>Ga0153947_1000265_pt1 | contig 25352 bp, 32 predicted proteins | sample TSNJ031MetaG_FD_104697 | JGI IMG/M metagenome (GOLD analysis project Ga0153947, IMG submission 104697) | Attine ant fungus gardens microbial communities from New Jersey, USA - TSNJ031 MetaG | ecosystem: Host-associated > Fungi > Mycelium > Unclassified | place: USA: New Jersey, Wharton State... | reverse complement strand
TTTATTTCTAAAAGATATATTAATATATTAGTTGTTGACCCAAGAGTTTGATGTCTAAGACCTTACTTTATTTCTAAAAGCCACTGATAGGCTTATAAAAGAGCTTTCTAGACCAAAGTATTGTAGTTTTACAAAAATGCTAGGTCTAAGTCTATATCCAAGTGGAAGTATTATAGATTGAAGCTATAAACACAGACTTAATTTGGAGTTACACAATGTTAATTTACTTATGTAATAATAATAATATTCTGTTTTTTACTCCTAAACTATGTCAAGGACTACCCTATTCTATAAATATTTAATTAAACATAGGGTTACTCTAGAAGGTTGGTCTAATATTCTAGGGGTAGTATTAGTAGAGTTCTCTTACATCTACTCCCTTACCTCTCTGTCTACATGCCATCATGATTATTCTAGTTACCTTAATTAGGAAGTGCTATTATTGGACTGTAGCTCACATGACTATGCATAGACTGTCTCTTATAGTATATATAGGAGCCTGTATTGGTAAATCTATCCTTACTCAAATATCACTCTAGCTTCTAGGACCCTTACCTAGCTTTCCAGTGTGACCTCTGGTCTTTTATCCTTACAACATTTATCTTAGACTTAGAGTGTGTTTGAGTGTTGTCACAGCCCTTAAGCATTATCTTCCTTTTGTAAAGGTTAAGGGTTTGTCATTTAGTATTCTCTTTCTTTACTACCTGAGCTTGTTAAAGAATGCACATAAGGATGCATACTTTAAGAGTGTATATGAGTTACAATAGATTAATTAAATAAATATAACAAATATCCATTGTGCTATCTACATACCTACACCAAGAATAGAAGGTAGCTAACAGTATATAAAGGGCTGTAAAGTATTGTATAAAGCCAGGATTGATTTATCCTAAAGCCCCACCTCTATGCTAAGGACCTGGAGCACATCCACTGCATTGTTGGATACATGCTCTTCAGGGTTACTGACTAGACAGTTGTTACTTAGGAGACATGCTTACAATACATGCCACAGAGTTTGCCACCACACCCCAAATTGCCTTCTGCTCATTTGTATTTAGTTGGCTTTATAATTGATGATTTTTTTTAAAAAGCATAACACACAGGGTTAAATGAAACCGTCATATTTTGTGAACATGAACCTCGTGACAACACAAATACACTCGCTTTGGCTAGGAAGTACTGATTTTACTCGCAGAAATTGAGAGTGACGCCAACAGGTGTGTATTAAGTGTAAGGGATGATAATCAATGGCCACTGAGGCAATCGTAAGGAGCCGAACACCGCAAAACTTCCGTAAAGAACCCTGACTCTTGACAGTCGAGAGTGATTTGACAATGTAGGGAACCCGAGACGATGGTCAGACGATGTCTATTGCAAGAATATACACCAGCACCATCTGCTCCGGGGTTGCAACAAATTATCTTGACTGTTGGGGAGGATCGGCCCAGAGAGGTTTGGCCTTATCTGGATCTGCACTGCTGACTTCCTGTGGCGGGAGAAACATGATGTCAGTGTCAAAAAACACAGATCCGAAATGCCAGAGAGATGGATTAAAAACGAGAGCACCCGCAAAAAAAGGTCAAGGGAAATCGCAGAAATTATTGCTTCAAGTAATTTTGTGATGCAGCGGGAGGATTTCTTCTCCTGCCAAAGGCCCAATGGCAAACCAGAGGGGAAGATGACAAGATTTCATCGGACCCGAAACCACAGAGGCTGCAATCAATACATGAAACAGGGTTGCGATTATAGCGAAATTGAGCCTCAATATGGAGCAGACGAGATTAGAACCCGAAGAATAGATCGAGAAGAAAATGGTAAAGTCACAGACCTGGGCGATCATTTTATTTTTCATCTCCGTTTCTCTGGCTAATCGAGCAGCTCGAGCAGCATCCACTTTACGCCTAATGTCAGGTGACATTTCCTGCAAATGTAAGGACAAGGTGATCAGCAAGTGAAGTCGAGGACGATCGAGAATGAAGTGGAAGCGGAGAATATGAGACGGACATATCTCGGAGAGAAGATAGAGAGAGGCGCAAAGACGGAAGAGAAGGTAAGCCTGTCCAGTGAACCAAAAATAGAAGCATACAATCAGAAGCACTACAGCAAGTCAGACTTGCAATGAACCCGAAGAGCACAACCACCCAAGTGAGTGACATGATATGTGATATAAGAGTATTCTCCCGGAAAGACAGAAAGACGTGGTCACGTCTAAATCTGACAGCAACAAAGTGCTCTGGCTGGAGAACAGCCTTACAGTAAAGGTAAAGAAGCAGCAACAAGAGAAAGGAAAAATCTTAGAGAAGCGCGAAACTTACATACCTTATAAAGTTGTTCTTCGGTCGGCGTTGTGGCTATTATATTTGATATTGTCAAGCACAGCCAATATGTGAATGTCCCCGGACACATGACAGAACAGGACATCCCGATCAGATGATGTATGATCAAAAGGCGGGGTTTGTGCAGGGTAAGACCAGAACATGATTTCATGAGAAACATGAACAAGCACCAATGAGGCCAGAAGTATCGTAATAAATAAGGTGAGCAATATATTGACGGATACGATCGTATAAATGACTGTTGCGCGATAGCTAACCTTTCATAGACATATACCCGATGGCCATTACTTTAAAAGAGCATGCAACATTCGAGCGACCGGTGTGACGCGAGAAGAACACGGAAGAATCATCGCATTGGTACGTTGGATATTAGAGGAAGAAGAGCGAAAAGGTTAGACCGTTGAAAACGCGACGTACGGATATATGAGTAGGAATGGCGATTTCCGAAATGCCGTAAGGGCATCAGGGTGATATTTATTGACGGCGTAGATGAGAGGGAGACGATGAAATTGAGGTTCGGTCATATGAAAGATAGGAGTACCATGGAGGTCAAGTTCATCAATGCGGAAGGGTCAAATTGGCATGTTTGAGGGTATCCATGATGTGCGTCACATGTCCAGTAAGATGTCGGTCAACGTAGATCATAAGGGTGTCAGTTGTATTGAGTGGGTCAGGCAAGAAGAGAAGCTTGCGTGAGTCGAGAACAGCTGGATACACGGTGGAAATAAAGGCTAATACGCACGGCCGGAAGCAAAGATAGAGAATCTGAACCAAGGAAACTGTTGCATGAAAGAAGAGTGCAAGAAGGTATGGCCCTTCAAACGCCTGATCGTCACAGACACAAACAACTTCTCGGTAGGAGGTGATGATGTCATACAGCTTGGCAGCATCCATGGCTTTTTGATTTGCAAACACGTTTCTTCACATGTTTCCGTTGACGCTCGCGAATTGTGGCAACTTGAATTCTCTGGAGCGATCCTATCATTCGCCAGATTCAGGTTGAGATACGTGTATAGCGACAAAACCCTTGAGCATTGGGATCCTGACAGCATTCTTTTTGACAACGAGACCTATCATTATATGACACAATGGTATATGGCTATTTAGCATCCAGTGCACTTCTGAAATCTTGAAACGAGTGTCATAAATGTGCCGAAAAAAAGCGCAGTCCTAGAGAGGCTTTGAGTACAAGTTCTAGGCTGAAACACGTCTTATCTAGGTTTGGAACTCGTTTCTTCTATTGGCCTATCTGTATTTCACTGCGTATTTGAGAATCGATGATTGGCATTGGTTTACAACACGAGTCCCAACTGTGAAAATGCTTCAACAGGACCTCACTTATGATCAGAAGCTATGACGAATCATCAATGAGGTCATCTACGGAGCGCAAATATGGAAAGGGAACCCCAGGGGTGCTTACAAGGAGGCTGGAATATTTTATAGGCCCCGTACCGTCAGACATCGGATAGAGCCTTCTGTCTGGTATCTAGTTCACGAGGTCAAATATATCTCTTCCAATACAAAATCACTCGTGTACTGAATAGATCGAGTCTCCACAAGACTCCAGAAGGCAGTTTGGTCTACCAGATGCCAATTAGTCTATTGACCTTATTTTGTAACTGCTTGAAGCAGTAGTGCATGCAATGAAACGTCAGTACATTGATATGTACAATAAGGTAGGGAAATGCGGTATGATGTACGTATGAGACGACACAAAATGCACGATAGCATGAGAAAAAAAATGCAAGAGGCGTAAATTCAGAACCAAAGAACATCATTGTCCTAATGATACCAGAGACAATGAACACTGGACAGAAAGAGAGGGGTAATGAGGTAAACGGACAACTAGGAGGTATCACAGCCAGGCAGCATCACCCGTGATGCACTCACAGCAGCTGACGATCGCTTCTTGAAAAATCTGGCAAAGCCTAGGAGGTCACTGGATCTTCGACTCTTCATCCCTTTTGTCAATTGTGTCTCCCATTCCCGCGCGCGATCAGACTCTGACTCCAAGCCAGTATGACTGCTACTTGATATGCTTGATGAGCTCGCTGTCGTACTAGTGCTGCTCCCACTGGGAGTCGATCCCATTTTTGGAGAAGAGAAGAAATAGCCTTTGTTACTGCGCTTTGGCTCGAGAGCATGATTATCAGTTCGTACGTGTCGTCCACCGGTCACTTCATCAGGTCTGAGGGATCGACGTTTCTTGTACACCATTCCATGAGGCTCAACTTCTGGGTCTGGATCACATGCTCTCCTGCTGAAGGGACTCGCCTCGAGTCTAGGGGAATCATTGGCAAGAGGGTTATCTCTTGGACCAGCACTCGTGTGAGGTCTCCTGGCAGACCTGGTTTTGCTCCCACGGCCCGTGGACATATGCGTCGTGTTCGTCACGCCCACAGATGGGAGAGGTGATGGAGGAAGATCTTCACGGTCCGCTCGTGCCCATCGCGGCGATTTCGATTTGGACCGATACTCTCGATGTGCTAAATCCAACAATTCATTGTATTTCGTAATGGCGAGTTGGCGTTCAGCGTTATTCGTGGAAACAATGAATACCTCTTTTTCATTCAGTTCCAAAGTATCAGAGCCTGAGGGAGACTGAACCAAAACCTGATGACCATAAGAATTATACTCATGGAAGCTCAAGATAGAATATACCTTGACGCGGACAAAGTATCGAACTGATGCAAGGTCAGACTGGATGGTCTCTCCAACTGCCCAACGGCTATGGGATTTGGATGCAGGCCACTGTAACGTCATAGTCTTAGTCCAGACACCATTTTGATCGCGGACGAAACGACCAGAGCTTTCTGATTCGACAATGGTGTTGGTGACGAGTTTGAAAGCATTCGTGAGTGCTGATGGTGTGGTGTGCGGGAGAAGGGGACAAGAGGAGGTTATCGTAGGTGTTGACGAAGGGAAGAAGGAGTCGGGGGTAATGGTGGGATTGGAAGAATTTAGTGAGGAGACAGAGCCCAGGGTATTATTGTGTAATAGATCTAATTGCGGCAGCGTTCGTGAATCAGAGGGTACAGTGGTAGAAGTCAAAGCAGAAGAGTCGGAATGTGTAGGTGACGAGGAACGAGAAGGTTGAAGCGTTTGCGGAGATGATTGGATTGGCGTAGCATCAAGCAACTGGATGCGGCGTTCTACAGCAACACTGGCACTGCGAACAGATACCGACGGATCCATAGGTTGCAGATGAATGGGGATAGAGACCAAGTCTGATGGGCCTATGGCGGTAGTCGGCACGTCAATGCTATACTGTATCCGAGGAGCACGAGGCTTGTTGGTCGTTTGACTGAGGTAGGGGTCAGGCAGAGAGAGTGGAAATTTGTGAGCTGGCAGGTCATATCGCACAAGCGGAAGTTCAAAGTGCTTGACTTGGCGAGAGCCGACACCAGGGATATATACATGGTTGAGAACTAATATTGTGGTCAATGTCTCAGCGCATATAATAACAGAGAATGATAGAGTACACACCTGCCTCAACCCGCCATACACACCTGTAGTCTACGAACACTGCTGTTGAGAAACCCTCTACCGAGGTGGGTAGAGTGAGACGAAAGGGATAATCAAGGTTGCCAATAGACTCATAATCGACATCATCAGACTTTGACCAAAGAGTCTCAGTGTGATTGAAGAGCATATTCGAATGCTGAATATTAACACGGCCGATCCGGGATTCGTAGCAGCGGACAGAAATTGTCAGACTAGTGGCCTGAAGGAGTCGGTCGTCCGAATCAAGCCTTGTGCGCACAACTAGCAAGGGTCAGACTAAGCTACGAATGAAGAATGAGCAAAGAACACACTTCCTTCGACGCGAACGGGCGTCAGGCCAAGGTATCCGGTGTAGGGGAAATAACGGAGGCCCTGATTACCTAGAAAAGGGTGAGGGGAGGTAGACGAGAACGACGGTGAGCACATACCTTTAGTAGAGCAGAGGATGACGTGGACCATTGTCCAGAGTGAAGGGGGCTGATGGGAAAGGTTGGGAAGAGGAAGAGATGTAGTGCATGGGCAATAAAAAGCACTGGACTGCGAGAAACTCAGATCTGACATTCCGGGAACTCTCCGAAAAAGTCACAGATTCGGCTTCATCGATTGTCACAAATCTCAGATGATTCCCCGCATCCGGCCGTTCTTCCCCGCACGCCGGTCACGGTCACTGCCTCGCTGGCAACGAACAACTAACCTCAGACAATGCCGTCGAGCACTCATACTACAATCCTGCTCGCAGGAATGATATGTACTGTACGTCTTGGTCTTTAATTTAGATAAGCAGGCTTTAGTTGATCCCACAACAGGGTGCTATAAACTCGCTATTCACCAAGTGGCAGGTATGACAATATATATAGTGATCATTGTTTTGTGCGCGAGACTCAATTTCATGCAGGACATGCAGTGTGTAGAGAACTGTGGCGATCCAGATCCCACGCGCCATGTTGTCTATGAGCAGCCTGTCTGGCAGACACTTCAGATGTTCGGTATGTTGTCGATGCTCACAGGATGTTGAACCATTTTCTCATCCACTGCCCTAGTCGGAGAAATGTTTTGTCAGTCTTCTGCCACCCGATCCGCCTACCATCTCATTGTATAATAGGTTTCCTGCCAGCTCTCTACGCTTGGGTTAGTTCTAGGTCACAGTCGGCTCAACTTCAGGAAGAAGAGCCTCTTGTGGCCAAGCCTGCTGGGGGCACAACCCTTGAAGGTTGGAAAGTTCTTTTGTTATGGATTCCTGCCACATGTGACTTGACTGCAACGACGGTAAGACTGCCTCCAGCCTTTGTTACCCATTCTGACCCGGTTGCTGAAATGAAGTTAATGAATGTTGGCCTTATATACACACCTGTTTCTATCTATCAAATGACCCGTGGCGCCCTTGTGCTCTTCGTTGGTGTTCTCAGTGTCATCTTTCTCCGACGTCTCCTTTGGCTCTATCAGTAAGTCCTCTATCCTTCCGAGAGGACGCTAAGCGAACTTCAAGCAGATGGATTTCTCTTATCATCGTAATGACAGGTGTTGCCTTGGTGGGCTATAGCGGGTCTCTCGCTAAGGATGCCATCACAAATTTTCTCAGCTTCACAGTACAGGAAGATGAAGGTGCCCAGCTAGGCAAAGTATTAATTGGTCAGTCCACACACTTAGCTCTGATTCCGCCGACGGCTAATTGGTTAATGTGCTAGGTGTTTTCTTCATCCTATTTGCTCAAGTTTTGTGAGACTTACCCTAGACCTATCTTGATAAGCCTGCTGATGCTGAAACCCTTCATTAGCACTGCTACCCAATTCGTGATCGAAGGTATATCCAATTTTCACGAGATTCGCTCCTGATCTCACGTTTCCCCAGAGAAGATACTGGGTGATATTCTACATATTCATGGTCGATTGCTGATCCTGACATCATGCGGACCATGCAGCTCGCTATTCTGTGACCCCGCTCGTGGCTGTGGGATTTGAAGGTCTCTTTGGTGCAATCTCGATTTTGATGCTATTACCCATCCTTTCCATCCCCTCTATTGCTGAGTCCTCACCCTTCTTCAATCTTCCTCGTGGCTGGAACCAGACTATCCATACTCCTACAGTTTTGGTCTCAAGCATCGCAATTGCAATCAGTATATCCTTCTTCAATTTCTTCGGGTTGAGTGTTACTCGTCAAGTCAGTGCCACGGCTCGGTCCTTGGCCGATACTTGTAGGACGCTTGCTATCTGGATTGTGAGCTTGGGGCTAGGATGGGAGAAGTTCTTGGTCCCAATCTCGTTCTTACAAGTCCTTGGCTTCTCCTTACTTGTGTAAGTGATGATCTTGTAAATAGCAACCATACCGCTCATGCACATCATACCATAGTTATGGAACGGTAATTGTTTTCCGTTAATGTCGAGGCATTGCAAGCACTTATTTTCCTGAGCCATAGTTCCTTTTCAATGACTTGGTGTCTGTACCACCTTGTCTCCCTCAGCCGAGGTCCGATGTTGAACGGGAAAATAACATAGAGGAATCTCAGGGTTTGTTGGAGACTTCTCTTGATGAAACGGCCGCCCTCCCCGCTGATTTAGGCCAGAGTGGATTTGATGTTCTTCCAGAAGGTCGACATGCTGTTCAGTCCTCGAGTCATTTCAATGCATAATAGGATCAGTCTCGGAAGATCTAGTCCTTCTCGTAGTTTTCCGTTTGCTGATTGTTTTTAGACCTCACATTTCATTGGCTGGTTTGTCTTGAGACCTAACGACAGATGATGATTCGTAGTAATCTTGGATGTTTTGGCAAGACATTGTTACGTGCTTGAATCACTTAGACGGCATTTGTTATTGATGATCACCATTAAAGAAGTGTGAGATAAGTATATCTAAATGTATGGATCAAGATTCCACCAACTTCATCGCCGGCGTTTTCAATGCGTTGAATGAGTTCAGTCTATGATGGTTCATCAACGGGTTTTGATAGTGGAGTCACTTAGAAAGGACAATGAGATAGAGAGATCGATCAATGGATCTCATGTATTCCTAGATCGATGTTCGGCCTACTTTATTTGACTGATAAGCCATATCCCGAGACAAGTATTTTTCGGTTCCGGAGCTCCGTAAGTCACAGCTCGTCACACCAGATCCTTTTTGGAGCGCTTGAAAAACGTATACGATCATTATTTTAATTTGTATTATACAGTCATGATGGTCGCGGAATGCAAAATGCGCCCATAGAATCATCACGCAGGCCGAACAAAAAATGGCATTTGAAATGTTAGAACTCGCAAGTTAGATGGTGAAAACATCTTAATTTTCAAGATGTTTTTTAACATGGACTCTGCCTCGTTTGGCTCTAAACTAGATTAGATCGCCGCACTGGACTGCCGGGGTTATAGTTGATCGATGAATACCGAGCTTCGTCACACCACCAATAACAATAGGCCTGCCGCAAACTGATTGATTTTCTGCAATGTGCGAGGGTGCAAGCCTAGAAGAGGCTTGCAGGGTTCCACGAGCCTAAGGCTTAATTCTAAGCTGGATTCCTTTTTGAATTAGGTTTAGTCTTCTGTCCGCCACACAGTGAGCCAGTCGAGATGATGCAGACTAACTTTACTTGGTGAATTTGGGAAGATTGAATGCATGTGAGGTCATCCCGATGAATGGAGTTCGTCATAGATTTTTACGTGAGGTCGAGAGATGTTTGAAACCAACATGACACATCATCGTATGAAATAGACAAACTACGGAGGAATCGTGACACCCAATGGACCATGACTTCCGAAACAAACCGGCGAAAGATCTTATGTCCAGAACTCGAGCGATTTGCGGCGTTTCCTCGCTCGTCGGATGATGACAACGATCATTAGCCACGTGGTCCCACGGTTTCCAGGCTCTTTGGTCTCGGCCTACGTAGAAACAGATCTAGCGATATTCGGAAATCCAAGAAAGCACGCCACCTCCATGCTGTTGCTTCATGCCAATAGAGTCTTTTTACAGCTCGCTTCAGTTTGTCCTAGTTCGTGGAGCTGTTTCATGATATTGACCATGAAGTAATGCTCGAAGACAGAAATAGTTCGGCAAGGCCACAACACTAATTATGATTGGGTGCGTTCTCGCGTTCTGATAGTAAAATTACAGCTAGCCGCTGGAAAGTCACACAAACAATCCTTATTTGAAAAGCGGCGCCCGTTCGCCCTTATCCGGCAATTATCTCCGTTTTCAGTTTGCATGACTATAATAGGTACAATTCTACACATGGTCAATTGCACCCGGGAATTCCACTTCGTGATGCTGGCTTCACCCTACGATCTCGGGGTCTGACAAACTCCGTCAAAATCTCTCAAGAGACATGATCTCAAGTTAACTTGATCTGTGAACTAGGGAAGTATTTTACAACAGAAACAAAAGCAAAAGCAATGTGCAATGCTGATCTTGCTCTGATTAACGTGTGCCAATGACTGCACATTGCACCATGTGGTCCAGATTTCCATCTTACCTCTCATCACACAGGGACAGCTTCCCAAAGGTGAGACCTCCAGTTCCAGCAAATTACTATAAAAGAAACTGATAATCTGTGTCGGAGAGATCGTCTATATGCAAGTAATCATCTGGGTATCCTGTCATCCAGTCCTTACGATTTGGAATCATTTGGTTACCAAGAGAACGATTATTACAAGAACGCCACATCATTCAACGGTACGCCTAAGCTCAGCTCGGCACACTGGTGATAGAGCAGGCAGCTTTTTTAAGCACCGAGAAGTCATTCCCTTATTTGGCGCGGCTAGTAGAATTGATTCCCACTGATCTTCTTCATAAGATTTAACAAAAACAATTCCAAGAATGTTATTCGAAACCTTCATCGAAAGAACTAGACAGTCGTTTTACCCTCCAATCTGTTGAAGGATGAATTGGGCCGCCTGGTTCTGGTATCTATTCAGGTATGTCAAATGAACAGTAGTATCGATGCCGAAATCACAAAAGGGGTCGTCGAAATCGCAGAACGATTGGATGAGACCCTGAAGTCTGCTGCTATACTGTTGGCTGGGAAGCCGTGGGAAGAGACCCGGTCTTAAGGAGGTCCCCTTGTCGAATGGTTGCCCAGGAACATGACGAGGATCACCCATTTGGACTATAGCATTCACTGTCTCATATTTAAATCTTCTTTGGGTTTGCTATCGCTCAGCTTGCTAGACTCACCTCGATTTGCAATCGCCGCTGATACGGGAGGCGTCTCAATTCCCAAACCAAGGACACCACCACCTCCAGCCACGGCATCACCAATGATATGTGCTCCCTTCACAGAGATTAGACACTGATCGAATCTCATATGCAAGAGAAGATTACTTGGGAGTATCCGACCAGAACAATTTTCTGGTTCGGACAAGCATTTGCCCGGCTCGTCAGTAATGCCTTGGTTGCTGCAGTTCCTTGTGCTGAACTGCCTGCATAGTTGGTTAAAGTTGCCGGGTAATCAACGGAATCAGTTGAAACGCTCTGTCTACTAGTCAGTTGGACCTGCTCAACCAAAGCACCGATAATGCCTGGACCCGGCAGCTCTGTCGAGGCTCTGGCGGCAATGATATGAACATCTGCACAGGGCGATGCAGGCACAGGGACCGCATTGATCGAGAGTATTGAAGATGTGAGGACGAATGTCCTGAATATTGTCGAGAACATATCGACTTCGTGCTTCTGAGGCCCACTTCATCTCTGTTTTATAACTTTCTGGGCTGGCAAGGGATGCATATAGACTCCGGTTCTGGCAAATGCTTGGAATGTGATCACTCGTCAAAACATCTTCGCAGGACTTGATCGTCCAGTCGGCACAGACTTGTACACATGCAACGAACACCAAAGCACCCGGACATAGTCATGGGCTGCTACCACATAGGCTTGGCTTGAGAATTATACAGACCCTATTGCATGCGTGCTCATCTAGGTGGCGGATGAACCAGCTTTGACCTCTAGAGCAGCCTTGATAGAAATTCATTGCCTGCACAGAACTTCTACTCGCTACAACAGACATTCAAACATCCAAACATTCAAACCGAGGCAATATTTCCACACAAATTCGGGTCGGTCTATACAAGGTATTCAATTGCATCCGTAACGTCCAGTGGGAATTTCGCCCCCGATCTAACAGACTTCGTGCCCTTCGTGGACTAGGAAGAAAAGCTTGATGCTTTCCGGCCCTACGAATCAGGCGATATTAATGGATCTTTTGATATCAAATGAACAATCGATTACAGCTTAGCCACGCCTCGTGTTACAGATGTTTCATTCGAGAAGCTCACGTAGCTCCGTCCCGAGTTAGACCCCCAAAACCAAGTCTTTTCGCTCTTGCAAGATCAGCAATACAGAGATTAGGGGCTTCCTAAGCAAGGGTGTTTAGCCAAACGGTTGCTCAGACGCCCACACACGAGGCTGACTATTAGTGTAAATCATTAACAGTAACCGGTCAATGGATTGGAATCATATGAAAACACGCTTATGGACTCCCACGCTAGAATGGAATCTCAGACTTTCAGCTGCTGCGTTGGCGTCTCTCCCATCATACTGTCCGTCTTCTAACTTCTTGCAGGAAAGCTCCCTTGATCCCGTGGTCCAGCGGGAAAAGATGTCGTTCCACCTCCGATTTTATTGCAAGTGAATTATATTGGCTTATGTACTGTTTATTACCTAGCTCTTGTCACTTTCTGATTACATCCTTGCGGACCCATGATTGAGTAAAGCTAACATCTAAAAAACTCAGGGTAGATGTTTAGCATTTGGCGAAGATTAGTCTCATTACCTGATGGGGATCGTACCATGGGTACCATGGAGCCACCGTGAAAGGCCTTATTCGTCTGAACCCAATCGAAGTGAAGCTATTCATGATACAATGCGCGGTAACCGCAATCAACAACCTAGAAGGGGATAGACTTTGCTCAAATGCAGGTCGCATACAATAAAAACAGATGGGTGGTCCGCGAGTAAGGCTTCATAACAGATTTTCTCCAATCTACTATATAATTGATTCAGAATGATGTTACACATAAATCATCTACGCATCCTGATTTAGCAGCCGGTGCCGCGGGCATGCCGCCAGCTACCATCCCGATCTCGGAAAGAAGACTCCATTGTCATGAAAGTGAAACGCGACGTGAGAGTGGGTCGGGAATAACACTGAATAATTTCATAGGCAAGAACGGAGGACTATTTACATTTACGAATAGGAGACGCTCAACGGAACTTTGATAAGTATAAACATCATTCGTCATCACTATCAACTTCGTGGTTGATAGCATCGTGAGTGGCGGCTTCCAATTTCTCCAAATCCCAGCCAATGACATCCTTCTTCACCTTGGTCTTTTCCAAGATATTTCCCAAATTATTCAAAATTTCATCACTGAAACATACGAATGAAAATGCTTGGCATCATGAAAGAAGCATCAAGGAAAGACAAACCTGGCAGAAGCTTGTGTCCATGAACAGAAATCATCAACCCACACCTTACTATAGACATAATAAACTTCGTGGTGGTCCAGAATATGCTTCATTTCCAATAGACAACGAACAACGGTCCGTTTACCTCTGAGCAGAAGCTGAGAGACGTCAAAACAACAAGCTTCTGCCAGTGCAAATGAACGGTAGAGAGGAAAGGCAAGAGAGCGCCTGTAAGAAGGGATGAATGTCGCTATTAATTCTTGAGACGAAAATGTGTTCGGATTAAGAACAGCCACGGGTGAGTAGGGCAATTCGGGGTTAGGAGGATCGAGAGCGGAGAATGCCGGTGTAAGACTACATATCGTCCAAGCACTCTCGGGAGTTGGATCATGCTGGCTAGTCCTCGACTCGTAAGCATAAGAGAAGAGTAGAGTGACGAGGGTTAGATAAAGAAAGTGAGTTTGGATTGGTGTTGTCAGGTCTAAAGTTATTTGATGTAAGGCGTGAGTAAGCATATTGAAGATTCCTGTAGTTACACTCTTTACGGGGCAGGCGCAACATCGCCAGAGTTTCTTGCTCCGTGTATATGACTTCTTCTGTAGAAATTTCAGGGTGTTTCCACCTGAGAAGATCCTGGATGTGTTCATCATCTGCATAGTCTGCCCTGATATGGATATTCGTGTTTTCCCGATTTAAAAGATGTTGAATAGCACATACATATAGTATTCTGGGTCCCACTTATCATTCTCGTGCTGTGTCCGTCGCCGTCTCCTTTCAGAAAGGGAAAGTTTTTCTGTGTCATCACCCAATTCATTGACTTCATTTTCCGTGTGCATGACATGCACGAAATACCCATGATATGAATTCAGGAATCCATAAAACTTTTGCAAGGATGTCTCCAGCAAAGGGGTGTCTGTAGGTAGATTCTGAGGTAGCTGCCAATCATTTTCTGCCGCTGGGACCCCTAGGTTAATTTGGTATCTTATGAATAAGCCCGTGAACCATACCCTGTAGAATCTCGTTTTTCTCCAAGGACAAGTTGTCAATCCCGGAAACCAACTCACTCTCTTCTGTATCTTGAGATGAGACCACTTCGATGGTCGGCCCCGTATTAGTCTTTCGCGGGGCCAAAAGTTTCGTCAATAGGTCCAAATCCTTAAAAGCTTGACCCTTATTCTCTTTCGTGAGAAATATTGTCAAATACCCTGAACTCGGGTCATACTTCGCCGTGGACATGTCGTCTTCTACAAGGGCATGGGAAAAGTTCAATCGTAGGAAGTAAGGGTTAACGTGAAGAGAGACTAGCGTTTCATCGACATGTATCTCGACATCGGCGGCCTACTTTGTTTTTCTTAGATTTTCATGCGATCGATACCAGCTCCTTATAACTTACACGAACGGAGGGACAGTAGACCGAGACGATGACGGACTCGGCCGTCTGAGAGCATTCGAACCGAGGAGTTATCATGAATGTCAACCGGAATTGGGAGGAGCCGGGTAGCAGGTACGGATCTTCAGTATTGAACGTTCCGCGCTCGACGTTGTCAACTTGGCAGTTACAAGGTTAATATCAGAGTGGTGGTGCAACTGCAATAAGATACAATGTGAGCTTGATGGACTCTTAATTGTAAAAAGTAACTGTGTATCTGGATGAATGAAGCCTCAAATTTGAGCGCGAGCGAGAGATTGTTAGCAGCACAGAGAGATAGTAAATGTAGATCAGACAAATGTCAAACTGATCATTCAGTGGTCACGTTGCGATAGAACCCCGAGCATCATTAATTCATCGAAGGCTGCCATCTAAAGCCGTCCAGTGTCTTATAAAAGCTGTAATTGTGTTCCCAACTCAACAGAAATTATTCCATGGATCCTCAGGTATGACTCCGATAGCCACCTCAGGTCAGGACTCACTTCGTCTTTAGAAACTTCCTACGTATCCGACTTACCAGACTGTCGAACAACTGATTGTTCATGAAAAAAAGGGAAACTGTGTCCCAGTTTATGTCGAGCTCTCCGCCGATCTGATCACACCATGTATGGCTTACCTACGGTTAGCCGAGAACTCAAAGTATAGCTTTCTCCTCGAATCTGTTGTAGGAGGAGAGAATGTCTCCCGATATAGTTTCATTGGCGCTGGTGAGATGGCATCATTCGGTCGCTGAGTGCCGTGTTGACCAGGCTACTCCCTTAGATCCTCTGAAAGTCATCAAAACAGGACCCAACGAAGAGATCAGTGGTGACCCGACGATCGCTTTGCAGAAAGAACTTGCTCTACATCAATACATCAGGATACCCGAAGTACCAACATTTTCTGGGGGTGCCATAGGTTATGTTGCCTATGATTGCATACAGCACTTTGAGCCCAAGACCAAGGCCGAGCTCCGGGATCCGCTGGGGATCCCTGAAGCCGTCTTCATGCTTGTTGATACCCTCCTTATTTACGACCACATCTTCCAAACCCTCAAAGTCGTTTCACACGTATTCAGTCCAATGGATTCCCCTCAAGAGAACCTCAGCTTCATTTATCAAACTGCTGTGGCTAAAGTTCGCCGGCTAGCGAGAATCCTCTTGACATCATCTACACCAGAGCCTTATCAGCCTCCTATCACTCTCGGAAATGAGGGTGTTTCTAATGTTGGAAAGGTTGGGTACGAGGGCTTCGTGACGAAGCTCAAGCAGCACATTGTCGCCGGTGATATCATCCAAGCTGTTCCTTCACAACGACTGGCACGCAAAACAGATCTTCACCCGTTCAATGCCTATCGTCACCTTCGTCAACTTAATCCTTCACCATACATGTTCTTCCTGGACTTTGGCGAGTTCCAACTTGTTGGTGCGAGTCCAGAAACCCTATGTAAGGTGGAGAAGAATGTCGTCTTCAACCATGCTATTGCTGGAACGACGAAACGAGGCAAGACCCCAGAAGGTGTGTCACGATGGTATCGTATCGAGATAGTTCAGATCTTACCTCCGATCCATAGAGGATGAGAAGCTCGGTGCTATCCTTCTGGCCTCGGAGAAGGATAGAGCGGAGCATATCATGCTTGTCGACCTTGCACGGAATGACGTAAACCGTGTCTGCCAACCGAAAACAGTCAAAGTAGACCATCTCATGCGATTAGAGAAGTTCAGCCATGTCATTCACATCACATCACAAGTTTCTGGTGTCCTGCGCGAGGGAAAGAACAGGTAAACTCCAACATGAGGATGTGTTGCAGAGAAGTCAAGCTGATTATCTGTTTAATTTAGATTTGATGCCTTCAGATCTATCTTCCCTGCTGGAACAGTCTCTGGAGCCCCTAAAATCAAGGCCATCGAAATCGTTGCTTCTTTGGAGCAAGAGAAGCGTGGAGTCTACGCAGGAGCTGTCGGTCGCTTCGACTTCGCAGATGACTCGATGGATACTTGTATCGCCATCCGAACCATGGTATTCAAGGATGGTACTGCTTACCTACAAGCCGGTGGAGGTATTGTCTTCGATAGTGTCGAAGAAGATGAGTACATCGAGACCATAAATAAACTCGGCGGTAACGTTCGCGCACTCCAACAAGCTGAAGGTATGGTCGATCAATTTGATTTGACGTCTATTGATCTCTTCTTTACAGAACATTGGTATGAACTCCAGCAAGGCCAACCCCGCGACCAGGCATGATACACGTAGTTGGACAACTGATGTAAACTTGATACCTGTAGATTTATTGTGCTAATTGCAGTTCTACCTTTCGACTGATAGTATCCTTCTCAATCAATTGGAACTTAATAACATGTGGTGCAAAGTATCAGACTACAAATTGAAGCGTAAATAGGTCCGTGTGGAACATTCAGAAAATGACAATGGATATAGATGAAGCAACGGGGATACAGTGATACATATTTACATTTAAAGTGGATTAATTGTCTTGTGAACCCTCAGTCTTTTTGACATCAAAATGCGCTACTCTGTCCAAGCCACTTTCAGCAGCACGAACAGCAGAGGTAAGATCAAGGTGGAAGAAAGGTGTATGGCTTGACATCAAGGGTTCCCAAACGTTATCAATGCTTTGGCCCCCTTCTCGTATGTTTGTTTTGGTGTCACCACTCTCAAGGTCACTGGTTGCACGAATGGAAATGTCATCTGGCGACCTTCCATCCCGATAAGGGACAACAGCAGCAATCTCACGGGGAGCCTTGGAATGTGATGTGCCATAACCAAATCCTCCAGCCACAAGTGCTCGACGTATCCAAGGTGATAGAATAGTTGCAAAGTGAAACTGTTTGAAACTGTCAAATTCTCGTTTCGCTTGATTGATAAATTATGGCTTGCCTCGACTGGGTAATCAGTCCAGCGTTCTATCTCGGTGCGAGCATCGATCAGAGCCTGAACGGCTGTGGTATCAATATGAGACCTGGAATTCAACACACAATCTGTCAAGCCCGCTGTGGAAGTGAAAATTTTGGCTCACTCACACAGTAGAGAAGTCAAGGACAATGGCATGTAAATTCGGCTTTTTTTCATTCAATGCTTGGAGAAGAACAGAGCTATTCCGAGGACCGGCATCATTCCAAGGACGGTCACGAAGTGAAACGGCACTGATGTCCTTTCCACGGCGCATGTTCTCCTTCACATAATCTACGAGTGTAGAATTGACGATCGAACAATTGGGATACAGGTAGCTTTCCTCAAATCTGTAAACCAGAACCCCAGGGGCAGGCGGTATCACCTTCACAGTCGAATTATCGATGCCACTCTTGTTAAAGGGGATGTAGATCTCCCTGGTCCTTTGGTTTGACCCCAACTCAGGCTCAAGGAAAACTCTGCCAAGGAATGAGCCACGGGGATGAGCAACACGAATCAAAAGCAGGGCAAGTGAAGCGGCAATTGAGGTATAGATGCCATTCTCAATCGATGAGAATATCGTGACGAAAACGGCGGCAAGCCAGATAATGAACTCGAGTGGCGAAACACGCCAGTACCTATAAACTTGTTCGGGAGATGCAACTAAGTCGGCAACAGCATGAATAATGACAGCGGAGAGACTAGCATTCGGGATCCAATAGAAGGCATCCGTGAGACCGTAGAGAGCCACGATGACGACAATTGCGGTGATGATGCCAGCCAGTGGCGTACGGACACCCGATTTAGATTTCAATGCGGACCGAGAGAAGGAACCAGTGGATGGATAAGCACCAAAACACGATCCAATAGTGTTTGCTACGCCGATGGCAATAAGCTCTTGGTTGGGATTGATTTTATAGCCATTTAAACGACCGAAGGCTATCCCGGTTCAGATCAATTAATACTACGCGACATTGACGAAATAGGATACTTACATTTAGAAATAGCGATGTGCTCCAAAAACAAGATGATAGTCGCGACCGGTAGCTCGGGTGCCATCGTGGAGACGAGTTCGCTGTCAATGAAAGGCCTACCAATATGTTTCAGCCCCGCGGGAACGTCCTTAAGGATTCTGATAGGGAAATTTCCCATCGAGTCTCTTCGTCGGCGGCAATAAAGCCAGGAAGCGATGGTTAACACTAGAATCACGAATGCATTCCTGAGAACACCGATGAAAAAGAACAGACGGGCTGATCATCTCGTCAGCATTTGAATGCAGATTTCGTACATTGGTTTACGCACCTTGGCGAGGCCATCGTTTTGCACCCCAGAGACAAATGTACCTAACAAAGTATAACACGAAAAGACCTGTGAGACCCCATGCAGCGTCCAACGTAGTACGAGGTAAGCCCTTGAGCGTATCGATGATGACCTGATACGTTGCAGCTCGAGTACTGAGAAGCACTGTTCGAGCACAATCAATGATATTGGATAGATAGGTCACTTACTCAAACCCCGAAATGCCCATGAGCCCAGGAACCTGGCCTGCAGCTATGTTGATTGCAGATCCTGTCATAAACCCACTGACAGCAGGCAACGGAATGAACTCTATGAGCCATCCAAGGCGCAACAAGCCAATTGCCAAAACAATGAAACCTGTGATCAAGGCTACTGCAGATGCAATAACCGGACCTGCCCACTGATTTGGATGTGAGTGCTGTACATGCTTGATGATACTCGCAACAGTGAGTGACATGACGGCAACAGGCCCGATGGTAACATCCTTGGAGGTGGCAAAGAACTGACAAGATTGATGAGCTCTCGGCTCCGAGTGGAGAGATACAATCATACACAGTAGAAAAACACGCCGACGAAAGACGAGTAAAGGCCATATTCAGGAGGCAAGGTAGCAATCTGTGCCAGGGATTGTGAGGCATTGGCTGTGAGATTTAAAATGCGGATGATGCTGTACCTGAGCATAGGACATTCCTTGTGGAACGACGACAATGCCGACGGTCAAGCCCGCAATGAGGTCCCCGGTAAGCCACCCAACATCTGAGAAAAATTCAGTCAGTGAATCCGCCGATGAGCACGTAAGTAAACAGCTTGAAATACGAACTGTATCGATGAATCCAAGTCAAAATAGGGAATAGGCCCAGAAAATAACTCTTAATCTGTCATGTGTCTGGTTTCAGCGAAAGAGGTTTCGTAGACTTTCATGAATCTCGACGCACAGCAGGGAAAGGATTTGTCCAGAAGCGTGATAGACAGTCTTTGGAAGATATCGTGTCAATATCATTTTCTGGATAGTTGACAATCTTTTTGCTGGAAGACTTGAGAATAGCGGGAACCATGGTGGATGGGAAACGAAATATTTTGGGCAGGCGAGTTTTCTATGTCAGTGGACCGTAAACCCGAAAAGGTAGTTCCACTAAGACCTCACTCTTGTCTGCAACAAGTGCCTGAAGTGATCTGATCTAGGTAGAACAGATTTCGCAATTCGAGTCGTGATCTGTAGAAAGTCATCAAAAGTTAATATCCCAATGTTGTGCGATATCAAGGGAGTATGGCGCAATCATGGCGGTCAGGTTACCAAAAGTGGCAACCAGTGGCAGCAAGTTTACAAAAAATAGTATCTGAGCAGTCACTGAGCCTGGCTACGAGAGGCTAGGCGCTTGAATGTAATCTTGGACTGAGAAAAATCCTTAAGGCAGCAGAAAATGTACTACTGGGCTAGCGGAGGTCAATGACATCATTGGTGGCACTTGACCTCCAAGTCCGTAGATATGGTACCGAAAAATGGCTCAAGCGGTTTCACTTCCGAATAATCGATGATGATATTTACTGTTCTTATTGTCTATGTACACTGATTACGCCACGTGAAACGCAAGTGAGCAAAATGCAGTCAAATGTTTGCAAAGATGATGTGCATGGACCCAATGAATTTGTTCCAGTGTCTTGGACTTCTGACCAACGTTCGCATTCCACTGTTTTCCAATCAGAATACTACCCAACCCTACTTCCGAGCGTGGTGGTGGTTCTCGACCTTTGGAGTTATCAATCTCCGGCGGCGCCGTAGGCAGAAAGGGGGAAACGTAAGGATGGATTACCAATTATATCTTCTATGGTCATGAACACTGCGTGAAACTCAGTGGCACAAGCCGTGGTGGCTAGAACCAACTATGTCAACATGGACGCATCATCAACTATCGAGTAATTTGCCTGCAATCAGTCACAAATTAACTTGGGAATCACACTCTGTATCCGGAGTCCATTCAACTGATTTTTATCAATGCCCGTGCCAAGCTTGGATATGCACCAGAAATCTTGAATTATATCGAAGCGCTGTATGAACATGATTTCGATATGTCGCATCAGGTCATGTCCAGAAACATTAAAATGGTTTAGGTAATATGCGTTCGTATTAGTTCGAAGCATTTCTATCTATTCTGAGTATTGACATCCCATTCAGGATAGTGAACTCACAATCAAGTTATGCTTCGTGATTGAATTTAGATCGCCTTTGTCGCTTTTTATGATTTTCCAACGACGCCTCTAATTGCATTGTACCGATGGCAATGCCTTCCTTTCCAGCGATGCTCAGGACTCCAGAAATGAGCTCCGCTGTCCTTGGATTTTCGTCATTGGCCGGTATAGGGTACATTACAAGCCGTGGGTCGACATTCGAGTCTATGACACCAATGGTCGGGACATGCTCAGTAGCACACTCCCGAATGGCGCTCAGATTGTTTGTAGGATTAAGTATAATGGCTAGATCGGGGATTGCTTTGATCTTTTTGATGTCGGGACCGAAGAAATGCTGCCGATTTGTCAAAGTTCCCGGTACCCAACGATCAGTGACAGCATAACCTTGCTTCCCAAGGCGTTGGGCAGCTTTTTGCACTACAGGCTGGAGTTCTGGACGCGATCCAATGAAAAGGATTTGACCCCGTCGCCGGGCTACTTCCCGTACGACGTTGACAGCACGACGGAGGAGGGGGAGGGTTTGATCCAGGTCGATGATGGTGATGCCTGCGCGAGTGCCATAGGCGTAAGGCATGAAGTTGGGGTTCATCCGCGTTGATGCATGACCGAAATGCGCGCCGGCGGCTAGAAGTGCTGAGATGGTTGCTTCCGCTCGAGGCTTGTGCAAAGAATCTCGTGGCTTGAACGAAGTATTTGGAATTTGGTCGGAGCCATACTGAGAAAATTGGTTTACTAGAAAATGCTGATGAGTCTTAGATCGACTGGACGTGAAGTATCAAGTCACCCACTTAGCAGTCCGAGTTGTTTCCTCCGTGTGGTGAATTCATCCCAATCTGCGGGTGTGGTGAGCCGATGCAATTCTTCGGAGTCTGCTCCAAGAGTCACTGAGCGAGCTTGGATTATACAATGAGGTTGTGAGAAAACGCTCTGCGAGCACCGGCCAGCACCAGCAACTAACCATGAACGGATGTGCTGGGAGTGCATGAGGAATGCGTTGGTGGCTGTGCAAAATTCAAGTGTTTTGCTTACCTCACCCATCGATTTTTTTTTCACGTCTACCTTCGCCTCTAACTCCCTTTACTCGACCACCAAAAATTAGAATGGCAACGGCAGAAGACATTTTTGAAGGTGCTATAGGTATCGATCTCGGTACTACTTACTCGTGAGTTGTGCTACGATACGATCCGGTCATCAGTCCTCCCATGTTGATTGTCGAACAGCTGTGTGGGTGTTTGGCAGAATGACCGTGTTGAGATCATTGCCAACGACCGTAAATCCGTTTTCCTATTGGTCATCGTCATTTTTTTCATCGTACTTTTTACAGAGGGAAACCGTACTACGCCATCATACGTCGCTTTCCACGGCGATGAACGCCTGATCGGTGATGCCGCCAAGAATCAGGCCGCCATGAACCCTAAAAACACCGTCTTTGACGCCAAGCGCCTCATCGGCCGTCGTTATGAGTGAGTTTTGTGCTCCAGTCTGTTACATGTGCTTGATGGTGATTTTTTTAGCGATCCTGACGTGAAGAAGGTTTGTAGTTCGGTCTATTTAGTCACATAAGTAGCCTGAGCACCTGATGCAGGATATCTCTCATTGGTCATTTGAGGTTGTCGAGAAGGATGGCTCCCCCATGATCAAAGTCAATCATGGAAAAGTGGACAAAATACTTTCTCCTCAAGAAATTTCGTCCATGGTCCTCACCAAAATGAAGGGAATTTCCGAGGCTAAACTCGGCAAGACTGTCAATAAGGCTGTCATCACGTGCGTAAAATCTGTCTTCATTGTCAAGGATAGTTGATCACCTGGCAAGACCAGTGTTCCTGCTTACTTCAACGACTCGCAACGCCTTGCTACCAAGGACGCCGGTGCCATTGCTGGTCTTGATGTTCTTCGTATCATCAATGAGCCTACTGCTGCTGCTATCGCCTATGGCCTTGATCGCCAGTCCAAGACGGAAAAGAATGTCCTCATCTTTGATCTCGGAGGAGGAACTTTCGATGTTTCGCTCTTGAATATCAATGGTGGTGTCTTTGCCGTCAAGGCAACTGCTGGTGATACCCATCTCGGCGGTGAGGATTTCGACAATGCACTCCTTGAACACTTCAAGAACGAGTTCAAGAGGAAAACCAAGCTTGACATCACAGACGATGCTCGTGCTCTCAGACGTCTGAAGTCTGCTTGCGAGCGTGCAAAGAGGACCCTCTCTAGTGTTACGCAAACTACTGTAGAGGTTGACTCCTTGTATCAGGTAGGCCTACAATACCCTTTCCCCCAAAGCTTCAGAACTTGATTTATTGTCTAGGGAGAAGATTTTTCTGCCAACATCACCCGTGCTCGCTTCGAAGAGATTAATGCTGCTTCGTTTAAATCCACTCTTGAACCTGTCGAGAAAGTCCTGAAGGATGCCAAGATGCCCCGTGACAAGGTTGACGATATCGTCCTTGTTGGTGGCTCTACTCGGATTCCCAAGGTTCAGTTGCTCGTTTCTGACTATTTTGGTGGCCGCACCCTCAACAAGTCTATTAATCCTGACGAAGCTGTCGCTTACGGCGCTTCCGTTCAGGCTGCCGTCCTCACTGGTCAAACCTCTGATCAAACCAAGGACCTCGTTCTCCTTGATGTTGCTCCCCTATCCCTCGGTGTTGCCATGCATGGGGATGTCTTTGGTGTTGTTGTTCCCCGGAATACCCCTATTCCCACCAACAAGTCTCGTGTCTTCACCACTGTCGAGGATAACCAGACAACCGTTACCTTCCCTGTGTATGAGGGTGAGCGTACGCAGTGCCGTGACAACCGTCTTCTTGGCGAGTTTGAACTCACTGGCATCCCTCCCATGCCCCGTGGCCAGGCTGAGCTTGTGACCACTTTTGAAGTCGATGCCAACGGTCTCTTGAAGGTCACCGCTCAGGATCGCACTTCCGGCCGCAAAGCCTCTATCAGTGAGTGGGCATCTTTGTTTGAAAGGATGAATCATGACCCATTATCTTAGATATTACTAACTCTGTTGGTCGTCTTTCGTCTGCCGAAATTGAGCAGATGATCAAGGACGCTGAACAGTTCAAGGCTGCTGACAAGGAATTCACCTCTCGTCATGAAGCCAAGTCTGATCTCGAGGCTTATATCCACCAGGTCGAAAGCACTATTACGTCTCCCGATTCTGGCATGAAACTTAAGCGCGGAGCCAAGGGTCAGGTTGAAGCTGAGCTTGCACGTGCCCTTGAGAAGCTGGAGATGGAAGATTCGACGGCGGATGATCTCAACAAGGCTCGTCTCAATGTTAAACGTGCCTTCCAAAAAGCTACCTCTGGTACTCAACGAAGTTAATTATTGACAATCACTACTGTACCGCCTTGCATCTCTCTACCTTGTATATGCAGTCCACCTATCCCTTCCTTTGTTGTTGTCTCCTTTTTCTTTCTTACCCTTTGTTATATCATGGTTTCCATTTTTTGCCAGGGAAGTCTTGACTGTAGGTTATTGATTTTGATGTCCTACAGAGGATGTAGATGGCTAGAATGATACCATTTCATGATAATCCATGCTCTTTCGTATTTTGTGTTCATCATAGTTCCAACGAAGGTTAGTATATAAAAGTACAAACACATGTGAAGATGGATGAAAATGCATCAGTCTCAGTAATTTAGGATTGTCTTCACAACACTTTTCAAGAGGTAACGGCCTTATTCACCCGAAGTGCAATATCAAGAATCCAGAGTTCTTCGTCAGAACCGTTACAGAGCGCCTTGTCAGCTTCCGCAAATATTAGTGCACATGCTGATTTTTGTTTGCTATTCAGTAGGGAATTGAGAACCACTAAGTCATGAATCTATGATTAGATATTGAGCGGGGATTGTGACGAGATTGGGAGCAGGAATTTACCTGGGAGAGTAGCTGCGTTGCAGCATAACCCTCTCGGACGATCATTTTAACGCTCTTTTGTATAGTTGAGAAGTCTGTTTTTCTGGCATTGCCGTCTACGTCCATTGCCCCGTCCTCAACATCAATACCCAGCACTATGGCGAAATCATTGATTACTTTATCAGGTATCACGCCTGCAATTTCCTGGATGTCGGATGAGAGAATGGGTGCTGGTGGGTTAGATGCCGAAGCAAGTCGGGAGGCCGATTGAAGGTAAGTGATTGCACGTCTAAGGTCACCATTGGAAACGTTGATGAGAGTCTGGAGGACTGATTTTGCCACATCCACTTGTTCTTCCTCTGCAATATAAACTAAACGTGACATTGCTGCTTCAGAATTGAGAGGTGTGAAGCGGAATTTTGAGCAACGGGAAGCAAGAGGTTCAATAATCCTGATCAAACG
>Ga0153947_1000263_pt1 | contig 25400 bp, 27 predicted proteins | sample TSNJ031MetaG_FD_104697 | JGI IMG/M metagenome (GOLD analysis project Ga0153947, IMG submission 104697) | Attine ant fungus gardens microbial communities from New Jersey, USA - TSNJ031 MetaG | ecosystem: Host-associated > Fungi > Mycelium > Unclassified | place: USA: New Jersey, Wharton State... | reverse complement strand
TAAAAGGCTAAAAAAAGCAAAGTTTAGACAGTAGCAAAAGATATTATTAAGTCTGAGGTTTATCCTTAGATATACAGTTCTTAAATACATAATTGTGGTGGTCTGTGCACTAGAACAACCTACTACATGATCACTACATATTGTTCTATATATAGGAGTGCTATTGTTCTTGAAATAGAGATAGCCTAACTATTCTAGGGCAGTCCTTTGTTCTATTCAAGAATAAATGATAATCTATGAATAAAGATCAGTGTTATGTGCAAACATTGAGGACCTTGTATCTCCATGGGATCTTATTGCCTTGGGGTCTATTTTATGGCCAAAAGAAGCACATTAAAGAGAGCTTCATAATGGTTGTTGAAGCAAATGATTATGTCAAGCAGTTCTTAAGATATCAGCGATTTAGTGTCTGGTGACTTGGTGATTGCAGACTGATCTGCTGATAACTCAGTGAATACTGATTGCCTTGAGATGTTTTTGGTACTGTTTGAAAGGTCTTCTTAAGGGCTTTTAGTAGCCATTTAGATTGTTGAAATTGGTTGAGTATTCCCAGAGTTATGGTTCAAATGAAGTTTATAATACCTTACTCCTGAATTTACCTCTCCTTTGGAATAAGTGACCACACACACAATAGGAGATTGAGGTACAGTACATAAGCTGAGGCCAAGGTTGTTTCACTTCTGTATTGTCATTGTGTTTCCTCTAGACCAGCTGTAAAACCATAGGACTAGAGAGCAATGTCTTTTATTTTACCTAGTAGTATGTTTTACTCTCTGACTCCACTCTTTGTATCACTTCCTGAAACCCAAAGTATGTATATTTATAGTAATTTACAGTAATTTACAGTATATTTCTAGTTTTTCTACGTTGCTATTTCCACCTACCTGATACTATACTACTAATTCTAATCTACTAATGATTTAATAGAATCTACTAGAATATTCTCTAGTTATGTGATTGTATAACATGACTGATATTGTGACAAATATAACAAATTATATGATTCTGATTATATTACTCTTCTATTATCTAACCATCTGAACAGAAAAGTAAAAGATAAAAGAAATAAAGAAATAAAAGTTATTATAGCCAAGATGGCTCATAACAAAGCTACTATAAACCAAATATTACAAAAGTGCAAAACATTGGGATAGTTTTTTGAGCTATTGTAGTTAGAGGAGTTGTAGAAACAGAAATAATAAAAACTCAGAAGTAGAAGACATAAACAAGTACTGGATAAGACAAAGAAACCAGACTAGGAACAGAACAGGATAGATAATAATAGAGATCAGGAAATAGAACTAAAAACAGGCAGAATTAGACAAGGAATAGTATTATGCCCTTAGCTTTATTCTAGTGTTTTGGTTCTATTCTGTATTTTGTTTTTTTATATATATACCTTATGTTTCTTTCATTAATCCTTTTTTAGTAACCACTAACCTTGAGCCCTGCAACAACATCATAGTATCAATTAGTGTCTTATGTAGGCCATATCTTTCTAACTTATTGCAACCCTACCATGACAATTTTCTTGTTTTTTGACTCATAGTGTATAACTAGTAATTAGTAGTACAAGAAGTATATAAGCTTCAGTTGCTACTCTGTAGTTTCTTATGCTTGATCTATTATACTTTTCCTTTTCTACTCTCTGACATATCCTCAAGTCTGAGGTTGCAAACTAGGTTGTCTTAGATTGTAACAAATAGAAGCTTAAAACAATGGTTGGGAGGAAAGTTGAACAATAAGGGTTTGGAAATATGACTATCAGCAGATTATAGTGAGTCTATCAAGGAACTAAGCCATATATTATTTTGAATTTGAGAACTATAAATTTCAAGTTGCTGAACCAATGTTGCAGGCTGTTCTTCATTTACATCTGGCATAGATGTATCTTCCCTATCAGCCCAATCATGTAACATTTCTTCTATAATCTTGATTCCATCATCAACAACATCTTGAGAAATATTTAGAGCATTTTGTTTATCTAGAAAACCTGGTTAGAAAGCTGCAATCTTGGCCAGTAAATCTAAGGTTGTACCTCTACCAAAATCTTCCAGCTGGTCAGCTTTTCGCTTTGCCAGCTATTCAATTACTTAAGCGGTAATATACTTCGTGTAATGATAAACATACCTGTACTACATGTGATGGGAAATTAGCAAGTTTTGCAACATGTATACCGAAACTCTGATCAGAGACCCCTTATGTTTATTCAGCCTGATTTCATATCATTTGCTAAGATCATACCATGTTCAACCTTGTACAACAAGGCGATATCCCGGTCATGAGAATTTGTCTCACTACCTGAAATATGAGCAACAACATGTAAATTCTTCACATGTTGAACTTGCTGATCCAGGGCAGTGAGTTCGTGAAAATGTGTTGCAAACAGGCAGAATGCACGGATTCGGGTTGCAATGTGTCTGATAGGAATGAGAACGGAATGGGGCCAGCCAATGATAAGCTTACTCTGATATAGCCCAAGCTAAACCAAAGCCGTCGTACGTAGAGGTCCCTTGAACATGGTTGAGACATTTTCAAGCAGCACGAAGCACAAAGGTATACCTCGACCAAGTTCATCAATGATGATCAAGGATTCTTGTGTCGCAGACTACAAACAATTAGCATATGGACAGGTGACAATAAACTGAACCTACACGTAATATAGTGGCTGTTTCAAGCATCTCCGCCATGAACGTCGAGACGCCTTTGAGCTGACTATCACCGGCTCCAACTCTGCACAAGATTGAGTCGAAAATGGGGAGTTCAGCAGTTGCACAGGGAACAAAGCATCCAATTTGAGCCATTAATGCAATTACTCCAACCTGAAATGCATACTCAATAAGATCGGGGGACGATATGACATCAGGACACACCTGTCGGATATACGTTGACTTCCCACCCATGTTAGGCCCCGCTGATACAATGGTCAGAGGATCCTAGAATCCGAATGAAACGATAGTGTGCATACTGATGATCTGAAATTCACTTTGGCCTTAATGTTGTAAGCGCCAGCAGCTCGACGAGGGAAGATCACTCACTTTTGATCATCTTAACATCATTAGGAATGAAGTTGACCTCGTCTTGAACCTCAAGGCACGGGTGTCGCGCTTCACGTAAGACGAGATTTCCCGACCCTTGTGGGTCACATGAGCAAGGATGTCTGATAAGTCAATGAACAAGGCGTACCCTTCTCAAATAGATTGGGTTTGACATATGGAATCAGCGCATTTGCGGAAACATGAGCAAAACTGATTGACCATATTAGAGCAGCCGAAATGCTGGCATTTTAGATACACACCTCAATACCACGTCCAAATGCGCGATGATATTATCCAGGGTTTCAAGAACGGGGGCGTATGTTGCTATTGATTAACAGATGTTAGAAAAATCCATTTCGGGAGATACTCTGATTACCTGCAATAGCGATTACTTCTTTCTCTAGTTTCTCCTGTGTTCGAAAATAGCTTTGATTCAAGTCTTTGTAGTCTTCTGCTAGGCGTTTCAGTGTTTTGGTAACGAAGTAGACGCCACCCTTGTTGGTCCCCAGTTCGATGTACTGCTTGGATAAATTTTTTGCATCCTGGTATTTAGAGTATCAACTATGTGGAGAAGAGTCGACATGGCAATTACTCACCGACTTCGTCACTCTGAAACAATAGCCATAAACTTGATGGTTTTCCAGATGTAATTTCTTATCCAACTCCATACTAAGCTCTTCTCCTACTGATGTATGTTCATTGTCCAGACCGTCCCTCATTTTGCGCAAGCTTTTCGCCAACTCCGAAAGCTGATCATCGTAGTCAGGCTTAATGACATAATTATGTCTATCCAACTCCTCGAGGTCAAGCGTCGCCTCAACCATTTCGCTATATTTATCCAGGTGCGAAACATGTTCCTATCGAGAATCGGTAAAGATTCATTTTATAAAATCGGTGCTCACCCTTAAAGCGGTGAGATACGCGTCTTGAATCAGTTCTATTCCCTCTTCATCGGCTGGTTGCACGTTCTCGAGCGATTGAACCATATCCGGGAGCTTCAAATTTCTATAACTGGTTCCCGAGCGTAGACGGGAGACGAAGAACATACCTTCACAACGACCTGATAGACCCGAACAACATCCTGAAGAGTTGCATTGCTCTTCTTGAACCGTTTGTTCAGACGGTGAAGATCCGGCATGAACTTGAGATAGTCATCCTATCGTATGTCAATACTCATTGCCCATGGTCGGCGGTCAGGGACAAACCTGAAGGATACGGCGAGCATTGGTATCTTCAACGAAAATTTCGACAAGACCTTGTCGTTTGCCTGAAGTAGAGGTCAGTAGTCTATTACAGTAGAGGGAAAAAAACATACGAATTTCGTGTAGGTTTACTAGAGGCTGCTTAAGCCAAGCTCCCAACAACCGGGTTCCCTGAGACGTCTTACATTTGTTGAGGAGACCAAGTAAAGTTGTATCTTTGGTTGCAGACCCCTTTTCGAGTCTGAGCGTAAGTACTCAAATGTGAATGCCACATACACTACTGGTACTATTTTCCGTCAAATTCAGAGCTTTCAGCGCACTTGCATCAAGTTTCATGTACTGTGAAAGATCATGCGTCCGTAGCTTGTAGGCCCCATAATTAGACTCATCCGCGAGAAGTTGAAGATATTGAATCAGAGCTGACAGCGCAGCTGGTGCCACCGGCAATGAAAGTTGTGCTATGAGACAGATCAATGACTATCAAAGACGACACGCGTCCAAAAAGCTCTCACGAATTGCAATTGATGAATCAACAGTAGATGACGGAGAAATAGACTGCAACAACCGAGGAAGGTCTTCAGCAATATTTTTGGACCTGAATTCGCCTTCAAGCAATGCATTGATGTTGTGAGAATCAATCTAGAGCAAAGGGACTTACTCGGCCTGCGTTCGGTGACGACCACCCCACAGCGGTCTAATACTCCTTTGAGTTTGTTCAAGTCGATATCACGGTCCGTCGTTCCAGATACTGTACTTGTGGAAATTATGGCTTCTTTGACAGAAAGTTGGATGATCAGTGACTAGGACGGCACTCAGTTTGACTCATTTTTCGTGTTCAAAGACGCACTTCCGTATTGGAAAAAATGTCGTTGTCAATAAAGTCAGCAACACCCAGTTCGCGAACACTCGTATCTGCGAAGGCGACTCCGATGGCTTTGTTCTTTGATTTTGTCTCAGTGTTTGAAACAGGAAGGCTCGCAATTTGGATAGACATGACGATAGGAGCAGAAAGAATGTCAGAATCCACGAAGAGTAAGTCCTCAACAGCTTGTAGATTGCCAGGTGAAGCCTTAGAAAGAGAGAGAGAATAAGTCATTATTATAGTACAATGGCCCAAATAGAGCAGCCACCCGTACCTGTTTGGTCAGCTCAAAGTTTGGGGATTTCTTTCCTTGACCACCTTCTGGCTCATAGATTTCGACACGTAATTGTTTTGACGTAAGAGCCTCTCGCAAAAGAGTCTGAGCGACCGACACTTTCAATGTTACACTCTCCAATCTTCGCGCTCCAGCGCCGAGGTACTTGACTACAGATTTCGTATGAAAAACATGTTGCGCAACAAAGAGAGCATCTGGTCCGTATGCAGCGTAAAATGTATCTCCAGCATTAACGCGTTGAAATAATCTCAGGGTTCCTGTGGCCGGCGATTTTTTCGGCAGTCGATTGAAAAAGTCGAGAAAACCAATATCAATGGTCTGGTCTGTCAGGCATCACAAATAGCAAAATTTAGTTAAGGTCTGAATCACACCTGCACTATTGCTCGTTGCACTTTCTTTGTCATACATTTTTTCAGTCAGTAGTCGAAAGTTAGAGTGGAAACCGAGTCGAAGCTGTAAAGTACATGGCTTTGATCACATGATGAATAATAACTTGACGCTCAAACTTTTGACTGTTGTATTATCAGATGCCAAAACATCCATAGACGATAGACGATGATACTTCTGCGAACTATTGTCATTGCAATGGTATTGATGAAATTCCTTAGTCAGCACCTGTTCCATTCTCCTCACTTGCACAACCACCTTTCTTCTTCCCGGCGACAGAAAGATCCTCGCCAAATAACCTCAGGCTCATGGCACTGAAAACGTGGGGTTAAGAACTTCAATCAGTTGTCGGCGGGGGAAGATTTTACCTTTTAGCTTTTTTATCGATCATCAGGCAAACTGAAACATTGGACTTCCAGAGCGGAAGAACTAGCTCATGAGTCAACCTAGAACATACCAAATGACTAAATGATTGAAACAAAAAAGAAGTTCACTGACAATAATCCATCTTTGAGCTTCCCTGGAGGAAACTTGACAATAACCGTGCCATTCACTAAAAATTTAACTGATGAGAAATGTATGTAGGGAGGTCAAGAATCAACTGACCTTTTGCTTCAATAGCAGATTTGAATGGGTCACCAAAACTTGTACACAGCGGGTAATAAGATTCAATTAGAATCCTCAATGCTCCCAAGTCTCCTGTGATTATCAACTCGGGATCTATATAGGGTAGAACGATAGGTAAACCCTCGCCCAGAACACGGAATTGGGCATCGATTCCCTTGCCACCCTCCTGCTTTGTGAGTAGCTTTGTTCCCGCGAACGTAAGCCGGATGCGAGCGTAATCATTATGTTGGATGATATTCTTGACCAGATCGTTAGTGAGATAGAGTGACCGTGAGGGCTCTCCCTCAGGGTTACGAACGAGGATATTCGAAGCAGGAAAGTTGGAACTCAGTTTCAATCGCTCTCTGCAAACAAGCATCAGCTGATGCCAGAGCTCAACGAGGAAAGGACGCACATGCACGACACCAGAATTTGGTCAGTTGAGGACAGGAAAGTATAGGGATTCTCCTTAAACGATTCTGTCCCGGATGGTTTGACGACCTGAGCTTTTTCTCCGTTATTTGCTTCACCAGAAGCCGGAATCTTCGCCGAGTCTTGTCCCGATTGAGGTCCCATCGTAATATTGTGTATTGGTTTGTCTACTTCAAAAGAATTGGTCGGCGTCACGACTAGATCCTTGACTGTTACTCCTTCCAATCGAGGCCGCTTCGACTGGGTAGCTTCACTTGGATTCTTTGCGTTACGTTTTCTACTCAAAACTCAGTACCCCAATTTCAAAATGAAAACAAACAAACCTTTGCTGCGGATCTTGAGCAGGTGTCTGATCTGTCTTCTCCAAAACGGCGACAAAGAAGCCACCTGAATCCTGTAAGTGAGGATGTATGCGCAGGCTTGAGAGGTCAGCAGTTCAAGAAGCCATCAAGTATTATTTGCAAATACCAAAAGGGCAAATTTAGAGATTCGACATCTTGGGGAGGAAAATGTCCCTCAGTCAGTTTCGTTTTGAGATGAGTGTCAAGGTCAGAATTCTGGTATTCCTGATAAGTCTCGTATGTTTTCATTGAACTCTTGTCAACACATGGTCGCCATTTTGTGAGCCCAGGTCGCCGTTTCAATTCAGGCAACATCGACGAAACATCCACAAGCTGAAATGCTATGAGGCAAATAATGTAAAACTGTTCTCATGCTCGATTTTGCAAGTCTTGACATACCCGGATTGAGTTTCAATGCCTCCGCAATGACGGCTTCGTTCTCTACGGGATTCAAAGAACACGTCGAATACACGATACGACCATTATGCTTCAGCAGACTCATCGCCCGCTGAAGAATGCGTACCTGCAGGCTAAGATAAAATCAGCGTTTTCAAACGAAAAAAAGAGGTAACCACATACCTATGCAAGCCATTCCCATCCCCGGGCTGCCAGGTTTTCCAGATGCCAATATTCTTCCTTATGGTCCCATCTCCGCTACAGGGAACGTCGCAAAGTATACGGTCGAAATACAACGGAGCCGAATTGGAACCATCTGTTTTCGTTGGTTGGGCTATTCTGATGACCGGATAATTCGAAGCGTCGAGATTCGTAACCATGAGGGCAGGGCTGGGCAAGCGAGCAGACTGATGAATGAGGAGATGTGTGCGTTTTTGGTCGCTGTCATTAGCGATAAGTAGGCCAGAAGGTATCAAGGAAGAGGTGGTTGTATCTTGAGCGTGCAAAGCTTCTAGCAATTGTGCCGTCTATTCGTTATCACGAAACTGAAAATTTGGAGCTAAGTTAGGAGATAGCTACCTTAGAGCCGGGTGCAGCACACATATCCATTACCTTGACTTTATCAGCTTCGAAATTTCTTGGAGAACAAAGACAGCTCACTCGGTGATGCGGTTGAACGTCCAAAAATAAGGGAGGCAACATACTCACAGCCTCCTGTCTCGAGATATTCCCCTGAACAAATTGAATGAGCCTCTCGAAAGAACTCTCTAATTGGGGCATACAGTCTCTGTTTCAAAAACAAGGAATGAATGAAACTTCTTAAATTCGGGCTGTTTTCGCAAAACTTTTTTCGGAACATTAAACTGCCATGCCAGTCCATCTGGGTACCTTTTCGCACTGAGTGTACAAAGACCACTTGATTTAGAAGCGACATACCACGAGAGAGACATCGGGGGTGATATTTTTTGCCCTTCAAATTCTACATCACTCAATGCGGGAACATGTACGTCACGAATGGTAGTGTTGAGGGTATTGGCCGTTCTGTCTGCGGTAAGCTCTGTCACCAACAAGTCAACATTACATATACGCACTGTCGACTACCGGATACGCGGAACGTTGTTGGCAGATGACTGCGTATAGTTTCCAGAAATGCCTGCCACTCCTCTTCGGGGATGAGGTTTTGCGCCCTGTAATACGAGAAGAACCGCTCGTTAACCATGTCAATCTTCTCGATGAGGTCTGTCCGATCATCTACGGGAGGAGGACGGCGTCCACCCTTCTATTGACAATATCAAAAGGGGGTCACAAATGAGACAGGATGATGATACCCACCTTATTTCTGCCCATTGTTTTTTGAGAACGATCAGACGAAATCAGTGGCAGTGCAACTTCGAACAATATCACAAAAACGTGACAATTTCGTCTGGATTCGTCGTCATTTTGGCATGTTCTGCCGGCGTGCTACAACAAGTCTCCTCCAAGGACGGATACAATTGGGTAGGCAGCCCCTTCTAAATGGGTCAAACATTTCTCGCCTCGGGCAACGGAGTATATCTCAATCTTTGCGGAGACAATCCCAGTCGCAGCGAGAGAGGAATGCCGTTGGGGTGAGCAGGTGAATTTTACTCGCGAGTGCGCGATAGTCATCAACTCATTTATCATTAAAATACCTTTATGATAGGTTTTCACACCCACATCTGCTGCGCTCTTCATAGCTACAGGTGTTGGTCTCTTCTTTTACTTCCGACATGAAAAGCAAAAGTTACTAGAAGAACGAGGTCTGTAATTGATTGAAATTTCATGCCCCTTTGATAAATTACTCTTTTTTACAGAAAAAGAGCGCAGCAGTAGACAGTATGGGCGACCAAACGTCGGCGGACCTTTCTCACTAACCTCATCGAACGGTGAGCCCTTTACCGAGAAAAACATGCTCGGAAAATGGTCACTGGTATACTTCGGGTTTACCAATTGTCCCGATATCTGCCCTGCAGAACTAGACAAAGTAGGTTCCGTTCTGAACAAAGTCGGTGCGTAATTCAGACATCTACTGCTCTCACAATTCATGTTCACCCAGAAACTGAGCTCGGCGAAAATTTCCTTCCAATATTCATCTCAGTCGATCCAGCACGCGATACGCCAGAGCGCATTAGCCGCTACCTAGCCGATTTTCATCCATCCTTTGTCGGCCTAGTTGGTCCCTACGATGTCACGAAGGCTGCTTGCAAGGCCTACCGCGTTTACTTCTCGACACCACCAAATGCCGATCCCAAAGGAGATTACCTCGTCGACCATTCAATCTTTGTGTACCTGATGGATCCTGAAGGGCAATTTGTCGAGGCATTTGGTCAGACCGTCGAAGTTGAGCAGATTGTGACGAAAATCAAAGAAGAGGTCACTGATTGGGAGAAGACAAATGGTGAAAAGACGTCGGTTCGAGGATAGACTGTTCATTTATATGACACCCTACTCAAATCATGTTGGATTCGTTGATCAGTGGGCCATTTTCCTGTCAATATACTGATATTTTTCCTATGTCGTTCTACGGTCATCTCCTACCAGGTACTTACTTATATTGCAGGACTGTTTATCAGTAACTTTGTGCTACTATGTGGTCTTGATTTTCATGTGGAAAGACTTGGCTCTCGTCAATTGATCATAGCCTAAACACACATCAATGACAACTTACACCCAGGCTAGAACGATGCTTACCAAACTTGCTCAAACTTACACCTCTTCCACTATTTTTGACACCAGTCCAAGCTAGAGCGGGGTCGAGATAATCACATCTATTATGTCTCAGTAAATTATGAATATCACTGTAGATGAAGTTCACCTGTTCAAGAACACTGTCCCTGTGTCCAATTCCTCTGCAATGCGCAAGAAAGCTTTTTCTGAGTGAGGATTTTTCTCTGCGTTCGTCCAGACAGATGCAGTCAATCCATAGGCAGAGTCATTCATTAATTTAATAGCCTCCTCATCCGAAGTAACCTTCTGTATACCAACGACAGGTCCAAACGTTTCTTCCTGGAATCGAGTCAAATCAAGATTCATGCTTTGTTGACTGGAATTCGTACCATCATAACGTCCATTTCTAGCAAAGGAGCTACTGTCAAAGGGAACTTGGCCAGCTTTTGGATTGCACTCACCGTGATTAACATTGACCAGGACTTGAGGCGCTACATAGGTTGTCCCACTTATTGAAGTGTCAGAGACAGGCAGTATAGCGTGGTGGGAACATACGCTTGTGCAATGGGATGCAGATCTTCCGGGATCAATGCTTTTGCCCCTGCCTGAACTGGACGTCGATTTTAGATGCAACACACAAAGAGTAGCAGATTCGTGATTTACTGGCATCGGCCACCTGTTTACGAATTCTTTCTGCACTTGCCAAGCTCACAACGGGGCCTAAAGTTGTCTCTTTCAGTGTTGGGTCCCCAAGTTTATAGCGCTAACGAGCTGATGTTAGAGCAATCTATTGCCTTCAGTGGCTGTCATGCAGGCAAACCTTGACCAGATCAATGAAACGGGAAACAAATTCATCGTATACTGTTTCATGAGCGTATATTCGCTAGAGATTTCAAATCTATGTCAACCACAAGCAACCCTCAAGAGTATACTAAACACACCTCTACTGCACAACAACTCTGACCAGAGTTGAAATAGGCACCTAGGGCATGATCAGACCTTGGATCTGATGGCACATCTTACCCACCATCTACAAGCTCAGCTACAGTGTAAGTGATATCTGCATCCGATCGAACATACGCTGGATCCTTTCCTCCAAGCTGAACAAAGACCATTATAAAGTTTATGGCATCTCTTTCAAGTAATAAAATCTTACCTCTAGCGCAACTCCAGTGAACCCAGTTGCCGTAGCCGCGGACTCGGCCACAGACCTTCCTCCGGGAACGCTTCCAGTAAAAGACACAAAGTCTACAAATGGGTGTTGAACCACGTATGTCGTCAGATTGGGCGGCAAGTGGACAACCTGTATGATATCTTCTGGAACACCAGCCCTCGTAAGTGCCAACGCAAATCTTTCCCCTGTTAGTGGCGTTTGGGGAGAGGGCTTTAGGAGTACAGCATTTCCGGCTATGATAGCGGGGAGAACGGAGTTTACAGTGACGAGATACGGAAAGCTATGTTATGTGAGCTTGGAGATCTTGAGAATTGTCTATGACTTACTTCCATGGCACAATTACCAACACAACACCAAGGGGGACACGCTTAATGTACCGCCTGAAACCAGGGTTATCCGTATCTTGCAATGATACATCCGCAAGCTGCGATTCCGCGATTGAAAGCATATAATTTGCTCTTTCGAGCGTTCCGCGGATCTCGCCTGCAACTTGAGATATCGGTCTGCATTCACTAGTTTAACATCTCATCATAGGTGTGAGATAAGAGGATGCGTACCGACCCATCTGAGAGGTGAGTTCTTGGGTGATTTCGCTAGACATTTTTTGGAACTCTTCCTGTACACGGCATGAATACAATGACTTCATATCGAAATGTTGGCTCCAACCATGAAGCGATAACCGATTGCCACGCGCTCCTTCAGGGGCAGATTGCTCCATGTCTTTTGCGCCTCACGAGCTTTGGTGATAAGTACATCGAGCTCATTCTGTGCTGGATATGACCTGGACACCAGGGGTTGCTGATTGTGAGGCGATATGGTAGTCTGGAGAGACATAGCAGGGAAAGCTTTAATTAGACTCTGATCTTATCAGGACATGCATCACATGACTGCAGAATACGCGTCCTCGGTCAAGTCGTCCTTGCCCCATCCACAATGCTTGAATCGACTGTCTACCGTTCCCCTGGCTTTGATTTCTCAAACCAGATCAGGTTTGAAAGTACATGCAATACTCCCAGTAAAATTCTGAATCACAGCCCAGAAATAACTTCCTAGCCGATAAGGGTCTACCGCTGCCCAAGGCCACCAGTACAGGAACCACTATTGTTGGATGCCTTTTCAGAGATGGTATCATCCTCGGTGCAGATACACGAGCTACAGAAGGGGATATTGTTGCCGACAAAAACTGCGAGAAGGTTCCTTCTCTCAACACTCTTCGTTACAGTCGACTGACCATTTGAGCGTTAGATCCATTACATCACAGAATCCATTCGCTGCTGTGGCGCAGGAACAGCTGCAGACACCGAATTCACAACTGCTTTGATTTCATCCAACATGGAGCTTCATGCTCTTTCTTCTGGCCGGAAGCCGCGCGTCGTCACGGCAATGACTATGCTCAAACAGATGCTTTTCAGATACCAGGGTCACATTGGAGCTGCGCTGGTTCTTGGAGGTGTTGATCCAACAGGACCTCATCTTTTCACCATACATCCCCATGGCTCAACGGACAAACTTCCTTACGTGACGATGGGTTCCGGTAGCTTGGCTGCAATGGCTGTTTTTGAAAGCGGATGGAAGACCAACATGAGTGTACGTCAGCGACCAGTGTTTATCGCATGACTGTTCTCATGCAGACATTCACAGCGACAAGAGGCCCTGGATCTTGTCTTCAATGCCATCTCGGCAGGTATTTTCAATGATCTTGGCTCCGGATCCAATGTCGATGCATGCATCATCACCGCTGAGAACACGGAGATGCTTCGTAACATCAACCTACAAGTAGACAGAAGCACTGTGCGACCTCCAAAGGAGCGTGAGTACAGGTTTAGGAGAGGAACGACAGCATGGACCAAGGAAGATGTAAGGAAATTTGTTGTAGAAGAGGAGATTACTGTTAGCGATGCGATGGATACCTCATAATCATGCTAATATGTAGACAAAGACAAAAATATAAGACAAGTATTAGAAACTACTGCCTCCATGTCAATCACCGTCGAAATGAGTGAGATCACAATAATCAGGTCCTAGGATAGATTTACTCGTCTGGAAATAATCCATTTTCCGGTCTTTCGCCTATGGACGGAGCAGCCATCTTAGCGTTCTGTCAAAGACATCGTTCTTCATGGCTACGCTTTTTCCATTGTACAGAAGAATGTGAGGGAAATTTGTCCCTTGTGGCGAGAATTACTCTGTGTTTGGTTGAGCAATTATTTCAGCTGAGGTGGAGGCAGGGGCTGAGTAAAAGCATTGTAAGGCGATATCAAAGACATTGGGCATTACATGCAACTAAGGATTGAGTTTGAGTGCCTTCGCAATGACAGCTTCGTTTTCTCCGGGATTCAAAGAACACGATATCATGCTTAAGCAGACTCCGCGTGAGAATTCGAGCGAAGTGATAATCTCAGTTAATAAGTGGTTTGTTGACAATGTCTATCGTCAGCGACACCGAGCAAGTTCTCCATAGCCTCTGTTCCAAACATATTCACTGATTCTTGCAGCTATCTCATACACAACATTCGTCTATCATACCTCAGGGAGGTTGACGACCTTTACGGACCCAGAATTATCGCCTTTGACTCTTCCTACACCTCTAATCCCTACATCACCCATGCAACCCTCGCAGACTCTGATAGATGGCCTGAGCTCAACATGCCTCAAAGCCCCATAGTCAGTCCTGATGAGCCCGAACGCCCTACCGGTTTTCCAGGTGCCAAGCTGAAATATACCCAAACCGTCATGGCAGGCAAATCCGGCGGTCTAGGACTCCGCGTTCATGGAAAGCGAGCTTCGACTTCTAACCGGTTATCAAAGTCTGGCGTCCAAGCGGCTGTCTTGCAGGATTCTATCTCGCCTTCATCACTTGCTCAGGACCCTGCCTCGTCCTCATCCATCACCACCAAGGAGATCACCGCTGCAGTGGACCGGTCCAAAACAGAAGAGGCAAACGCACCTTCGCCTCTTACAAAGATCGTGACAGAGACCTCATCGTCGAAGCTCGAGGTCACGGTTGAGGCTCCATCTGCAAATGAGGAAGCCCCAGTACAGAAGGTCGTGCAATTTGTCCCCAAGTTCAAAGGTGCTGCTGAAATGGAGAGAAGACGAAGAGTACGGATGGCTGCACGTCTTGAACTCGACGCTGCTCTTGTACCCCCGTTGCCGCCCCAACCATTCACCTTATCTTCCTCCGAAGACGAGCTCCAGCCTCATTCGAGCCGTGAGTCCTTGGATGATAGTGATTTTGGCAGTCAAAGAGCGCACGATACAGTCGACGAGGCAGATGAATTTGATCCGTAGGTCTGGTCTTGGCCTCTGTCTAAATTATCTAACTCTTATACAGTGACTTTGCTGCTTCTCGTACAGCCATGAACTCTGACCTTTCTGACGACATTTCTGTCCTCTCAGCAGGTACCAACTCTATGTCAATCTCTTCCGTGCCTTTATCCCTCACTGCCAATATCGGTCTGCGACCCCGCTTAAGCCCTGTCTCCGAAGCCGATCATGCCGTCCCTCAACCCCGCAACGATCTACTTTCAACTGATAAGAATCACGAAATGTTAACGCCTGTTATCAGTACTAGCGACAATGACGAGCCCGCACACAAAATCTCCCGTGGTGGTCTCCCTGCTTTACGTGGTCCCAGCAAACAACTCGCTCCTGACGATCTTTTCATCCATAAGAAAGTTCTTCCTATCAAGTCTCAACAATCTGCCTTGTCAAGAATGCTTAATGGTGGTAAATCATCCAATCCCTTCACAGAAACATATGCTTCTGTCTCTGGACGAAGTGCACCAGCATCAACTGTCGTGTCTGTCTATTTCCCTCACGCAAAACGGCCTGCTGGAAAGCCTATGGATCTCACCATTTCCAGAGATGCTACGGTTGAAGAGGTCATCGGGTTTGCTTTGTGGACATATTGGGAAGAGGGATGGTTGCCCAAGTTGGACGAAGGTTTGAGTGGACCTTCTGATCCCAGATGGGATGATAAGGTGTCTGCCTGTGGATGGATCCTTAGACTTGCGGAAGATGATGGAGAAGTAGACGATGATTTTCCCCGTGTGTTTTTTTCCGCTACAAGGTGCTGTTTTATCATTGAATGGATTTTTCATCTAGCACCCGATCGGCTCGGTAAAATTATCAAATTCAATGCAGACGCATATGTTGTTCTTGCTGCCTCGCCTGCTCAAAGTACGCTAATTACTCTAGTTAAAATGGCCGTCAGTCTGACCTGTATATCACAGTTCAATTGAACCGTGAGTATGAAACTAAGATCCAACGATCGACCAAAACCGTCAAGAAACAGCCCGAAAACAAGCTTGTCCCTCTGAATGCAGTAGCTCCCTCTGCCATCGGCACATCCAGCATCTTGACTGCAAGTTGGGGACCCAGTGCATCTGCACCTATCTCAACATCCCTTGGTCCATCAAGTAGTCACGGCCCACAGATTTTCTTGCGAGTTCGTGTTGACATGGCTGACGCTGGACATGTATCGACAACCATTCCAGTGTGAGCTCGCTTTTCCTTCTATTTTTGTCTGTGTTGCATGATCCTGGATATTATAGGTCCGCAGGAATGTATATGCAAGAGGCCCTGGAAATGGTTTGTCGTAAACGAAAACTGGCTGACCCGAAGGAATACGCGCTGCTCTTGGCTGATAGAAGTATTCTTATTCCCCTTGATCGGACTGTTGCCAGTTTGCAGGGCAAGAGGGAATTGCTACTAGTCAAGAGAAGTATTCTACCTTCGCTGGGAGGGAATATTGTAAGGGGTGTTGGCAGGACTACAGATCCGAATGGTGTGCTTTCATCATAGAGAGTTCTGGCTTGCCAACTGAGAACAACCTCAGCTTCTATTTTTAAGAATGCTGATCTGCCAGAGACACAATATACAACGACTGTAGATTACACGGCTGCATATAAGGTCAGATTTCTCTGTTCTTTCGCGACTGATACTCAGAACCACATAGAAATTCACCGTCTACCGTAAGATACCGATGCTTGTTGCTCGACAGCCGCGAACGCTCGCTGTTGATGGCGAATGGGTACATGTATGTCCTACCTGCTATTTTTGAGGGAATCTCCATAACCTTTTTTTCCACATACAGATTATGCCCTCGAGCAACAAAGCAAAAAACGTTTTTGATAGTGGTCGCACATCCTCTTATCATATCAAAACCATTGTAGATTGTCAACAATCATCCAAGTCTTCCTCTGTATTCAAATTGGTTCTCACGCGTGGCGGAGGTACAACTAAACGATATGATTTTGAGGCAGAGAATTCCAAGATGGCAGCAGATATTGTTCAAACGATAAAGAGCTTGAAAAATTCGCTGGAGAGGTCTGGAACTATTCATAAATCGAGGAGATCAAGGCAGGTTGTCTGATATTCGTGGTCGCACAATCCCAGTCCCACTTTGCGGACTCGGTTTGATGGAAAAACAGTTTCAGTTATAGCAGTATAAATTCTTTGGAATCATTCTTCTTTCTCTCGATTTCTTGATTTTTTTCAACTGGGAGAAGACACAATTTAGTTTGATTTTTGTGATCTATACAAAAATCCGCTGATGCATCAAACCATTCTTGGCTCGTTTTCTGAGACAAATTTCTTTACTCAAAATCCGTGATAGTGGACCTGAATCATCAAAAGGACCTAGAAATCGATTGGATCTAGCTTTATGAGTCAAAAGATTGAGATAAACTCAATTTGACTTAGAGGTGGTCAGGACCAGATCCGGGGTTCTATGAACATCATGCCCACTCAGCGGTTGAGTAGAACAGCGTAGCCAATACCTCTAATTTCACGCTGTGCTAATTGCAATGCTTCCCACGAGGATACTCAGAAATCGCAGTACTGATCAGACACTTCCAAGGTTCTTGAATCATTTGGACGAGTCACTTTATCGGTCATATTCTTTCTTTTCCTCTGTGGTACAAACGAATACTAATTCTGTCTTGTTTAAAACTGAGCGACACTCTTCACCCCATCTTTGACGGCCTGCCAACTCTCACGGTCTGATATTTTAGTGAACCACGCATTGACATTAGGTCGCTCTTGAATGTAATGAACTCCAGCAGCCGGGAGGAGAGCACCATAGGGAAGATGAAAGACATCTGCTAAAGTCATCTCCTATGAATCATTTGGTAAGTTTGTTCGTTGATGGCAGAAGAAACTTACATCACCCGCAAGGTACGGCTGCCTCGACAAAATCTCCTCATAGACGTTTAATTTTTCTGCTAGCTTATCCTGGAGTTGTTTGGCCCTTGCTTCATCAGCCGGCATGTTGTAACGTCTAAGCTCATCAGCTCATCAGCTCCTAACCAGATAGGAAGGTTGATGATGGCTTACTTCTTGATAACACGCTCATAGACGAGAGGTGCAGCAAATGCGTCAAAGTTCGATTGTTCAATGGAAGCTGCTTGTTCAAAAGCCGCCTGCTTCATCAAACCTTGTGGGATAAGGCTTGTCCCCGAATGAGGTTCTTTGGCATCCAGATATCGACAGATAGCACGACTTTCATACAAAATCATTCCATTGTCGTCCTGATATGGTCAATTTCGTGATGGATGGTGCTCAAACCACTTACGATGTAAGGTACTTGTCCAAATGGCTGCTTAGCCATAAACTCGGGAGATTTGTGTTCACTCTTGGCAAGAGCCACCTCCTGGAACTCAAAAGGGATCTTCTTTTCGTGAAGCACCATGGCAACACGTTTCGTGCAGGTAGAGAAAGGGGAGCCGTAGAGTTTCATGACCATGATGAATGGGATGTGATGGAAAGGGTTTGTGAGCTCTCATGGATTTATATCTTGGCGCACGTGAGAAGTCCCAGGTGAGAAAGCGATGACTAAAAGAAGAGACTATGATAAATGGGGTGTGAAAGAAAGATTTTGTGAGCTCTCATGGATTTATATCTCGACGCATGTGAGAAGTTTCAGGTGAGAGTAAAAGAACAATCTAAGTGGCAAAGGCAGATCTGGCACGTGACATTGACACATACTGTCGACATGCGACTGCTACTCAGTGTCAATCCATATCATGATAGTTTCCTTCCCTTTTACCTTTACTTTTTCTGTTCCCGGCCTTCCAAATCCATTTTCTTCAGGTTATTCACGCCATTTCAGACCGTCATCTTGCTCGCAGGCTTTCCAAGTATCCCGTGAATATCAGAATGGCAAGGCATTGGGGGATAGATCAACGGCCATGCCGACATCCTCATTTTCCTCTCCCTCGTCCAGACCGAAGTATTTAAAGCGTGGCTGGGACTCTGAGCTTGTTGAAACCACTGATGACAGCCAATCGTCCACAACTCTGGTCTCTACGAGCGACTATCATGGTCCTCCTTCAAAAGGATTTGTGGGTGTGTCGGATGTGCATGACGAAGGTGTGCGGTATTTCGCTTGCTAAGTTTTTCTTGAGCTATGGACTTGATCCTTCATCCTGCCATGCGCTTTAAGCAGGGCTGGTGGTTTCCATGCTCCACACACGTGTTGCAGGCGTAGTCCTGGGGTCTTTTAAACGGCCGCAGGCTGATTTCTGGAAAGTACTTCTGTTTACCTTGTTCCTGTATTTTCTGTATTTTTTTTTGCCTTCTTGTTCGTCATTTTCAGTGTATTTGATATCCACTTCCAACTCTTTCATCCTACCACAACCAATCACTTATCGATATCATCATCCCCCTGAATAATTATGCTGATCGAAGACATTATCTATCTTATAGATTTTTACCCTCCTTGCAAGAAGCGTCGTGGCTTAGCCGGTTCCATCGTCTCAACTGCGGTCAATGCTGCACTTATCGGAACGGCGGTCGGGCTTACTGTTTACCGGCTGTGAGTCCCTTCTTTCTGTCATCCCCTGATTTATTCATGTCAGAGAATTGATACTGTATTCGCTTTCTCAAGTTGGCGAGGCCGTGGCAAAGAGAATCACACAATCGAAGTGGTAGATCCCGGCAGTTCTGATTCTGAAAAGGGATCATCCCTTCCACCTCCACCACCCTATCAGGAACGTGAATGGTCACTTGTTTCGCACCCCGTTGAATCTGCATCCCCACTGTTGCTTGCCTCTGCTGGCAGTGGTACCATAGCAGCAGCAACAACAACACCGACAACGCCACGTAGAAAGATTGTCTATCGTAGTGGGAAGAGAATACAGAGAAGTCGCGCCCCTCTGCCTCAACCTGCCCTCAGTCCCGAACGTGTTGTATTCAGTAGCTACGCACATGCTGGGCCTGATTTTGGACAAGATAGCGAAAATGATGGCGATGATCAAGTATGTTTCGAATGCTCTCTTTATCACTGAGACTGACGAAAATCATAGATGAATCGGATTCAGGATAGGCTGGCGCAGCTGATCGAGGAGGGAAAGCGAGCGCTGAGCAGAGAAGTGGTAGTCATGAGTGATGCAAAAGAAGATGAGGTGGACGATGGCAGTAGTGCTTGGGAAGAAGAAAACGATTGCCACCACCATCACCAATCCGTATCATCAACAAGAAGATTAGGTTCCCCTCGCCGCGTGACAAAACGTGCCCGGTCTCAGAATCCCTTTTATGGCTTCTGGAACCACTCACCTACAACCCCGAAACGAACGCATTCAATTATAAGGGAAGACGAGAATGCGTGGGAGAGTCCTGAACTGAGGGAAACAATGCGACTGGCACGAGAGAAGATCATGGCTGGTAGAGGGATGTCATAAGCGGGGAAATGCTGTGCGTCGCCTCAAGCATAACACCATCCACCTATAGGCCTGGACCTATCTGCTAAGAGTTTGCTAAGAGTTTGCTAAGAGTTTGCTAAGAGTTGTGAACACCACCTGTGTATATGTGCTCTACATGTTTGCTATGTTTGCTCTCTCGCCCTTCTACCTCAGACTTCACGCACATTCATTGCTGTGGTGCCAGACATGTAATTTTTGCTGATGATTTCTCGTATCTAGCTGATGAATCTCTTCGACGTGAATAGTAGGTGCAAAGTTTATGTACTAAATATGATGTCGGACTAGAATGATATAATAACTGAAGCTGTTTAGAACTCAGAGTGGGATAGTGCAACGCTTGTCGTTATCATATCACAAAGCTCAAATAGTCATTCCATTCTTCTCAAAATATATTTACAAGAGATCAAATTCAGAATGAGGAAATCAGAAACATCGAAGAACTTTAGGAGGCATTGAAGGTCAAAATGTTGACACTGACAGCTGGTGCATTGTATGTGAACGATTTCCCAGTGCTGATGTTGCTCGTTTGAGGCGTGATAAGATTGGGGTTCTGTGGAGTGTTGCTACTGGTGGGATTTCCAGTAAGAACTTGTGCAGTTCCACTTGTTGCTACATTATTGAACGCCAAATTAAAGGTGAGGCTAGCTGTGCTGCTGCCCGTGTTGGAAATCTACCCAACACAATTGTCAGTGAACATGAAAAAGTGTTTTGAGAAAATGATGACCTTGATGATGAGTTGGCCAGTAGATGTCTTGCGAACAACACTCCAAAAGACAGTTCCAGTACTCGAAGGCAAAGTGCTTGGGATATACTGGTCACCACGGTTTTGACTGAAGAGCTTTTGCACGTAGAAACTGGTCGACCGGTAGACGCTTCCGGCACTGACAGAGGTCATATAAATCGTAATGCGGAGAGGGAGATACAACGCTCACTCGAAAGCAAGAAGATTGGGGGTCTTGTAAAATCAATAGGGTGCTTCTCGATCAGAGTCAGAACCTCACCCATTGGTTATTAGTGACATGCTAATGTAAACTTGTAAGACATCGAGCGCAAACCAGATCTATAAGCTACTTACACCTAGAAGAGGTGCATAGGATGCAGCGAATCTAACAGGGCAGTCAATTCAAGTTCCAAAAAATGCAGCAGGGCATACACAATATCACTGTTGCGCTCTAATCCCGTCATAAAAGCAGCCTCGCCAGCAGCACCTGCAGATGTTAATGCAAAATTTGAGTTATTACAATTGAGCAGCCTACTCTCTACTGTCGGGAAAGTCAGACGACCGTCAGAAGGAGAACCGAAGATGTCATTTGGGTTCGTTGATATGGCTGCGTATTCACCCTAATAGTCTCTGATCCACGGGGAATCATAGGGACTTTTGTCTCAACTTACCTCAAAGTAATGGGTGCCATCCCTCTGAATAAATTTAGTACATTCTTCTTAATATCGATTGACCACGTACAGCAAAACTATCATAAAAGAAGGAATTTTGCGCGAACCAAGCTGTTGTCTTATAAGTATACCAGTATATTCAACTTGCACAGCATACGCACTGGGTGTCTGATAAACATGAACATCGTATTCTGTCGGCTTTGGGGTCAGGACAGGGCTGTTAACGTCAGTGGTTGCAATAAAATCTTAAGTTCATGGAAAAATGACATCAGGCGCGCTTCATTCATCTGCGCATTAAACTCACGAAGCTGAGGGAAAGCATTCTTGAGTGCATTTGCATAGGTAGTCCATCGGAAAGTATAGGTATTGGCAGCGAAGAAGTCCTACAACCAGATGAATATCCAATCATTGTTAGAAAACATGAATGTTTCACCTCATTTCCAATTTCAACATAGGTCAGCTTGAATGGTTCCGGATGCCCAAGTGAAGCCCTTAGCTGGCCTCAAGTACCACATCAGCCAAGCATCCATGGAATGACATGACATACTGCATACCTGGTCCCGTACTATCGTCTCCAATCACAAAATTGATCTGCACTTGTATTCAACCCAAGAGTTCAGCGAATATCCAATTGTCTAACCTGATCAATTGCTTGCTGGATGTACGGCCCGAGCTGGTTTTGGGCTACACTAGTACCCCCAAGTGCAAATCCTTCAAGTGTAGTGAAGTCGTGGTCTTGGATGGACATAAATTTTACCTACCTGACCAAACAGCCATAATAGGTTCCATGCCCAAGTCCTCACACCAAAGAAGATATTCGAGGAGACCAAGGCCGCTGTAAAGAATCGGAATTCAGAACTTTGCCAAAGATACCAACAACGTACTCAGTGTTGATGTATCCCCAGTCACCTTGACGTCCGGCACGGTTTTGCAAAGGCCCGACAGTCGCATTCCATTGCCATCTCTGGTCGACAGTGCCACCCTCCAAATTATTTCCACCAGGGAACCTCCAGAAAGAAGGACCCATTTCTGCCAATGCAGATGCTATGTCGTTCCTCATTCCATTCTGACGATTTTTGAATGTAGGCGGGAAAAGTGAGAGCAGTCCGAAGTTGATCCTTTGACCGGCCGCACTCCCACCATCTACAGTTATAACGAAGTGGTTGTTCAGGTCTCCAGGAGTACTGCCAGTACGAATGCTAAAGTTGACTTGTAACCAAGATGTTTGTGCTCCAGATAATGAGACTGTAGTGCTCCCGAGATTCGCGCCAGAGGAGGATTGCAGAGATACTGTGGCAGAACCTCTAAAACTTGAAGAAGCGGGGAAACGATAAAAGAAAGAACCCGTATATGTAGTTCCAGAAGTCACTGCAATACCTATCAAGCCATTCAACATCAACATCATCTTCATACTCGACGGCAAGTACCTGAATAACCAGCATTTGCGAAACCAACCCCTCCACTGCGTCCTGTAGGAATGACAACCTGAAGAGCATTCGGAAGGGCAGTGGAGATGGGGGTGCTGTCCCGAACAACACTGATCGTGGCTCCGTTGACAGCAGACCACGAGTTCAATGCACCACTGGAGCCCGGAGTTTGGAGTTGAAAGGCTCTGTTTTGGAGCACTGATATGTATGTTAGCTATTTGCTTTGTCCCCATTTGAGGGCTTTACCTACATTCACCATAAAGGCCACCATCACCACTCTATGTTTGAATGTTTGAAATAGGGCATTTTCACGTCGCAGATCAACTTACGTGCTGAAATTTGAACATCATAACCAAAGTGCTTCAAGTCACTGAAAATGAATGGACTTACACTGATATCCTAGATGAACAGTAGGATAGACTTCAGCGCTGTGTAACCAAACGAGGATTATATCCAGATACCTCAAACATATATCCCCCTGCAGATGAGACCTGATTGGAGAAAACAACTGAAAGTGAATTATAAACTCACACAGAGTTGTCGGAATAGGGTGGCTCGCGGTCGAGCTGACGGAGATTGTCTGAGCATTCACCGACGCGACCAACCCCAGTATTGCACCTGTAAAGAGTGACCACCCCGTTTTGATCATTGATAATAGTCAGTCAGAATTGAGGGCACGGAACGACAAGCAGAATGCCAAGGAACACGGCGGAGACATTCGAAGGTTTATATGTGTTTTTTCCTGCAAGGTGGACCGGAGATTTTCTCCAAAATTTACCCGTGTAGCTGCAATCTAGCAAGCTACTTTTGAATGAGTTGCTTTGATCTCGCTTCCCTGAGACTTCTGACAAGCCAAGAGTCAGGCATATGATCACCATGCCATGTGTAATCTGAGGGGCCGGCACCGAGAAGGAGGAATAAATCAGTTTGTTGAGTGGAGAATCATGATGCGACGGTTTTCTCTCTCTTCTTCTGGATGGAACAGCTGTCGAAAGCATATTCTCAGTCACCTAGGTCTCCGCTGGCCGTGAAAGAGAACAATGTGGACTTTGAGAGCAGAGCGACTACAATAAGTAGGAACAAATTGACTGGCTAAGGGCCATCTCTCACACTCCATAGATAAAGAAGTTCTTTCATTTCCCACAGGCAAGTGGAAACCTCTTCTATGGCCTGGTGCTGATCAAGGATAAAAAAATCTCAAAGTGTTGGGTCTCCGTATCTGACTTGAAGGACATATGACCAGTAGATGAGGATAAATTTTCATCAGAGCACTCTGAAAGGCAATACTGGTGCTTCTGTACTCCGGTATAGGCTCCATCGATAGTTCAGAAAGTCGTGTAGATGAAAAAGTCAAGTTCGTCGGCCCGGCGGGAGCTTCTTTCACTATGATAATTCTCGATGGGTGTGAATTTCCACGAGCGATGTATTAATAAACACTTGATTGAAAAGCAAAGGGGAAGTTTTCGAAGCAATATTGCACCACCGACGATGTACCGAGTACAATGTGATATACACCTCTGAGATCACTACTCTTCGTCCCGCTATCTAGCTCACATGCATCGTAGGCTGTGAGTGACGAGTGCACAAAGAGTCTGCAGCAAAGTATTGCTATCCTGAGTAGGTCATGATATATGAGGACCCCATGAAGAAATTCATCAAATGTTCAGGATTGGAACTAGAATCGGATCCCCAAGAGAAGTTCTAGTCAGCGTGTGCAGACATCTTCGCTATTACAAAAACGAGCGTAATAGCCAAACACTGCCAGGCAAAGTCATAATTGGGCCAGGAGACTCGGGCTCATACACAGTACTTCCAGCCAGAGCACATGGACCGAAGTTCACTGTATCCTTTCTGCAGCTGCAACATTGCACTTTGCAACAAATGGTTAGAATATGATCGCAGCTAAGTAAAGTTGGTGAGTTCCGTGCCCAAGGAAAACTTGATTCCAGGTCATTCAACATCTCGCAGAAAAGGCTGCACCTGTAGTTGACTACAACGCATCCACCAGCGTTATGAGGGAGCCCAATAATGAGTGAGAACTGGTGAAATGGAGTGCTGACCCTCGTTGCACCGGAATAGAAAAATCATGATCCTGAACATAGGCCCATAGTTTCATCAATCCCTCCAATGTCATTGCCACGGTCTACACAAAGTCACAACGCATGCAATAGAGCTGTAGAATTCAATTGTTATTCTGATTTTTCAATCACATCTATCATATGTCCTAACATCCACAAGGATCAAGTAATGCAACTCTATAACAGAACAGACAGATTACGGCATAGAATAACTCGCTATCACACCTGCACTCAGAACAAAACTTGACCAGCTCGATTCCGCGCTCTTACTCTAAACTATTGTGCTTGAAAACAAGTCCTTACGAGAATTTACATATCACTCGCAAATAGCCCGCAGCCGACTGCAAAATATGACTGCAAACGGTAGCGCTTCTCCCTCT
>Ga0153947_1000262_pt1 | contig 25504 bp, 25 predicted proteins | sample TSNJ031MetaG_FD_104697 | JGI IMG/M metagenome (GOLD analysis project Ga0153947, IMG submission 104697) | Attine ant fungus gardens microbial communities from New Jersey, USA - TSNJ031 MetaG | ecosystem: Host-associated > Fungi > Mycelium > Unclassified | place: USA: New Jersey, Wharton State... | reverse complement strand
TGGCAGGAAATCCACATGCGAAAATGTTTCTCGTTGGCAATGCTGGACATCATGGTAAGTCGTCTCGTTTCTAATGCAACTGTCGTGTTCGTCCACTCACAACCGTTCAAGTCTATTTAGACAATCCCACTGCGGTTAATGAAATCCTTGTAAAGGAATTAGAGAAAGAGCACGAAGTTGAGGGCTCTTTCTTCATATGATCGGGCGCATGCTTCATTTCTGTTTCTACATGTGATATCTTTTGCCTATAGATTTAGGCATTTTTAGATTCTATCAGGGGACTGCGTGTTTTGTACCAAGCTATCGGGATTATATGACGATGTGTGATAATATTAAATTAGAAAACCAAGAGAGAAGAGTAACTGAACAAGCTTCCGGATATCTGTTTTGTTATGATATAGAGGGGCAGAACAAATCAACTTGTGAAGGATGTGTCATGTATTAGACTGCGACGTTAGAGCTTGAAGCAGGGCCTGCGCTCTGGCCTTTCTCTCGTCGACTTTTGGAAGATGAGTTACGTCTATCACAAGATCGCTAGGACCGACGCCGGTCTGTTGAGACACCTGTTCCTCATTCAAAGGAGGTTGAGCTTTGATGACCTCCTGGCACGTTTTGACGAGGTTCTGTGAAATTAAGTGGCGCTCGGGACGAAGGACTCACAGATGCTTACCTCTCGAACTTTCCCTTGAACTGCAGAAAGATATTTGATTATTAGGCCATCATATTTCTCGGGTATCTAAGTCATCTCGTAAGACCAAGTCGAAGCGATAGATCCAAGGGGGACGAATCACCGCTTTCGCTTTCCAGAGGTTTCGGACCAGCCAATTCTGTTTTGCTTTGTTGAACTTCCAGAGATCTGGCTCGTAAAATTGTTGGAATGCGTATGAGAGGGCTAGATGGCGGTTCAGAACAGAGATGACCTGGAATTCGTTTAATACGGGAAGACACCTTTCTTTGCTTGACCTGGAAACGCTATTTCGTCTGTATCCTCTTCTGGATTCGGAAATCCAGTCCTGTTTTTATGTTTCTTTTGTTTCTTTGGTTTTTCGTCGATGGTGTCTTCCAGTAGTGTTTTGACTTTGGGAATCGTGGATTTCTTTTTGTCTTTTTTCTTTTTTCGGGGTCTTGATTCGTTGTCTATCGCTGAGTCGGGTGAGCTATGAGCTTTTTGTTGCGTTTCTTGACCTTTCCGGGCTTGTTTAGTTATTTGAGGGCTCGTGTCATCCTGAGGATGTCTCTTCCGTTTCTTCTTTTTATTTTCTATCTCTCTGATTTCAGACTGGTTGGGCTCGTAGTGGTCTGGTGCTTCTTCGATGTTCTTCTGCTCATTCTTCTGATTGTGTACTGATAGCGATGACCCATTGTCTTTGATGTCATCACCCTTGCCCTTTGCCAATTGCCCATCCATGCCATCTCTCGGAGCCTTCTTCTTTTTCCCCTTCTTAAGTAGTTGGTGTGAGTCCTTGTCTTCTACAGCATGATGTATAGTATTCATGAAAGAGAGGCTTCCTAAGAGTGATGGACAGTGATGGAAGTGATTTAATACTTATGAAGATATTTTTATGGCAATATTCAAATACTGCTTACATACAAAAGCAGAACAATCAGACGATCTGAGACATGCCCTGTGCCTCAAACAGGCAACAAGCTGTATAACCTGAATATTAACCTCCTGATACAGATTCAAATCACGCATCCTGAGGACTTAAAGCACGTGAAAAGTTGCCTGTTCCAGAGACCAGCATTTCGCCTCTTCTTTCCTTCATTCCCTTTTTCATATTCATGGGTCTTTCAATATCTACTCTGTTCAATTCATTGACGTCACTGGTGCAATGGACCAAGGAACAAGAAGCACGGATTTTGATGCTAGGATTGGACTCTGCTGGAAAGGTAACGCCACGTTGTCTGTATCACTTTTTCTAAGCCAATTTTCCACTTTCAGACTACAATACTGTACCGACTACAAGTAGGTGTATACCAAGCTTCGTAAATGCCTGTCATCCTGAGTCACATTTCAGATTGGCGAAGTCGTATCGACAATTCCGAGTATGTCACCCACAGTTTCTCAAAATTTCACTCTTCTTCGGTGCTGATGTCTTGTCCTTCAGCTATTGGATTTAATGTGGAGACTGTTCAAGTAAGTGTTGTTTCCCATATTACTGCCTATCGGCACCGTTGACTAGCTCCCCTCTAGTTCAAGAACATCAAATTCCAAGTATGGGACCTTGGAGGCCAGTCGAATATCCGGTACATGGTGCTTTATCTACCTAACGATTCCATACTGATTTTGAGTAGGCCTTACTGGCGATGCTACTTTCCTAATACGTCAGCAATTATATATGTCATTGACTCGGCCGACCATGCCCGGATAGGGACTTCGCGGACAGAGCTATTGACAATGCTTGCCGAAGAGGAACTGAAGGGTGTCCCCCTACTTGTATTCTGTAACAAGCAAGATATCGAGGGTGCCTTGAAACCAGAAGACATTAGTGAGCAGCTTGGACTTGCTGGTGGAGAGAAGACAAGACCATGGAGTGTCAGGGGGAGTTCAGCGAAAAAGGGAGAAGGTCTGGAAGAAGGTCTAGACTGGTACGTCGTCAAATGTCTTATTGTTTCCATTGGCTCATTCTCATTCTCTAAGGCTTGTGCATGCTATTCAGCAGAAGTAATGTTAAATAGAATCTCACCCCTAATCACATCATTGTAACTAGACTACCCATATCGATACTATCTGTGCTGGTTTATCATGTCTTGTAATTCACTTTTTTTGCATCGATCGGTGAGCCAATGTTTATGTGAGCAATAGCCAGACTTCATATCTGATAAAAGATCAAATCCACATCCAGAGGAAATAAAGATACAATAGTAAGATCCTATATTGATATTGCTTGCTTCGACCAACACCAATCCCACTGTGCCTCGTCGAGATTCTCCATGCATTGTCGGTAGGCCTCTATGTCGGGGCGCCACACTCGAACAGTACCATCGTCAGCACAAGTTGCTAGACAACCATCTGCCCAATCGACAGCACCCATCTCTCCGCCTTGCCCGTGCAATTGGACTGCACGTTGACCGTGATTGCTTGTACCTAATCTTCCAGTTCCGCTGACTTCAAAGAGGAAGTTGCTTGACCTGGGATTATTTGCGCCACAAGCCAGCCAACTGCCACAGGGTGATAATGCTAAGCCAACGTAAAACGAGGAAGTGTGCATAGTTTCTTCGGAGAGGCCAGTTGGCTGGGCTGTCAAAGCTGGAAGAGAATAGGTATGAATCTTGGAATCGTGACCAAGACCAAACACCAGGCCGGAAGTTGGACCAGATCCTTGAACCAAACTGATGATACCCCGTGGTCGCTTGGATCCGTTTGTGGTCGTAGGGTCTAGAGGTGTTGAATAAAGTGCTGATGGTGGCTTCACCTTTGTGGAACGCAATGGTACCGGTTTACGCAGATCCCAAAAGCGAAGTGTTCTAACGTGACGTCAGTTCCTTAGTTTATTTGTGTTAAGTCAAGCGCACCCATCAGCTGCACCACTACTAACCAGCCCGTAGGGCTGAGATTTGGGGTATATGATGCTGGTTACAGTCTTCGGCACGGGTACATTTGTTTTTTTGGTTTGTCTTGTGGACTTGGCAGGGTCTCCATGTGCATTTGATATCACAATAACGGGTTCCAACACAGAAACACCCTCTATTGTTGTTGTACTGGTTCGCAAATCCCATAAGCAAATTAGTCCATCCCTTCCTCCGGTCGCCAGTAGTGCATCGTTGGTAGGATCCCAACATGTTGTCTTGACAGTGCTCGTGTGTCCGTGGAGAACATGTGTTGTCACCTTCTTCTCTACTGAAGTTATGCGGGAGGAATGGTCCCCCGAGCATGTCACAATATGGGTATCCATTCTATCCCATTTGACATCAAATATACCGTTTTCGTGTGGTTGGAAAATAACGCGATCTGGTTCTGCAAAAGTGGTTTTCAGAGCAACGATTGAAATTCAGAAATCCTACACTAACCAGGATCCCATGGTTTTCGTCTTGTAGTGTTGATAATCTGTACAGTGCCTTCTTCTGTTGCAACGGCAAGTAATGGAACACCCCCCCTTCTCGCCGCTGAGAGTCTATGAGCTAATTATTGATTATAAAGAGGGATAAGAACGTACAATGGGAGTAAGCACAAGCATAAGGCGGTGTCAGAAAATGATTGGTGCGCAATGACTGTAATGTATAGACATCGCTTTTCAGAGATGAAACGAATGTCTGAAGGACGGGTCTGGTAGAAACTGCGTAGGAAACCGATCAAATATTGACTAAACTTAGCCATCCATAGTTTCTTACCTTCCAGCGTGTTGACTGCGTTTGCCGAAGTAGATGCAAAGGAGGATAGTGCGCGAAAAACAGTACGCCGACGTATCCTGGAAAGGGGTAGGGACTTTTCTTCTTTTGCGTCCAAGGAATTTGGATCTTCCTCTTCAGTATCTTCTTCCAAAGTCTCATCTGTACTGTGGCTTGTTCTCGCCTTCTTCCGGCTTTTATCTGGAATATTTGTCTTGACTGGCCGCTTTCGAGCAGATTTAGGCGGATTGAGCAAGCGACATTGTCGGTCACCGAGCGGTGTAACTTCAAAATTAAGGCGGTCATCAAGAATGGCGCGAGTAGATGAGTTTGGAAGCATCATCAAGAGATCGGTATGACGCGAAAGGCCAACGCGTCGCGTCGCGTCACATCCTAGTGTCACACATAAGAAATGTCTTTTAGGTCAATTCTGAGCGAGTTGACATCGGCAAGGGTGAGGCACCTTCTCCTTGCAAACTAGAATACTGAATTTAACACGCCCATCCATAATTTTGTCCTACCACTCCAGACCAGCCCGAGATCTTAGATTATTGTGTGTGATTTTCGGCCGTCGGGCCTCCGGGTGATACGGCATCCTGCTTTTACTAAATTTTGTTGCGGTGATCCTACTCTACATCTCCTTGACAAAGTTCAAAATGTTTCGTACGGCGACGAGGTCACTTTCAACAGCTGCCAGGTCTTCCCTGAAGATTGGCCTCGTACCGGCAGATGGAATTGGCAAAGAGGTCATTCCGGTGTGTCCCGACCACGTCCTTTGTAGTTTGTGATTGCTCATAGGCTACAGGCAGCCCGCCAAGCTATTGAGGCGCTGGGTTCTGACATTCCAAAAACTGAATTCATTGATCTTGCTGCTGGTTGGGAGACCTTTACGAGAACAGGTGTAGCACTACCACAGGAAACCGTCGAGTGCGTGAAACATGAGACCGTAGTAACTATTGGCTGCTGACTGCTGACCCATAGTGTCTTACGTTCAGAGTGTGACTGTGCACTTTTTGGTTCTGTGAGGTATGCATGAGTCCGTCATTATCCTCGCAACTTCATTGTCCATATGCTGCAGTTCCCCTTCACACAAGGTCGTTGGGTATTCTTCTCCCATCGTCGCCCTCCGGAAAGAGCTCGATCTGTATGCGAACGTCCGCCCAGTTACCTCTGTATGTCTGATCTACATGTCGACTCTGTAATCCTCGTTCTAATTGCTTCTAGGTCGCTCTTGATCCTGGCTCAAAGCCATCAGTCGATCTGGTTGTCGTTCGCGAGAACACCGAATGTTTGGTGAGTCCTCTTAGTAGACATATGTCTGGATCTCATCTAGGGTGGTTAGTATGTCAAACAAGAAACATTATCTGTTGGAGAAGACGGAAAAGAAGCACGTGCAACCCGACTTATTACAGAACGTGCATCCAGGAGAATTGGACTATTGGCATTCAAACTTGCTCAAGCTCGCCCTCGCAAGGTTCGACAATCGCGAGTCTGCACCAATAGACATTAACACTTTTCTGATTCCAGCATCTCACAATCATCCACAAGTCAAACGTTCTTTCAGTATCCGATGGTCTGTTCAGGGAGACCGTCCGAGGTGTTCCTAGTCTGCCGGAAATGGACGGCAAATATAATGATGTGACCATTGCCGAACAACTTGTTGACAGCGCTGTCTATCGGTGTGTTTGTTGAACTTTGATCGTGGTTTGATCATTGACCACTGTAAAGTTTGTTTCGGGAACCCGAGTAGGCAGTGGTACTCACATGCATATATCTTGGCTGTACTCACCTTTGGATCCTAGGGTCTTTGATGTTATGGTTGCTCCTAATTTATACGGAGATATCATCTCGTGAGTAGAGCAATCCCTCCCCAGTACTTTCTAATAGTATCAAAGGGACGCTGCTGCTGCTCTTGTCGGTTCCCTTGGTCTCATTCCTTCGGTAAATGCTGGTGATGACTTTGTGATGGGTGAACCGTGAGTTGTCTAGCTTCTGTTGTACCTGATGAAGGTTGATTCCTCTTTATAGTGTTCACGGCTCTGCCCCTGACATCGCAGGAAAGGGTATCGCAAATCCTTTGGCTTCTATCCGCTCTGCGGCACTCATGCTACGTCATCTTGGATACACCAACGGTGCAAACAGGCTAGATGAAGCTGTAGATGCAGTACTCAGAGAAGGGACTACGTTGACACCCGATTTAAAGGGCAAGAGCTCGACTCAAGAAGTTCTCCAAGCTGTTTTGAAGAGACTGGTTTAGTGGATCACAAATACCAATCAGAGTCAATCTAGCAGCATACAAGCCTTGAAGTTTGGATGATGATGTATTCTTACCCATTATTGCTAATTCAAACATAGTCACTGCATGATTCCGCTGCGGAAGAAATAACCAATATTTGATTTTGGGTCTTTGGCACTACCAATCTTATTCTTAGTAATGATCTATGTATATCTGTTCTGGTTCTGCTAATTATAATCTGGATTAGTAAGCTGGAACATGAGAGCTATCCTCGGTTCGGCGTTCCGAAAAAAAAGATGTTAGCAAGGATGCCCTTCCAGGTTGTTTATTATCGACTGTTGATAGTGGTTAAGATGTCCGTGTCCTGGAAATACAGGATACGTGAGTTCAATCTTTAGAGTTCGAATAGAATGGACATGTCATGTCAGCTGTCTCACGGCATGTGTGTCGAACAGAAATGAATTCTAAATATCTCTATGCCTCGTGCAGAGGATGGTCCACAGAAAGTTTCTTTGACGCCTGTTTTGAACTGGATCTACTCGACAGGGACCCCTGAACTTTCTATCAATTGAAACAACCCCTCTAGCTGTGATTAATTTCGACGACCGGACCGAAAATTAAAGCTCCTGAATTATATGGCGAAGAAAGCGAGGATGAAAGGGAAGGATGATGGGAAGCCGGGCAAGGGCGGAGGAAACAAGCCAATCAAGGTCGTGACCTTTGATACTTCGAAGAAAGGTTCGCACCAACTTTCAGTGAACTCGTTGAGATCTTTCTGCAATGACCCTTGATAGGATTATTTGAACAGCGTCAACCCGATGACAGGAAAATGTCAAATCCAGCTATATGGGGAGAAATGGCAGTGGATGGAGACTGGGGCCAATCTTCTGCAGTTAACCCAACACTTCAACTCCTCCCAACCTATTCGTCTTTAACTTACCCACAGCGTCCACGTCCATTATCAGCTTCGACTGACCCCTTGGTAACTACATTCAACGATAAGACAATGTTGGATAGTCCGTATCTCCAGAAATCTCATCCAGGTCATAATCTCGAGTCACTTCCGAGCGATGCAACATCACGTATCGTACCTACGTCGCCTTCACAAACTTCAATCTACGTTGATCCGCAGTCGTTGACATTCACAGCTGCGGGGATGACGATGCAAAAATCAAAACCACAGGCACCAATACAGACACAGAAGTACACGTCGGCTAGCGAACAGGCTCGGAAAAACATGAAATTACCTACTACATCTCAGTCCAGGCCCCTGCCAGCCCCGTTGGAGGTCACTCCTCCTGCAAGCGCCACATCCAAATCAACCCTCACTGCTCAGCAGTGGAAAACTTGGGCGAAAGGAACATCAACTTCTGCTCACGCATCTCATCATCGATTTGGGAGCCGGGATGACTATGCTGTTGTGGCAGCTGCGATAGAAAGGGATGTTAGAAAGGCCGCCGCTGCAGGTAACTACTCTCTTCAAGCCGGATGGCCTAATTCCTCTCAGAGTGGGGGATATGCTGATCCTCCAAAAGCGAGCGGTTCAAGCCACCAAGGAGATAGTACTGGGTGGACTCAGCCGGGTGCGAGTGGTTGGATGATTCCTCAGAGCAGTAATGTCAGTTTGGATCACAAATTGAAGAGAAAGAGCGACTTGAATAGTCGATATCAGCAGTTGCATCGGCATCAAATTCACGCTCAGTCAAATCAACACCACGAACCAACGAGCAAAAACTGGGAGGACTGGGCTGGTGGCCATGGTGAGGAGACCAATTCTGACGACGAGTGGAACAATCAAGATGATTGGTACGCTGATGGACATTCGGAAGGGTGGGGAGCTCAAGGTGATAGTGGATGGGGAGAAAAAGGAGGTGATGGTTGGGAAAGCGGATGGGATGATAAGTCTAGTGGCATCCAGAAAGGCAAAAGTAGTTGGAGCGGCAGAACAGAGGGAGGCAGTTGGGATACCAGGCCAAAAGGAAGCGAATGGGACGGTAAGTCAAAAGGAGGTAGATGGTCCGACAAGTCAGGAGAAACCTTCCAAGGCAGGGATAAAGGCGGGACCACCTCCAATCCTGACCAATGGGTTGCCAGTTCAAGTGGCTGGGATCATCAAGAGACTGATAATTGGGGCATCAATCAGGGAACTTGGGGTACATCCGAGATGATTATTGATCCTCCAGAGAACCTTACGGTAAGGGAAGCTACAGCATTCTCAAATCCTCAACGAATTGCTCAGACATGAACAGAAACATCAGACACAAGGTACCTCTTCGAGGTACCCTCATGCTGTCACATTGACTGATAATCCAGTACCACGCAAAAGTCATGAATTTGAGTCATCGTGGGGGCAACATGACGGCTGGGGTCCAATTCAAGAGGTGGACGAAGAAGACAAGTCTAACAACGATGATGAAAAACCAAAACATGACCCATGGAGTTGTAAGATCGACAATACCGCATATTCGATGCCCTCCAAGACGCTAGCGTATGCATACCAAGATACCGCTACATCATTGCATCAGGAAAAACCAAGGAATAGCATGAACAATTATATATCTACTGAATTCGTGGAGTCTCACGGTAGAGCGTTAAAACCTGTGGAGCAAGCATTGTTCGGCAAAGCAAGATGGGCAAAAGATCGGATCTACTGGACATTTCCTCCAGGTAAGGATGAGCGTGTTTCACAACTCTTATCGTGGATGGAGAAACTTTCGCGTCAGCTTGGTACTTTTGGAGTGCGCGCCAGTCATGCTGAATGTGAGAACTTAACTGACTCGATTTTGAATTTCTAGCTTCACAAATTCTTGCAGTCAAGAGAACGTGGGGCACTTATCGTCAATGCTGGTTTTCATTTACCAGAACTTCCTAATCAGCCTGTCTTTGACTGGCTGACATTCGACCAGCTTCAAGCAACAATGGACAAGACCATGCAAGAATCTGTTGTATTCTACGATCCAGCCACCCAAGTCATTGTCTTTGTTTTGCTCCCGTCAAAAAGTGGAAACAGTGTGGCCATGTGGCGTAGAAAGATCCAAGTGCCCAACGACATTAGGCTCGTATATGAGCAATATATAACTCAAGCTATTGCAGGTCTGAGAAAAGAACTCGACTATACTGTATATGTTGACCGGTGAGTATTATTCCAAGTTTCATATGTAGATTTTTTCATTGTATCGACCCGTGAAGGTTGCCTCTGAAGCCTGAGGACCCCGACAAACGCAAGTCTAAGTTAAAAAAACCCTCCAGGCTTTCCAAAGGTACCCCGACGCTACAACAAAAGAAACGAAAGTGGTGGCAAGTTTTAAAAAAATTATTCTTACCCTTTGTCCGCAACTCTGATTGATATCTTTTTTACTTCTCACTGGTCTGTTGTATGCTTTGTGCTCTAACTCGCTCTCGTTGCAGCCTGTACTTTGAATTATACCTTTACTGTACTATAACATATACCGATCTGATTTTGATGTAGTAGCCTTACCTGACAAGGGGATTTATGATATTTACATTGTGACAGGTATTCTTCCATAACGACAACACTGTTTTTTCTTCCGTTGACAAGCTTCGCTTCAATGCTTCAGGGATATCACACATACATGCTGAGCAAGTAAGAACGTGTACAATGCTTCGTGGTGGAAAAGGGAAAGACAACAAGGTGTAAAATAGCACTAGGATAATCAATCTACACGGCCGGATATCCTTATTGCCTCAACACGCTAATCAGACGGATGCCATGCTAAATTCTTTTCGACAGGACACAAGCTACGACCTTCTTAGGCGTTGGGAATCTTCTCTGATGCTGTAGCTTGGTAGGAAACAAAGTTGCGAATGGGTCTGTAGTAGCACATAGAGAAACTCAAATTGAAGCGTTGGGATGCATCTTCAGAGGACGGGACTCTGCAGGGTCCATGAACGAGTGCTGGAGCTATGGCACGTATGATATATCCAAAAGCGGCTGAAGCGCTGAGTAACTGATTCAAAAGCACCAAATCACCTAGTAAGTGTTTCGGTTGTGTTTCGGTTGCGGCAAACAGAAAGTGATGGCGCAAGTTATATTCTCACGCCTGGCTTATCCTTTGATCCCTTCAAGTCTCAGCATTCTTTTTTGTATACCCTCCTGTCGCTAATTTTCAAGCGCACAGGACATGCAAATAACCCAGCTCTGAACTCTTTACACCGTTGCTTCTTATTTACTCATCCCCGATTTCGAAGCTATGTCAAACACCGCAAACACATCGTCGTATCCAGAGAAGGATTCGGATACTTTTGTCATTTCAAACACTGCAACACTGACCGTGCCATCGAAAGGCACATCTCCAACTGCAAAACTAGAGAAGCAGACCAAAGAAGAAGCACTAGAATCTCATGAAGTCATTGATTTACAAGCCTTCAGCGAAAAGAAGCCCTGGATCGAGGAGAGGATAAAGGTGTGTTACATTATTTGATTTTTGGTTGGTCACAAACATTTGTTATCTCAGTACTTGGAAGAAATGCCTGTCATAAAGGTTTTTGCTGGACTTGAAGCGGTTCGCGCCTCTGTAGAGGTCGTGCCCGAACTTCCTTCACGTGCCGCCCTCGAGGAATGGCTTGCAAAGCACGATAGCGTTGACAAGGAAACCGAGATATTTGATACAGCCGAGCTAGAGAAGCTGAGGCAATTAACCAAGGGTAAGCTTCAGTGTACTGCGAAGCACTTACGGCACTAACTGCGCTCAAAAAGCGGCCACACATCGGAACCTCTCTCCACAGGATACCGACGTTATAGAATCAACTCTCATGACTATCTTTTCGCTTGACAAATTGTTGCAATTACTCCGAGAGCATTCAGCATCACTTGAATTAATGGCGACTAGGTTAACATGGGAAGAACATCGATCAGCTGCTTGGGTCGAGCGCCGGATGATTATTGCCGATTTGACTCATTTCATAACGAATCGTGCCCGTTGGAGTACCTCCGTCTACGACAATCCAGTCAAGGATGATTTTTCTCTTGTTAGACGTGGCTCGGTCAACTCTTGCGCTTCCGCTGGATCCGATTCTTCGGTAAATGTAAATTCCGCTACATTCTCTCGTAGTGCTCGTTTCAAATTAGCGGAAATGTTGTCGCGTGATGCGGCCCATTTCGGAAGTCGTGTTACCGCTCTCCGTCATGGCAGAATTGCATCAGCGGGCAAGGCTCTAGATAAATTAATTGATCTGAGTCGAACGCCTGTGCCGGAGGAGCTCTTGGATGAACAGGATCGTCTCGAGGAAAAAGGAATCATCGAGCTGGAGCAGATTGGTAAATTTGCCATGAACCTAGTAATGCAATGGCGGAAGTATGTTGATTTCTCAGACTTGCCTTCAATTGGTCGCTGATATCATGTTAGAGCCGACGAAATCCACATTGAGACAACGAAGGATCAAACGACAGCGCAGAATCTTCTTGAAGAAATTGAGACAGCAAAACTTCACCATCCACTTCAAAGACAATGCAATTCGTTTATGTCGCGTGCAGATGTATTATTTAAACGATTGTCGGTCAGGGTCAATCCTGTGACCACGCCTCACTTTTTCCCTCGTCCTACCCATCCTCTCTTTGAGGATCAGCAAGAGTTCAATCTACGCCTTGCCCAAATGCTAGCCACAGAAATTCAATCAGCCATTGACCTGGTCAGTAGAGTTAGCATCTCTGCCAAACAGTATCAGAAGATGTTTGAGGCAGTGCAGAAGCTTGACACTGCACTGGAAGATGCTATTGAAATGTCACGAAACTTGAAGGCATTCCAGAAGCAAATGGAGGTTGGGGTGTCCAACATTAACGGTGATGGCTCTGCGCCCGATCTGAGCACTGAACGCTGCCTGGAAACTAGTCGTCATAGTGTGTTCTTGGCGCTCTGGCCCCCTTTGTCGGAAGAAATTACAGCAGCTCTGAAGCGCACGGATGCCATTGTTCCAGAGCTGCAAACGTCGTTGGTTCTTTTTGATGCATCAGGTGTCAAAGATCCAGAGTACAGGAGTCAGGCTATGGCTGAATTCCAGCAATTGTGGGGAATGAAGAATTTGGTGGAGGTTGCTTTCCAAAAGATGCTTGATAAGTTGGATCATTTGCGAGAGGCTCGAAAAATTGCTTCCAGCATTGAGACGATCAGACAATGTTTCTGTGACTTCAGTCTACAGGTCAAAGAGGTTATGGAACAGGCACGATGGCGTCAAGACACATTTCACAATAATCTGCCATTGACTCCCGAAAGCCCAGCCATATCAGTCGAAGATGATTCGATCCTTCCACCTCTTGATTTCGCAAAGCAGTTAGCGATGGTCAGAGAAACTATCGTGAACGAGGCCGAGCGTCCTTACATTCTACTATCACAACGTCTAGAGACTCCTCTTAGAGAGTATTTTACACGGAAAATCGCTTTATTGAAGGGTGTTGCTTTGGCATGCAACGACATGTTGGATATGCTGGCTGCTTTGCAGCATCAGGCCTCATCCATGATCTCCGCTCGTGAGGAGTGTCACGCGCTCCAGTTACGTATCGAGGATGCGAAGATTCGCTCAAGTTCAACCCTCGAGGGCATTTTGGCACACACTGATCGAAAGCTTATGACTGACAGAGTGACTATTTTCGACCGCGAGGTGGACTGCCTCCAAACTGAGGTCAAAGCTTTTACTGAAGGAATTGTCTTCAAGATCCCTTTTGTCGCTCGCCAGTCGCCCTCTACATCACTAGGCTCTAACAGGCAACGATCATTGTCTCTCGATCTGGATGATGCGCTCATCCGTGACCATAAATTCCATTTTGACCTCCTTTCTGTTGATGCTGCTGTCCGAGCTGATTGTAACTCGTTCTCCATGAGGCTTGGAGGAGAAATTGATGGCCTTGTCAGGTGTAGCCATCACCTCGCTCTTGCGCGGTTGTCTAAGGATCTCGACAGTGACATCGCAGAGACAATTGCCCAAATCTACAATGTCAACCAACAAATGAATAAGTGGAAGATTCGTACGGAACAACTCACGAAAGATGGAAGTAATCTCGACCTGCTCAATGGCCTTCTTGAAGAGGTTGAAGAATATTCGCTAATTCATCGTAAGAGCATCATTAAACGATTCCCATTGCACCGAGAACAGTTGCGGAGGATGGAAATACTTTCAACTACTCTCGATCAGCCCATACGTGAGACGCTCTACATGATGCGTGTCCGTTCTGTGGATGACCTAGAGCTGCGTTTTACCACATATTCTGAAAACATTGCCTCTTTCAAGAAAGAGCTGGACCAAACCATTCGAACCGGGCTTTTCCGATTGGACGAAGCGAAGCGAGAGAAAGAGCGAAGAAAAAGAGAAGAGACAGAACGAAAACAAGCAGAAGAGGAGCAGCGGAAGCGAGAGGAGGAAAGTAAACGCTTGCGAGAAGAGGAGAAAAGACAAATGAGTGCGAGACTGGCAGAGGAAGCTCGCATACAACAAGAAAGAAAGTTGTTAGCAGAAGCGGAGGCGGAGAGGTATAGATTGGAGCAGGAGAGAGTTGAAGCAGAGAAGAGAGCACTTGCCAAAAAACAAGAGGCACAAGGTGAACGACTACGTCTGGAACAACAATATTCCGCAACGATGGAGACACAGTGGTTGCAAGTGCAGAAGGAACGAGATGAACTTGCGTTGAAGCTTCAACAGTTGCAAGAGGAGTTGGTGTCGACTAAGAGGCTGCAGCTAGACCAACAAAAAACCTCGGCCGAGCAAACTGCGAGGACTGTGTCCGATCTGGAGAAACAAAGACGGGACCTTGAGGATCTTCTTAGAGAGTATCATGACAAACTTGATGCCCTTAAGACTCTTGAAAGCCAGGCTCAGACAGAAAAGGCTCACAATCTGCTAGTTCCTGTAGACGCCCAAGGTATGTAGTTTTATGTAGTTCTGGGAAAATCTCATTCAATGGTCCTTACAGATGTTTTCACACATGAGGTGCCATCAATCACACCTAAACTTCATTCTCGGGAATCAATGGAATTTGAGACCCGTGTTTCTATGCTCAGGAGACGTTTGAGTGCCCTTGCACTAGAAGATGTTGCTAGTTCGTCTAATATCTTGCCGACCAGTGACCAGACGAGATGTTTGAGGAAAGAATTGACGGATTTAGTCAACGAGGTTGATTTTTTGCCCTCAGATAAGATGACCAATGCGGTTTTCCAGTCTTTTCAAGCTGAGCTCGATGTTGCTAAAGAACAAATCCAGCATTTAGAACGGTTGTCTGGGCTCAACTCTCGCATCCAGAGTTGTGATACCGCTTTGAGTGATCTTCTCGAACATATCGACAATTATCCTGCACCTCCTGCCGTATCCAAGTCTTCATTTTCAACAATGAATATGTCAAGTCCGGAAAAACAACTTCTCGCGCGCGTCAAGTCTACTAAAGACGCCATCGATTCAATTGATGGTTTCGCTCAGCCACTGTCATCTGATACTCGAGTTGCAGCAGAACGCTCAAGGATGTTGCAAACCTGGAATGATCTGACTGACATGGCAAACGATCGGATTGGCAGGAGATCCCGACCGGGTAGCACGATCGACTGTTATGAAAGCTCTAGCGGGCGAAGTGCCACCTCTGTCCAGACGTCGAACAGTGGAACGACTCGTTCTTCTCACAGTAAAAAGGAGTCATACAGTAGCCTTTCTCTTGGGCCCAAACCCTCACGACCAACGCGAGGAGGATTGCTAGCACCACCTTATCCCATGTCTACTCAACGTAATGTCAAACCTGGTAGTAGCGTGGTCAAGCCACGCCCCCCAAGCAAACCCTCGACGACTTCACGTTCAGTATCAAACCCTTTCAGCGCTTCGTTGTATCAGCCAACTTTCTCTTCCCGCCAACGTGCTACCAGTTTGTTATCATCCAATAATGCACCCCTTCCACCGCTTGCTAAGAGACCGTCCCATAATGTACTTCGCTCAAAGACACCGACAGGTTCCCGGACACCGCGTCCAACTTCTCCAATCACGTCAGAATCGTCATCATCCCGTTCTATTTTGCGAACATCACGACATTCTCGTGCTTCCCGTGCTTCCATGAGTGGTAATAGTGGTTCGACGTGGTCACGCGCTCCCAGAGACTCCTTGTCTTCGATCCTGCCGCCCAGTGCTGCGACGTTCCAGAAAAAAGAACGATCTTTCCCCAGGAAGAAATATGTTCCTAACCCAAAGAGCAAGCTTGACGTCGCAGTCGGGGATGTGGTGAACAATCTCCCTGTTGGCATCAACATTGAAGGTTTGACAGAAACTTGGCAAGACAAGAGCGGCAAATACTGGATTGGAAACCAGGATCCAAAGCTTTGTTTCTGTCGGATTTTACGGTCAGAGACAGTCATGGTCCGTGTCGGAGGCGGTTGGCAGGAGTTGTCCACGTAAGTCGGCAATATTCTGGATTTTTTCAGAGCGCTAATCGACTTTTTTAGATTCATCAAAAATCACTTTTCTGAAAGCTTCGAAGTTTCCCCTGAATCGCCACCTCAGGCCAATAAACAAGAGGAAAACTGGATCAGCTCAACGACACTGCTCGAGGCTGCTGAGATCACTAGTTCTGACAGTGATACGAAATCGCCACCTCCTGCTTCACCACGAACACCAGAACCTAAATTCCCCTTTGTTCCATCTCTCTCACTCCTGACACCCAGTGGTCAGAGTACTAGGTCGATCGGCTCGTCGCCTTCGACAAAGGGCTCACCGCTTACACCAATGCAATTCATTCGCCGAGTTGAACTTGACTCAGCATTGCTTCGACCCGCCACGCCCACCAAACAACCCAGAGGTGACAATACACATACACCTCCTCTTCGTCTCTGGAGACCCTGAGGTCTAGATACATAACTATTGTAATCTACGCATCTTGGTCGAACTGCTCTGCTGCTCTCATCATTTGCTGTCACTATTTATATCACATCAATAGTTCAATTCCTCCCGATGCTGCAGGGCAATAATTGTATCTTGTCTTCTTGTATACCATCTTACTTCAGCCTCGGACAATGCATAATATGTTATTTCCCATAGTTTTTACAAGTGTTGATTTGCATATTTATTTGTGCATTTCTAGTTGATAAATACCTATTCAACGAGGGAGGTGAATCTGTGATGTTGGTGACGAATCAGACTTGACGATGACGCTTTCCTACCCGTCCCCGAGTATTGTCCATATTATGTGTCCTTTTTTGGTGTCGCTTGAGGAGATCTTGACGAACGAAGGCAGTGGTGCCCACTGGGCATATATTACAGGTAAATGGACGGGCTCCAGTATGGCTCAACTCATGTCTCTTGCATTCATTCTTACGAAGGAATCTTGCTGGGCTAACGTAGAAAAATTGCTCTTAAATTGAGGAAGCAAGTAATCAGGTAGTATATGTATACTCACCAATGAGTACAAGCAAACGGACGTTGATCCAGATGGCCTCCAACATGGATCAAGATGTGGTCGCGCCTCCGATTAGATTGATTGCACCCTATAATATAACAACGATATTCCTCGGTCATCAAACCCTGAGGAGTCAACTTTCCTGCAAAAGAGAGTAACCACTTTTTGTCGTACTCGGTACCCTGATTCCGCTCTCTGTACCGCGCAGCCTTCGCTTTGAGCTCATTCAGTTCAATTCCTCGGTGAGCATCCAACACAGGAGTGCCATAATTGATTCGAAATTCCGGCACAGCAGTTTCACCCAAAATAGGTGATGGGATAATGTAAGGAGAACCAAGAGTGCGCTTGTTCTGCCGCCTAGGAGCTTTCGAGGGTCTTACTCGGAGTTTCCGCTCAGAAAAACTGGGCATAGATGCAAGTTCAGGGCTTGATTCCGCACTTGGAGAGAGGCTGGGTTCGTAATCACTTTCTTTGGTGTAAGGAAGCATGGTTTCCTCTTGTTCCTCGGGGGGTTGTTCAATGTGCGGGACAGGGGAAAAAAGCATTTCGGGAACAGCCAAGCGCACAGGAGCAAAAGATCCACGAGACTGCTCTGCTTCGAAATTCTCTCCACCAGCTAGCCCAAGGACAGGTGTTTCTAACGGAACGGCAGGAAACCCATCAAGTTGAGGTTGCAGGATCACAGCTGGGTTGATACCGAGAACGGGAGAGTCATGAGAATCCATATCATTGAGGGCATAAACAGCATTTGACTGTATAAATGGCTCTCGAGCAGAAGAGGTAGTGTCTGAAAACCCAAGACCTTGAGAATCAGTAACGTATGAGGGGTATTTTACCATTAGAACAGCCAAAACTCATGCGTACCTCCAAAGCAATTCCTCAGCTCCACGGAGAGGCTCTCGACAGTATGACCGGAAATTTCCAAGATTCGCTGTAAGACCCACTGCCCCTGTTCGTCAACCGGCGTTTTGGTTTTTGGTTCTTGAACAATGACCGAAGAAGTGGATCCCGGAGTGGATTCAATGACCGGTTCATGGTTCAGCAAGTTCAAGTCATCCTGCAGAGAATTCGTTGAAACAAACAGAGATGATAATGCGAAAGGATCAGAGGAAGGCTCCTGAATCAAGTCGGCACCAATCTCAGCCTCATAGATAGAGTCAATACGCATAATGTTACGTTGTCGGCAACCCAGATCATGAGAAGACGTCGCTTTCAGTCCGGAGGTGTCTTCATGGACCCCACTCCTCCCTAAGGAAGGGTAGAAAATACCAAGCCCAGCAGCTGTGATATCTGAAGGAACAAAGTGAGAATGACCAGTAGAAACCTGATAAGTCATGTTTGACTGGAAGTCATCATCCAAGTAAGATTGAACAGCAGGAGCACCAGCATCCAGAGACCAAAGTTGTGATTTTGTTGGGCTTGTAGGAGAGGAGAATATAGAATTAAGAGACGCCAGCGTCGCGTTCCCAGCCATTTGTGACCGAGAAAACATTCCTAGTGGGGTAGAGTAAAATAATAGGGTATGTAGTACAAGATTAGGATGGGGAGAAGCCAGAGGACTAGGAGCTCGGGTAATGTAAGGGTATATGCAGAAAAGCGGGAGAATAAAAACCAAGGAGTCCTAACGGGAACGCCTACAGGCATATATTTGTCCTTGTATATCAACAAACATATGTTTAGAGCCTTCGCCCAAGGCCGAATAACATATCGCACATGCAGGCACGGTCTATCCGTCTCTCGGATAAATGCAACCAGACTCGGATCGTCGCAAGCACCTCTACCTGGAACTCGCATACGGAACTGGACACTGCTTGTCCCAGGCGGACTCTTCGTCGGGATTACCTCACTCTACCTTTTCCTCCCGGATACCTCTAGAAGCGCACCGACATTCTCTACAAAACCCCTTTCTGCTCGGCATTTCACTTGTGCAACCGTGATATCGAATGAAGATTCCGGACCTAACTCCAAAATCCTCAAACTCAAAGTTTCGCCGCATCTCATACCCAAAGATGGAGAGGACCCGATAGGATTTGAGCCTATATGGTCTGTGTACATCAAAGATGATGACATTCAAGTTGAGCGACCGTACACACCCCTGGAGAGTATCGATGAGGAGGGAAATATAGTTTTCTGGATCAAGAAGTATCCGAAAGGAGAGGTTGGAAGATGGTTGCATTCAAAGCGGCCCGGAGATATCATTGAGCTCCGTGGACCCTTGAAAACTCTGAATTGGATAGACGGAGAATGGAATGAGATTGTTTTGGTAGGCTTCTCTTTAAGCCGGTCCCTAGTTCTAATGTTTCCGACAAAAATTCCCAGATTTCAGGTGGTACAGGAATCACCCCATTTTACCAGCTTATCCGTAGGGTGTTTGAACACCCGACAGCTTGCTCACAAAACACTCGATTTTCCTTGATACATAGTTCACGAACCCCTGAAGAGTTACCGCCAGAACAAATCCTCAGGCCCTTGGTCACTTATGCCAACAAATATTCCGACAGATTCAAGCTTAGCCTGTTTGTAGATGCGGATGACGGTTCAAAGTCGCCTGTGTCAACTTTTGAAGAAGGTAGAATAAATGATGATCATTTAAAACGCATCATGGGTGTTCCCGAACATGGTCTCTGGCAAAGTTGGTTCGGAAACAAGGAAGAGCGATCTGGTATATCACCCCAAACGTTATTTTTGGTCTGCGGTCCTGATTCGTGAGTTTCAAAACTCTCGACCGTTGAACGGTTCTCACCGGAGCATGATCCAGGATGATTGCCGCTATTGCAGGTCCTCATGGACGAAATTACTCCCAAGGCCCAACGCTGGGAATTCTAGGTAGACTTGGCGCAACATCTAAGCAGGTTCGAAAACTATGATATCAATACATCAATCAGTTCAAAGCCTTCACAATAACTCGGCAATCTCCCAGTTGAGGCGTCTCCCGATCCAGAAGGGAACAAGTTGATTGTCTCTCTGCTCATATTTTTCGTCTATAAGCTTTCCGCCTTCAACTTTTCTCAGCACAACGGTTCTGTCTGGTTCTGCAGGTCGCCTGTAGAAAGCACGGCCAAATGTACTGACAAACTGAGGCAGCTTATCAAGAGCTCCAAATGAGTCGAGGAGCTCTGCAACAAGCGGCAAGAGAATTGGTGAGGTGTATATCCCAGCAGCGCACGGAAGTGTTGGGGTACTCGTAGACTTGGAATTAGGCGGGTGAGGAGCGGAGTCTGATCCAAGGAAGAAGCGAGGATGGCCTGATAATGCAAATCGACCAGAATACTAAATCAGAATTGCAGAAAAACCATACCCTCTCTTATGATGTCTCTCAACGCTAACCGGTCATCTGGATACTTGGCAACGGGTTTACAAAAGTTCCAAGATTGACCTGCCCAATCATCAACGATGAGTGCTAAGTGATGGGCTGTGATTGTACAGGCAACTGTTGGTCCACAAGATTTGACGGCCTCGATGGCGGCTCGTGTAGTTGCATGCTCAAGAACGATGCGAAGTTGGGGAAATGCAGCATGGAGTTTGAAGAGTTGAGGAAGGAACTGGACTTCAGCATTTAGGACATGGATATTCTGTATAGGCAATGAAACTCCAACCCCAATGAAAGTGTGATGTAATTACACTATCTGCGTTGGATGGAACTTCCCCGTGGAGGTTCAAAACCATATCAACTTCTTGCATGGCTTTGAAGACGGGATAATAAGTTTCGTATGATTCTATCCCTCCGTCTGAGTTCGTTGTCACCCCACGAGGATACGACTTCACTCCTACATTGTAACTCTGATCAACGTAACTCTTTACAGTCAGAGGCCGATTGACGTACCAACAATGCCAGCTACACTTGCTTTCCGAATTTCTTCAGGCGTGAGTTCGGGAGACAAATAAAGTGTCATAAGGTAGTCGACATTAGGGTCAATTTTCTCAAGCTCCGCTTTGTACTCAAGTGCCCTCTCCGTGGTCGTGATGGGTGGTTTTAGGTTGGGCTGCATGAACACATGAGACTTGATCAAAATTGCATTCCGAGTCTGGAACATACCATAACATATGCAAGGTGAAACCCACCCTCTCGCACATGCGGAACGGTCAGCTCTGTGAGATTTCCTTGCCTCAGGTGGACATGAAAATCTGCCGGGGAGCTAACAGAGATAGCCATGGATGTAGTAGAGATAAGATCTTCACGGCACGTGATGTCAACACGCTGATGGTTCAGGGTCGCGAAATGAACAAGCACCAATGCAATTAGTGATTCAACCATCTTCTTTAATTTAGCTTCCATATCTACAAAGCTCTTGGAGTGAATTCTTTCTATGGTTGCTGCAGGCTCTATCACTGTTGTAGGTTCGTGTCGCTCGTGTTCCTTAACCTAGGTGAGGCTCTCATATAACTGAAACAGTCCGTGTTCGGCCTCCAACAACATGGGAGGCCGCCCGTTTGCCTGAGGAGTGTTATGACTCCCCAATCAGAGGTGATGGTACTCTCTCAACTCCCGCAAAAATGATGCATACTACGGCTTTACGGAATATCGTAAACATAGTCGACGACCGCATACTCTGCTTTGACCCGGACGAGAAGGACAAAGCTCGGGCATTCATAGAACGGGGCTTTGTTCCTCCTGGGACAAAGCGATACAAGGACAGACGTTTTATGTTTGATCGTGTGTTCGCACATGAGGCTCGGCAGGCGGATGTGTACGAGGCAACTGCCCAGCCACTTCTAAATGGACTACTCGATGGTTACAACACAACAGTGCTCGCTTATGGGGTAAGCTTCATTCTCCCACAAAATGTTCCAAAAATCTGATCAGAATCTTTCACAGGCAACTGGTTGTGGCAAGACACACACAATTAGTGGGACAGAGTCTGATCCTGGAATCATCTACTTGACAATGGCAGACCTCTTCCAACGAATCGAAGATCGCAAAGACGAGTGGAACGTTGAAGTTGCAGTCACCTTTCTGGAAATTTACAACGAGGAGATTAGAGATCTCTTAGCGGAACCTGGAACTCAACAGCCTCGCGGAGGGCTTGCAATCAGAGAAGATAAAACAGTGAAAGTTGTCGGGTTGGTGGAACTAAAACCACGAAACGCACAAGAAGTCAAAGGAATTGTACTTCAAGGAAACCTTCGCCGAACGCAAAGCCCTACACATGCCAACGAGACCAGCTCACGTTCACATGCTGTCCTTCAAGTCCATGTCAGCCAATCGCCTCGAACAGCGTCTTTGACAGAGCAACGAACATTGGCGACTCTATCCATCATTGACTTGGCGGGCAGTGAACGAGCAGCAGCTACCACGAACATGGGCCAGCGAATGATCGAGGGTGCTAATATTAATAAATCTCTTCTTGCCCTTGGAAATTGTATAAACGCTCTGTGCGAGAGCGGTGGAGCCGTCCGCCACGTACCGTATCGCAACAGTAAATTGACCCGTTTGCTCAAGTTCTCGTTGGGAGGAAATTGCAAAACGGTTATGATAGTCTGTATTGCACCCACCTCAGCACATTTTGACGACACCCACAACACGCTCGTTTATGCCGAACGGGCTACTAAAATCAAAACAAAAGTCGTGACGCGTAACGTCATCAATGTTGACCGCCATGTTGGCCGCTATGTCGAAGCTATCAATCGTCTCAACCTCGAAGTTGCAGAACTGAAGGAAAAACTCTCTGGAAAACGGAAAACAGAAGTGGAAATTGCAAGACGAAAGGCGGAAGAGGCAAAAGCCGAGGTCGAACGGGCAAGAAAGGATGTACAGTTCAAGGTGGAACAGACTAAGATTTCAATTGTTGACGGTGCTACTTGCTCAGGCAAGTTATCTGCAGCCAAGACGAAGCTTGCAGCAATACGGAAGCGTCTTGCAGAAATCACCACATCTGATGTTATCTCTGATCATATCGAACTCGAAAGAGGTCTTTTACAGGCTATGGCGGACGTCGAAGAAGATGTTGTCAAGCCAAATTCGGCTCTTAACATCAGACTCCAACGTTCGTCTAACGCGAGTGCAATGTTTGATGCTACGATGAAGGCGGTATCCGAGCGCAGATCGGAGAAATTGGATGAGTCGAGCATGGAGCTGGTGAAATATGAAACGTTGATCCGCCGTGCTGAGATGGAGAGGCTCAAGGCGGAGAGAGAACGAGATGCTATGAAGGAGTCAATGGAGGACATGGTAGAGGTCACAGTCAAATTAGTTGGCATGTTGGGGCGGTGCAGTGTGATTATGGGAGATGCTGCAGCTACGTTGAGGAATGGTGGAGACTCTGACCCGATAGCAGTGGAAAAGATCGGAGACCTCTTGCAGAGTGTCAAACAGACGAATGATGCGACCTTCAAAAATCTCCTCGGGTATTCTGCTGAGTCTTATGCAATCGCAGACACCAGCTCCTTGGATACTGCAGCAGACCATTTCCAAATCTCCAATTCCTCCTTTACTAAGCATTTGGCCTCAGTCCCCGCAGCCCTAGAAGTGACCGACACAGAAAGGCGTATCTCCAGGAGACCATCTGCCTATCCTCCCTCTCCTCGTCGGTTACATAGGACTCCACGAAAATCTCTGCGTTCGAGTCTTTCTGCACAGCCCTATACCAGAGTGTCAGACAAGCAGCGCAGAGGACTCAAAGCCAGCAAAAATGTGCAATGGCGCGATGAAGCCGGCGGTGACCTGATAGAAGAACAGATACAGCATCAACCACCACCGAGGTTCGCTTTAAGTGTCACTCCGGCGAGTCCTGGCCTCGTCGACATTTCCATGACGCCCAGACCAAGACCATTGGTAAACGATTCGGTATCATCGTTTCCTCGACCTCCATCTGCCATGGGTTCTGAGAGCGAATGGGAAGATGAGGATGAGAAAACAAACGATAGTTCCAATGCGTCGTTTTTGCCAACCTCTCTCTCTTCCTCTTGTGAAGCTCGATTCTCCCTTTCAACGTCTAGGTCACCCTTGTCATCTCGCCTGTCCGGAAATAAACGATCACGGCCTAGTCGACTTGACCCCAGCTTTCTAAAATCACGAAGCAAAAACCCAGTACTTGAAAGTTTACCGGAAGATGATGAGAGTAGTGTATCACTTGGACAAAGGGCTAGTCCTCTCTCAAATTTGAACATGAACGTCACAGAGGAAGGGGAATTCTCTCTCTTACACAAGAGCCGCCAGGGTTTTGATACGTGTCCTACTCGCCGTAGATCCACGTCTCCAATTAGAAACCGTCCCTCTTCAATAGGGCCTAGTACCAAGCGCTCTAGCGCAGCAGCAGAACGACGAAAGTCGAGTGGTGCCATGATGCGCCTTGACAACCCACGCAGGCGGTCGAGCATGATGCATGGAAGCTTCGATCATTCGACTGCTAATGGCAATGGGAGCAATGAATTTATTTCGGCTGGACAGAAGAATTCAGGTGCTCGGAGGGTGCTATTGGCAAGTCCAGGGAAGAGAAAGAGGCCGTCATTGACTAGAACGTTTACCACTGCCACGAAGAAGAATTCAATTGGGGGTCGAGCCTCCTTGGCAGTGCCGGCTGGAGATCCAAGTACGAGTTTGGACTTAAGTTACAGATTGGCGAAACCTTCTTGGCGATGAAGAATTTGCCCGACACAGAATTCGGATTCGCACTATTCCTTTACAAAACTTTGTTTTCTCTTTTGTCCCAGATACACCATCTTTCCCTAGTAGTAATGATACCCTGACAGTGTAAACTGTCCGTTTGTACTCGTATGTTGATTCATAATTCGGATGAAAGCTGAATTTGGACGTTGTGACTAAGAAATGAGTATATTAAATATACTAGATGGTACGTTTAACCTCAAAGAACGACTTTACATGGAAATCAATCGTGTTCGTCTCACGAAGGTCAAAACCAAAGACATACCTTAAGATAGTACACCTGCCACGCAACAACCGCAAATAGGACAAAAGCTTGAAGTATAGACCACCATTTCACACGAGAATTTGTTGATTCTGCGGTATTTCGGTGCACACGCTCGCGAACAACGATGTATTCTTGTTCATCCTTGACAGATGTTAGACCAATGGCAAGATTGCGGATTTCACGCTCAATTGGAGCAATTGCCTCGGCTTCTTCGACGTAAATAACACCATGAACATTGAAACTAGTAAAGTCATAATCCTTGCTCAGCCGTTCCATCACTTACATACAGGGTCTTTTACATACCTGACTATCTTGTCTGCGATAGCGCTCATAACATTAGAGAAACAGTATTCATGTCGACCGTCTGTTTCTGCTGTGATGGATACAGAGCCAGTGTCTTGTCGAACGTGTTTCCCGAGAGTTTTGCTGTGAGGGTCAGAGAGCTTATGATTCCAGTTAGCAAACGACTGTCGATCCCAAACGGATAGATACCAACCCAAAAGTCAATATCTAAGTGCCCTCCTCCTCCTACTTGGTATGATACAGTCATCTAGGACATAACCGACTTGAGCTCATAAACTACGACTCGAGTGCATATGTACCTTGTCATGAACATGCAGATCCTCAAAGAAACATTCCTTCTTCCCTGCCGATACCTCTATCAAGTGAGCCGACACCAGCAATGGTAGGAGTATA
>Ga0153947_1000261_pt1 | contig 25593 bp, 24 predicted proteins | sample TSNJ031MetaG_FD_104697 | JGI IMG/M metagenome (GOLD analysis project Ga0153947, IMG submission 104697) | Attine ant fungus gardens microbial communities from New Jersey, USA - TSNJ031 MetaG | ecosystem: Host-associated > Fungi > Mycelium > Unclassified | place: USA: New Jersey, Wharton State... | reverse complement strand
CGTGCGCAAAATCGGCCTGCGCCTTCATCCTTGCGTCCATTGTGGTGCGCCAAAACGCACGCAGCTTTCTGTCGAACGTGCTACGAAAGGAATGGACCCTCGCGTGCGAGTTCACGCGAGGATCAGAATGTGCTATTTGCTCCCGCCTTCGGCGAAGCCGCAAAGGACGCACAAAAGATCCATTCCTTTTCATCCTTGTTTTCTGTCGAACGTGCTATGAAAGGAATGGATCTTTCTATGTGGATTTGCACTCTGGCCAGCGGCTCCAGTGGAAATGCCATGTTGGTCTGCGCCGGGCATACCCGGGTACTGCTGGACGCGGGCATTTCCGCACGGCGGATTGTCACGGCCCTGCGCTGCCTGGATGTGGAGCCACAGTCCCTGTCCGGTATTTTGGTGACCCATCAGCATGCCGACCACATTGCGGGAATCGCCACACTCACCAAGCAGCTGGCGCTGCCGGTCTATGCCACGGCACCCACCCTGCGCCAGCTCAGTTACCGCATCCCCTTTCTGGAGGAGTTGATCCGGCCGGTTGAGCCGGGAGATGGCTTTGAGATGGGAGGTCTGTGGGTAGAGCCGTTCTCCACGCCCCACGATGCAACGGGAAGCGTTGGGTACGCGCTCTCAGACGCATACGGCAAAATGGCGCTGGCAACGGATTTGGGCCACCTGACCGAGGATGTATATCAGGGGATTCGCGGGGCAAACCTGCTGGTGGCAGAGGCCAACCATGATGAGGATTGGGTGCGCTCGGGCCCCTATCCCTATTACTTAAAGCAGCGCATTTTAGGCGATCAAGGACACCTGTCCAATGAGGCCGGGGCGGCACTGGTGCGCCACGCCGCGGAGCAGGGCACACGGTGTATGATACTGGCCCATCTGTCCGCGGAAAACAACACCCCCCTCAGGGCGAGAGCGGTCTCCGCGCTCCATCTGTCCGCAGGGGGAATCGATCCGGAGCAGGATGTACACCTGTCTGTGGCTCCACGCAGGGAGCCGGGGCCAATGTTTGAAATTGGGGCGGGGGGACAGGTACACGTCCGCCAACTGCGGGAGGGCGTGGGATGTTGAGCGTTTCTCTGATCTGTGTGGGAAAACTAAAAGAGCGGTTCTACATTGACGGGGCGGCGGAGTATGGGAAGCGCCTCTCACCCTATTGCAAGCTGATTATTACGGAGATTCCGGAAGAGAAGCTGCCCGGCAATCCCACCCCGGGGGACATTCAGCGGGCGCTGGAAAAGGAGGGGGAGGCCATTGAGCGCAAGCTTCCGCCCAATTCCAGCGTGGTTGCCCTTTGTGTGGAGGGCAGGCTGCGCTCCAGCGAGGAGTTTGCCCAGCTCCTGTCCACCTGGGAGCACAATCCGGCCAAACACTTGGTGTTTCTGACCGGGGGCTCCTATGGCTTACATCCCTCGATCAAAGCCAGGGCATGGGCGCAGCTGTCCCTGTCCCCGATGACCTTTCCCCACCATCTGGCCCGGGTGATACTGCTGGAACAGATCTACCGTGCCTTCAAAATTAGGGAGGGATCCGCTTACCACAAGTAGCGGGTTTGCCAGGCGAAAAAAATCTGCTCTGAACCGGAAGGGATAGACTGGAAAAGTTTTGTGTGCTGTGCTATAATGTGGACAAATTGCCCCCCGCCACGCCGGAACCAAACATGGACAGGCAGGACAGGGGCCGAGATTGGGAGGTTATGGTATGTCCTATCTGGATGCGTATCAGCGGTGGCTGGAGAGCCCGGCGCTCAGTTTCGAAGAACGGGAGGAGCTGAAGGCGATTGCCGGGAATGAAACAGAACTTGAGAGCCGGTTTTTCAGTCTCCTCAGCTTTGGAACCGCGGGGTTGCGCGGGATCATGGGAGTGGGATTGTACCGCATGAATGTCCATGTGATCCGCCACGCCACCCAAGCCTTTGCCCAGGTGATTTTGGAGGAGGGGAGTGCGGCGGCAGAGCGCGGCGTGGCCATCTGCTTCGACTGCCGAAACGACTCTGACCGCTTTGCCCGGGAAGCGGCCTGCGTTATGGCCGCAAGCGGTATTTCCGTGCGGCTGTTTAAGGAGCTGCGCCCAACACCGGAGCTGTCCTTTGCGATTCGGGAATATGGCTGTATTGCCGGGATCAATATCACAGCCAGCCACAACCCCAAGGAATACAATGGCTATAAGGTCTATTGGGCGGACGGCGCCCAGCTGCCTCCAGAGCCTGCCCAACGGGTGGCCCGGAAGATGGAGGAGCTGGATGTCTTTGACGCCGTCAGGACCATGGACTATGGCACGGCCCTGGAACAGGGGAAGATTCAGCTGATGGGGGAGGAGACCGATGAGCGCTTCCTTGCCCAGGTCATGGGGCAAGTGAACGACCGGGCCTGTGTCGCGCAGGTGGCGGATACGTTTCAGATGGTGTACACGCCCTTCCACGGGACCGGCTACAAACTGATTCCCCAGGCGCTGCGGCGCCTTGGGATCAAGCATGTGAGCTGTGTGCCGGAGCAGATGGTGGTGGACGGAAATTTCCCCACTGTGGCCTCCCCCAATCCGGAAAATTCTGAGAGCTTTGCCATGGCCGTGGAGCTAGCAAAAAAGATTGGCGCCGACTTCATTTTAGGCAGTGATCCGGACGCGGACCGGGTGGGGGTGATGGTCAAGACCGGAGAAGGGGATTTTGTGGTCATTTCCGGCAATCAGACCGGCGTGCTGCTGCTGGACTATCTCATTGGCGCCAAAAGACGTGCGGGCACCCTGCCCCGTTCTCCTGTGGCCCTAAAGACCATTGTTACAACGGAGATGGCCCGTAACGTGGCTGAGCACAACGGGGTGGCGTGCTTTGATACCTTCACCGGGTTTAAGTTTATGGCGGAAAAGAAGGATCAGCTGGAGGCGAGCGGAGAGGGAAAGGTCATCTTCTCCTACGAGGAATCCTACGGCTATATGCTGGGAGACTACGTGCGGGATAAGGACGCCGTCACCGCCGCGCTGATTTTGACGGAGATGGCAGCGTGGTATGCCTCCCAGGGGATGACGCTGTATGATGCCCTTCAGGCGCTGTATCTTAAGTATGGCTATTACGGTGAAAAAACGCTGAATCTGGTTATGCCTGGGCTGGATGGCCTGAAAAAGATGGAGAATCTGATGTCCGGCTTACGGAACAATCCGCCGCGGGAGATTGCAGGTGTGGCAGTAAAGGAGCGCAAGGACTATCAGGACGGCAGTGTCATTGACGCAGAGACGGGGGTCGGGCAACAGATGGAGCTGGCGGGCTCCAACGTGCTGCGTTACGAGATGGCGGATGGCACCAGCCTCATTGTGCGCCCCTCCGGCACTGAGCCGAAGGTGAAGGTGTATATCCTGGCCAGCGGGGCGGACCGGAACCAATGCAGCGCGCGGGTGGCCGCCTACTCCGCGTGGGCGGAGGGGTTGAGCGGCTGAATGGAGTAAAACCGGGCGGAGGGGTCTCCTGCCCGGTTTTATCGTTTGTCGGTGTGCCTGTAGCTGGGAATCCAGGTTCTTAAGTCAAGAGGAGGTGTGTCCATGTCCAGCGGCCGCCTGTTTGAAATTTTATATCTGCTGGTGGAGCGGCGCAGTGTCACCGCCGGTGAGTTGGCGCGGCGCTTCGAGGTATCCCAGCGTACCATTTACCGTGATATCGATGCGCTGTCCGCTGCGGGAATTCCGGTCTATGCTGAAAAAGGCCGCAACGGCGGCATCCGACTGATGGAGCAGTATGTGCTGGATCGGGCGCTGCTGTCACAGCGGGAGCAGGATGAGGTGCTGTTTGCCTTGAAGAGCCTCACCTCCGCCCTGGGAATGGAGGGGGATGGCGCACTGCGCCGCCTGTCCGCTTTGTTTCGCAGGAGCGGGGACGACTGGCTGGAGGTGGACTTCTCCAACTGGGGGGAGGGGGAGGCGGAGCAGGTCCGCTTTGCCACCATGAAAGAGGCAATTTTGGCCCGCCGCGTACTGGAGTTTACCTATTACTCCTCCACTGGCGAGTGTACCAGCCGGCAGGTAGAGCCGGAAAAGATGCTGCTCAAGGGCGGAAATTGGTATTTGAAAGGGCATTGCCGTCTGCGCCATGAACGGCGGTTGTTCCGCCTGAGCCGGATGGAATCCGTCTCTTTGGGAGAGACGATAAGTGGACGCAGGAGTGGGGAGGATGTGCAGCCCTCCTCTGGTACCGCTGCAGCACCAGAGCCTCATTATACGCCCCTGTGCTTGCGGTTTTCTTCCAAGGCCGCCTACCGGGTCTATGATTTCTTTTCCCCCAAGAGCATACAGCGGGAGGGAGACGGGACGCTGTTGGTTTGTGCCGTGTTACCGGTAGACGAGTGGGTGGAGGGATTTTTGCTCTCCTTTGGCGGTCAGCTGAAGGTGTGTTCTCCGCCTTGGCTGCGGGAACGGATCAAAGAGGAATGTGAAATAATGCTGGGGCAGTATAAATAGGACATAAGGTGTCATAATTTCTGCTGTAAGATCAAGAGGAACTATGGGACATCCCCAAATGAAAAGGAGAATATGACCTATGAAAGAGGAAATGCGTATTTTTTGTCAGAGCTGTGGAATGCCTCTGGATGAACCGGAAGATAGGGGGACGCAGGCGGATGGAAGCGCCAACAGCGAATATTGCAAATATTGTTTTGCCCAGGGCGCGTTTACAGCTCCTGACATGACAATGGAGGAGATGATTGCCTTCAATTTGGAGTTTAATGAGAAAAATGGCCATCCATTTGGCACTCAAGAGGAGGCAAAGAAATGGATGGAGGGGTGGTTCCCTACCCTAAAGCGCTGGAAAAAGCAAGCATAACAGGAGGTGTTTCTCTATGAAAGGGTACCGGTCTCTTCAGCAACCCGAGGCAATGCAGTTGAGCCAGTATGTGGACAGCCCCTTGTGGGGGGTGCTGAATCGTTGGGTACAGGAGGCCTACGAGGTGGGGCCCCTGATTGAACACAGCAGCTGCTCCATGGCCGCAGGCTGGAATATCAAATACCGCCGGGGGAGCCGGGCCCTTTGCACCCTGTATCCGGACCGCGGGAAATTTACCTGCCTAGTATCCATCGGACGAAAGGAAACTCCGGCAGCGGAGCTGCTACTGCCCACCTTCACCCAGTATACGCAGGAGCTGTGGCAACGCACGGCTTTATTCAATGGCGGCCGCTGGCTGATGCTTGAGGTGACGGATGACGGAATTCTTGAGGGTGCGAAGATGCTGATTTCCATGCGAAGAAAGCCGGATCATTTGTAAGGCGGCGCTTCCACGGCACGCCGCCGCGCGGTACGCCGTATTCAATCTCCGGTCAAAAGCGGGATAGTAAGCGCAGATTTCATACTGTTTGCCCATCTCCGGCGGGGCAAACGCCAATCAGTCAAGACAGGAAATCGTGCCTGCCTGATTGAATCAGTGGTTACTATAAATAAAAGCTGCCAGAGAATGATTGAAATCTGGGACAAGTTACAGTATAATTTTGTCAGGCTGAATAATAGCTGATCTGCCAGACAACCTGAAATTGAAAATCCCAATGAGGTGAAGCATTATGATTTTGGTCATTGACATTGGAAACAGCAACATTGTGCTGGGCGGCATGAAAGAGGACAAGGTGGTATTTGAGGCCCGGATTGCCACCGACCAGCTGAAGACCTCAGACCAATACGGCGTGGATATCCGCAATATTCTCAGCTTGTTTAGAATCAATGAAGCGGAAATTGAGGGGACCATCATTGCCTCTGTGGTACCGCCTGTGTTGAATAATGTGAAAAATGGGTTATTCAAGCTGACAGGAAAAGAACCCATGGTGGTAGGACCCGGCATCAAAACAGGACTTAATATCCACATGGACGATCCCGCATCGGTCGGCAGTGATCTGATTGTGGCGGCGGTGGCAGCGGCACAGAAATATACGCCCCCCCTGATTCTGGTGGATATGGGGACGGCGACCACATTTTCTGTGATTGACGAAAGCGCCTGTTACATCGGCGGCTGCATCATCCCGGGAGTACGCCTGTCGGCAGAGGCGCTGTCCAGCAAGGCGGCGCAGTTACCGGGGATTCAGCTGGACGCGCCGGGTAAAGTCATTGGAAAAAATACAGTGGAAGCCATGCGCAGCGGGATTATGTACAGTGCAGCAGACATGGTGGATGGAATGATCCGCCGGATGGAAGAGGAATTGGGAAAGACGGCCACTGTGATTGCCACAGGGGGGATTGCCCAATTTATCATTCCCTTATGCCAGCGGAAAGTTGTTTTGGAGCGGGAGTTGCTGCTGCGGGGGCTCAACATCATTTATAAGAAAAATATAAAAAAGAGTAAAGATGCATAAAAACAGGGCAGGCGCAGCGTTAAGCTGTGCCTGCCTTATTTCTGCCCTAACAGGGCAGCTTATATAACGTATGAACGGACATGAGGTCAACAAAAAGCACCCCATCAGGTGCACGGAATGTAAACAGCAACAAAAGTCCCGCAAGCAGTATGGCCAGAACAATGGGCAGCAGCCATTTGACGCCCTGAAAGGGCCCGGAAAAGCGGGGCGCGACCACGAAGAGACTGGCGGTTGCAGTGAGATAGAGTGCCAGGTCAAAGGCGGGCTCCTCTCCGCCCAGCCGCATGTGATAGATATAGCCCGCCGCCAACGCCGCAAGGCAGACGGATTCCAGTGTGAGAAGCCATGGGCGCAGCGCGCAGGGACGGCCCCAGGTGAGAATCAGCGCGGAGCACAATCCAGGAAAAAACAGGATTTTGATGTACTCCCACAGGCTTTTTTGGACAGGAGAGATCACGGCGGATAAGAGGTTGGGAAAAACAGAATAAAAAAACTGCAGCAGGAGGCCGCCCAGTGCGGTCAAAAAAAAGGCCGCCAGAAGTTCTTTTTTGCGGTAAAGCATGAGAAACACCTCCTGTTTGCTTTACCATATGCATGTCTCTGGTTTCTCATGCCATATAACGCATATTTTTTTCTCTGCGGGACAGCCTAACACAGATAAAGCGCAAAACATTCAATTCTGAAAACAATTATGTTAGAAAGGAACAATACCTATGAATCTATCCAATCAGGATTATGGAAAATTGGTAAATGAAAAATCAAGGCCCACTCCCATGGGGAAAAATTTGTGTTTGGCTTTTTTGGTGGGAGGCGCAATTTGTACGCTGGGACAGGTGTTGGTAAACTTTTTTAAAGCCCGCGGGTTGGATCAGGACAGCGCCGGCGGGGCCACAAGTATGACTTTAATTTTTGCAGCAGCGCTCCTGACCGGTTTGGGGCTGTTTGATACAATTGCAAAATATGCTGGGGCCGGTACGCTGATCCCCATTACTGGCTTTTCCAACGCCATGGTGGCCCCTGCGCTGGAATTTAAAAGCGAAGGACTGGTGACAGGGACGGCTGCAAAACTGTTTCTTGTGGCAGGGCCTGTATTAGTGGCCGGAATTTCCACCTCTGTAGTATATGGACTCATTCTCTGCCTCATTCAATAAAGAAAATGGGAAACCATTGGAACACAATCGCTCCGCTCTAGGCGAAGCGATTGTTGACTGTGGTACGTATATTTCATTGTAATGCAATCGAATTTAAAAATTCTTGTCACTATAGGAAGAATGAGGTGGGGAAAATCGTAGCTTTCCCATCAATCATGGTGGCAGGAGAACTACTTCTTCCTTTGTTTCCAATGCTGTCCTAGTGTTTTCCTTTTGCAGAAGGAGATACTGATGGGGACAGCGGCGGGCGCGCCGCTGTATCGTTTCAGATTTGGGTCAATTTGAAACGAAAAACGGGGGTGGAAAGATGGAAGATGAGACCAAGCGGGGACCTTTGGTCCTGCTGGGCGGCGTGGCGGCCGCGGCGGCTGCAGGGTTTTTATTGTCATTGGTTATGATGAGCGCTGCAGTGCCAACAGCAGGACCGGAAGCAGTGGCTGCTGCCGCGTGGCAGGGAGAAGAGAAAGAGCTGATCCCGCTGGGGCGTGCGGTGGGGATCAAGCTGTTTTCAGACGGTGTATTGGTCGTGGGGCTATCTGCCGTTGAAACAGAAAACGGAAGGACGGAGCCCGGTCGTGAAAGTGGACTGAAGGCGGGGGACATCATTGTTAGTATTGGGGGACAAGAGGTTAACACCATTGAACAGGTGCAGGAAATTGTTGCGCAGCAAGAGGGTCAACCATTGACGCTTCAGGTGTCGCGGGGAGAAAAAAGCCTTCAAATGTCCACCACAGCGGTGAAAAACAGTCAAGGAAAGTATCAACTTGGAATTTGGCTAAGGGATTCTATGGCGGGGATCGGGACGCTGACCTTCTATGATCCGGCCACCGGCAGCTTTGCCGCGCTGGGACATGGTATTAATGATGTGGACACGGCGCTGTTAATGCCCCTGGAAGAGGGCGGCATTATGTATGCCAGTGTATCAGACGTAAAAAAGGGAGAGCGGGGCAGCCCCGGAGAGCTGCACGGTATATTTGATGTATCCCGGGAGTTGGGCACTTTATATGCCAATACTCCGTTAGGAGTATTTGGGCAGTTAAGTGATACCGAACTTCTCGGGGATGCGCAGCCAATTCCGATGGCCAGGCGCGAAGAAGTGCACGAGGGCGCGGCCACAATTTTGTCCAATGTAGAGGGCGATGCAGTGCAGGAGTATGCAGTGGAAATTCTGCAAATTTATCCGGCCACAGAGGGAGAGACGCGCAACCTGATGGTTGAGGTAAGGGATGAACAGCTCCTGGATCTCACTGGCGGCATTGTTCAGGGAATGAGCGGGAGCCCTATCCTTCAAGACGGAAAGTTGGTCGGGGCAGTCACCCATGTGCTGATCAATGATCCGACCTGTGGATATGGTATTCTGGCGGAAAACATGATCACTCAGGTGGAAGGTGTGCCGGAACAGGCGCTGGTTTCGTAAAGCAAAACCCCCGGGCGTATCTTTGTATGCGCCTGGGGGCAATTTTATCATACAAGTCTTATAAAAAATACGAACTGTTTTTGTGGGGCGCAGGATGTATAAAATGGCATGGCACATGCTGTGCAGCGGCGCGCACAGGTGCGCCGCCTCGCAAATAAAATCAGTTTTTAATCGCGAATCGTGATTAAAAACTGGAAGTAAAGGACAGGCTTGCTGAGTACAAATTTCCTCTATACAGGATAAAAAAGATTAAGAGTGAAGCGATATAATTTTAAATAATTTGTAGTATTAAAAGAAAAAGAAAGTTTTATGTCGAAATATATCATTCGAAAAATTTCCAAAAATTTACAAAAATGTCTTGCGCATACTGTTCAAATATGGTAAATTATAGTTACAAATCTCAGATCAGTGAGAACAGTGTATATAAATACCGTATTCTTATGGAAAATGGTGCAATTTACTTACAAAGGAAGAAAAAACAAAAGGAGAGTTCGGAATTGGAAGTTGTGAAACGTATTATAGTTGCTGATTCAGGCGAAGCATACCGCAAGCAATTTGTTGAGGTGGTCAATGGGGATCCGGATATTCGTGTAGTGGGCGAGACCGGAGATGGGCAGGAGCTGCTGGCGCTGATTGAAGAACATCAGCCGGACCTTGTGGTGATGGAAATGGTTCTGGCGCAGCTGGACGGCATTGAAGTGTTGGAGCGCCTGAACAGTCTGGATCTGTCCTTTCGCCCAAAGGTAATCATTCTGTCCGGATTTGTGCATGGGACGATGGCGGAACTCGCCGCCAGCAAGGGTGCAGATCACTATATGACCAAGCCGTGCAGAATTGCAACTGTGTGTGAGCGGATTCGTCAGCTTTGTGCACAGCGCCCCGCTCCGGAGCGGGAACGGTCCGTCAGCCTGGAGACCAGAGTGACTGCAATTATCCATGAGGTCGGCGTACCAGCTCATATCAAGGGCTATCAATATCTGAGAGAAGCCATTTTAATCGCAGTGGAGGATATGGAAGTCATTAATGCGGTGACGAAAGTGCTCTACCCAGAGGTCGCAAAACGGTTTCACACTACAGCCTCCAGAGTGGAACGCGCCATCCGCCACGCGATTGAAGTGGCCTGGGATAGAGGCGACCTGGAGACGCTGCAAAAATACTTTGGCTTTACCATTTCCAATGTCAAAGGCAAACCAACCAATTCCGAATTTATTGCCATGATTGCTGACCGGCTGCAGCTACAGCAAAAAGAGCAGTAAATTGAGAGGAAGGGCCTCCGGGCAAATCAAACCGGCCGCGTTTCTCATCCCTACAGGCAATCTGGCAGGGGGCGTCTCATACCAATGAGTTTGCCGCAAACAGAATGCAAAAGTAAAATTGTAACATATTGCAAAATATGGCCGGCGTCCCAGTGTTTTCACGGGTCGCCGGCCATATTACATTTCATATCCTATGGACCTACCTGCGCCGGCCGCTGCTGTAGCTGCTTTTGCGGGCGCCTGCGCCAACACGGCGGCGCTGTTTGCGCACATAGGCAATGCGCAGGGCGGTCAGCAGAATCACAACGGCTACGGCAAGCGTGAGCAGCGCCTTTCCGTAGCTCTGGAAAAAGTCGATGATCTGTTGTTTTTTATAGAGAAAGTCTGAACGCTCCACATCATTGAGCGCAACCAGATCCAAGGTTCCATATTCGGTTCCTTCGTAGCTCAAGGTGATGGTTCCCATTAATTGTCCGGCGGCGACCGGGGCCTCCACCGAATCGCTGAACAGGTGGATCTCCGACTCAATTGCGTCTAAACTCACATCAACCGGGAGTACGCAGGTAATGGAGCCATCCGGGCGCACGAGAACCTGATCCGCCTCCTGAGAGAGGCTGACTGTGATGCTGGCCACCGGATCATCTCCGGGGGATATGGTGCGCTCAGCAAAATTTTTGAAGCCCCAGGTAAAAAGCCGCTGGCTTTCGGAGTATTGGGGGCGGTCGGTTGTGCCGTCCTCTTTGGTGACGGTTTCCGCCCCCAGCACAACAGAAATGAGATAGCCGCCCTTGTCCTCCGCCGCAGAGACCAGACAGCCGCCCGCCTCCGGTGTCGTGCCGGTTTTGCCGCCGGTGCATTTGTTGTAGTAATAGCCGGTATAGTACCAGGTGGAGATCAGGGGATTTGTATTATAGTAGAGGCGGGGATCCTTGCGTCCGGTGGCAGCAGTTTCATATACTTTGGTGCTGACAATGGTTTGAAAGATCTCATGCCCCATGGCCTCGGCAAAGAAGAGGGCAATGTCGTACGCCGTGGTATAGTGGTCGTCATCGTGCAGGCCATGGGAGTTGGAGAAATGGGTGCCTTCGCAGTTTAGTTCTCCCGCCCGGCGGTTCATCAGTGCAACGAAAGCTTCCACATCCCCTGAGACCGCTTCAGCCAGGATATTGGCGGCTTCGTTGGCGGAGGGGAGCATCAGGCAATAGAGCAAATCCTCCACGGAAAGCGCTTCTCCGGGCTGGATGTCCGCAGTTGACCCATAGATGGAGAGGCCATTCCAGGCGGTGTCGGAACAAGTGACCATAGTATCGAGCGACAGGCTTCCCGCCTCAATGGCCTCGATGACCAAGAGGGCTGTCATGACCTTGGTGATGCTGGCGGGATAAGCCTGCTCGCGGCTGTTTTTGTCATAGAGTATTTCTCCGTGAGCGGCATCCACCAGGATGGCGTATTTGGCATTGATATCAATCGCCTCAATGGCACGGGCCGGAAACGGCGCAACGACCGAGAGGAGCATCAGAATCGTGACGAAAGCGGAGCGGAGACGATATTTTTTCATAGAAAACTCCTCTTAACTATGCTATACTATCCGCAGAGCGGATGGTATCGTGCGCATCCGCCCGCTGTGCGGCCAGGCAATGAAGTAATGTAAGATCATGCCGCGAAAAGCGGTACATGGCCCTATGATATCATAGCCACAGCGTAAAGCCGGGGGGCGTTTCGTGCGAAGCATAAGGGCGGACCGCGTGTTCAAGGGAATCTGCCGCGGGTGAAAGCGGGATAGGTTCATCGGTATTATAGCAAAAGCAAGGAACTTCTGCAACCATGGGGAGGTCGAAAAAATGCGAAATTGGTCTGCATGGGAAAAAATGTGCCTGGCCTTGCTGTGTGGTTTTTTCTTGTTTTCCGGCGGATACTTTTTTGGAAAAAACGCTGCGGCCCAGCCGGTGGTCATCACCACCCAGAAAGCGGCGGAAAATATGGTTGATTTGTCCGGGGACGTCCAAGAGGCGGGGGAGGAGACACCCCAATCCTTGGTGGAGGGCGAGACGATTAACATCAATACGGCGGTAGAAAAAGAGTTGCAGCGCCTGCCCGGCATTGGCGCGGGTCGTGCAGCGGCCATTGTTGCCTGGAGGGAGAAGCATGGGCCGTTTACCGCACCCGGGGACCTTTTACAGGTAGATGGAATTGGAGAGGGCATTTTAGCGGGTCTTATCGATTATGTGAAGACAGAAGATTAAGAGGTAAGGATATATGGCAAAAATTCTTGTGGTAGATGATGAACGGGTCCTGGTTAAGGGGATCAAATTTAACCTGGAGAGCGAAGGATACCAGGTGGATGTGGGCTACGATGGGGAAGAGGCGGTGGAGCTCGCCCGCGGCGGAAACTTTGACCTGATTATTCTGGATTTGATGATGCCAAAAATTGACGGCTTGCAGGCCTGTATGCGGATTCGGGAGTTTTCCAATGTTCCTGTGATGATGCTAACTGCCCGTGGGGAGGATACGGACAAGCTTCTGGGATTTGAATATGGCGCGGATGATTATATTACAAAACCCTTCAATATCCTGGAGCTAAAGGCGCGGGCGCGGGCACTGCTGCGCCGCACCGGCGCCGCGCAGAAAAAGCAGGGGGGCGAGCGTCTTGTGATTGGACATATTATGTTGGACACAGGAGAGCGGTCGGCTTGGAGAGAAACGACTCCGGTGGACTTAACGGCAAAGGAATTTGACCTGATGGAGCTGTTCCTGAGAAATCCCGGGCGTGTCTACAGCCGGGAAAACTTGCTGAACATTGTGTGGGGATATGAGTATATTGGAGATTACCGCACGGTGGATGTGCATATCCGCCGCATTCGGGAGAAACTGGAGCTGGATCCGGCCAATCCGGAATACATCCGTACAAAATGGGGAATTGGCTATTATCTCTATGCGCGCAAGGAAGGCGCCGGCGGGGAGGAGTAGGAACCTGTATTCACAGATGGAACTGCCGAAGCAGCGAGCCGCTTTTTTGCCGGACAACGCAGCGCCACGGGAAAAAGACCGCAAAGATATCGGCACTTTCATTGGATATTGGGATGAGCTGGGAACACAGGTGCTAAAAGAAAGGGGGCGGCGAAGTGAAGCAGGAGGAGGTTCGTCAGAGCCAGGATAAGGTACCCTTTTATGCATCGCTCCAAATGAAATACGCGATGAGTTATTTAGCGGTACTGGCCGTGGTGCTGGTGCTGATGAATACCTATCCCATCCTGGCCTCCCAGGATCTGCTCTTCCGGGCCAAACGGGACTCCCTGCGCAGCCAAACAACGGTGATGTCCGTTGCGCTGATGGAGCTGGAATCTCTCTCCGCCGACCAGGTGGAGCGGGTCATGTCCATGCTGGACAGCAGCGACCTGACCCGTGTGGTGGTGACAGATCCGGCGGGACTGATTCTGTATGACAGCGCGGTAAAAAAGACGGAGGAGGCTCTGGAGGCGCCTTCGGAAGAAGAGGCCCGGCCTGGATACCGGTACGCTCTGTTTCAGGAGATTGTACTGGCGCTGGCCGGCAACCAGGTGGCCTATTCCCGCTATGAGGGGGAGGCGTTTCGATCCAGTGCGGCGGCCCCGGTGGTATACCGCAGCATGACGATTGGCGCTGTCTACGTCTATGAGGTGGATGGGGCGCAGGGGGAGCTGCTGCTCGACTTACAAAAAAATCTTCGTGCCATCTCTGTCATCATTGCCCTGGTAGCGCTGGTCATGAGCGCCCTTTTCTCCAACATTCTGACCGGGCGCATCACCACCCTGCTCAGCGCGATCCGGATCGTGGGGGACGGAGAGTATGGCCACCGCCTGGAACCTGTGGGGCGGGACGAGCTGGCCTATCTGGCCAAGGAATTCAACCAGCTGACCGACCGGCTCCAGACAACAGAGGAGGTGCGCCGCTGCTTTGTCTCCGATGCCTCCCACGAGCTGAAAACGCCTTTGGCCTCCATCCGCCTTTTGACTGACTCCATTCTGCAAAGCGGGGATATGGATCAGGAGACTGTGCGGGACTTCGTCTCAGACATTGGGGAGGAGGCAGGGCGGCTCACCCGCATTACAGAGCACCTGCTGACCCTGACACGGCTGGACAGCCAGCCTGTGCTGCAACAGAAAACCATATCGGTCTCCTGGGTGGTGCAGCGGGTGCTCAACAGTCTCGCGCCCCTGGCCGAGGCGGGGGGGATTGCGCTGGAGCGGCATCTGAAACCGGACTGCTATATCCGGTGTACAGAAGATGACCTTCATCAAGTATGTTACAACTTGGTGGAAAATGCCATTAAATACAACCGCCATGGCGGATGGGTGATGGTAAAGGTACACTCAGACCGGGAGCAGGTATACTTAGAGGTGGCGGACACAGGGGTCGGTATCCCAGAAGAGGATCGGCCTAAAATATTTAACCGCTTTTACCGGGTGGACAAGGCCCGCTCCCGGGCCGCGGGGGGGACTGGGCTGGGCCTTTCCATTGTGTCGGACACGGTGCGCCGTCATAGAGGCTGGGTCAGTGTAAAGCCCCGTCAGCCAAATGGGAGTGTGTTTACCATAGGATTCCCGCGGGTGGCAGAGGAGGAGGCGAAGGAATGAGGCAAAGGGCAATCGCGATGCTCACAGCGTTTCTTTTTCTGCTGCCAAGCTGTGGCAAACCATTGGGCGAGACGCAGGCAGGGGGCTATGTACTCTATTTCATTGCCGGTGAGGACGCGGTGCAGGGGGCGGCGGTTCGCGCGCAGCCGTTTGAGGGGGAAGGGGAGGCGGTCACCCCGGGGATGCTGCTGGATGCCCTGGTGTCAGGGCCAACGGCAGAGGATTTGAACTCTCCCTTCCCGGCGGGGCTAACCCTGAGCAGCTGGTATTGGGATGAGGAACGGCAAGGCACTGTGATTGTCAATTTTTCTGAGCAGTACAGCGGTCTGACAGGCATTTCATTGACCTTGGCCGACTATTGTGTGGTGCTCACACTCAGCCAGCTGGAAGGTGTGCAATGGGTGGAGATTATTGTGGGAGGCCGCTCCATCAGCTACCGCAATCATCATCAGCTCAGTGAAGAGGAAGTCATGTTCCCAGAAACACCCGCCGTGGGAGAGAATTCGGCGGAGAGTTGATCCTTCTATGAAAAAGGAAGCATATTTTTGATCCCCACTGACACGAACAGCGAGCAAGGGGGATCAAAGCAGACACAAATAACAATCGTGGATTCGGTATGTATAACAGGCAATTGAGCAAACTGGAGGGCAAATAAGCGTGTAGAGATGGAGCAAAATCCTATCCATCTCTCAAATAATCCATGGAATTTTTCAGGCAAAGAGCTCCATACCCCCATATAGGGTTTGGATAACTGATTCCGGTATTCCTTTGCGCACCTTTTTTTAGAAACGCTTTTACACGCTGTCCGTATAAAAAAGAATCATTGCCCAAAATGATACCCCATTGCATCATCAAGGCTGCTGAGCCGGTCACAAAGGGGGCTGCCATGCTTGTTCCCGTAAAAGAGTCATATCCCCCGCCCACCCGCGCAGATAGGATGCCAACCGCCGGAGCCACCAAATCCGGCTTTACATAAATATTTGCCCGGGTAAAACCGCGCCCCGAAAACTGAGCCATCGAATTAAGAGCACCATTGTAACCTCCAACAGATATTACATTGATGGCGGTAGAAGGTATGGTGAGTGTTATTTCAGGATCAGGTTCGGTAAAGGTGGTCCCGGCTCCAATTTCTTCCTCGGTAGGCAGCCATATGTCAAACCCGCCAACGATAATCTCAACTCCGTTTATTCTGAGGCGCCAAAGGCCCTGTGGTATGGCGGCTTCCTGTGCCGTGATTTGAAAGAATATTTCTTGATCCTCATTGTAATGGGTCGGCTGGCCGTAATAGATCCGTATAGATACGCCATCCAAACTTTGTTGGGTCAATTGCTGCGAAGGAGCGATCGTACCGGTTGTGCTTCCGCTTGGCAGAATCAGCTCTAATGTCATGATATCTGAAAAATGCTTCCACATGGTGAGATACAGTGAGGTAAGATGCTCCGCTATTACGAAATTTACGTCTACTGTCTGCATCCGGGTTATTTCTCCTGAGAAGTGGTGCCCGGCTGCGCCTTCATTTCCGGCAGCCACAACGATGACGGTTTTCCATCTTTCTGCGACCGCGTTGATATAAGTCTCAAAGAGGGAGCTTCCGTCATGGGAACCGTCATTGGTGCCGAAGCTTAAATTGATTGCAACGGGCATCGCCAGCTCTTCCGCCTTATCCAAGATGTATTTAAACGCCCGCATGATTTCTGTGGTTCTTGCAAAGGATTCAAATCCTCGATACCCCAGCTTGACGATCACTAAAGAGGCTTCGGGTGCGGCTCCTTTTTCCCGGCCTGCGCTCATTCTTCCGTTTCCTGCGGCAATCCCCGCTACCGCGGTGCCGTGTCCGATGACATCCTCTGACATGACAAGGTCAAGAGGCCGTGTGCTGTTTAACGCCATATTGATTTGCTGGTTGCTATATTCCGTTCCTTGCCTGAATCCGTCAGGGGGGTCCCCGTACAGCGTTTGATCCCAGATATATAAAATTTTGCTTGTGCCATCCTGATTTCGAAAGTCAAGATGGGTGTAATCAATCCCCGAATCAATTATGCCTATCAGCACACCCCTGCCTGTCAGGTTATATCCCTCGGAACTGTGCACGGCCGAGATACAGGACGTTCTTATGCTTTGATTCAACGTCAAGGTTAATGTTGTCGGCAGCTCAATATATTCAATTTCCTTATAGCGGTACAACAGAGGGATTTGATTGCCTAGTAATGTTATGATGGCAAAGCCCTCTCCCAGCGATTCCACTTCAACGCCGAGGTCAGCTTCAACCCTGGATAGGTCACCGCTGTATTTTACGATAACCTCCCGGCTGCTCGTATCGGGAGTATAACGGGATTCTGTTTTCCACGGCTGTTCTATCTCTCGGTCATCGTTGCTTGACAATTACTGCACCTCCCTGAACTATTTTCCTGAAACACATTGACGGAAGATGCGCAAACTATGGATCTTCCGCATAAAATACCGTAGTACATAAATCACCCCATAAGGAGGTTTTTTATATGTCATACGGTCGATTACAGATAGGGACCCTTTCTGCTGATATTAGCAGGCCGGCGAGTAATGCGATAGTGCGCATAATGCCCAGGGGGAGAGAGGATCAGATACTGGATGAACTGATAACCGACTCTTCCGGACAAACGCCGGTGATTGATCTGGAAGCGCCGCCACTGGAGTTTTCCATGGATGGAACGGATAAACCATATAGTGAATACGACATACAGGTTATTTTGGATGGCTATGAGCCCCAAATCATTGAAGGGGTACAGATTCTGCCCAACACAATTGCCTATCAGGATGTCCGCCTGCGGCCGGTTGCAGGGTTTTATTCACAGACAAGAATTATTTCGATCAGAGAGCATACCCTTTGGGGGGCATTCCCCCCAAAAATTCCGGAAGATGAAGTGAAAGCGCTCCCTCCGTCTACAGGATATGTTGTGTTGCCCGACCCGGTGGTTCCGGAATTTATTGTTGTACACGATGGCCCGCCCAGTAACGCTTCGGCCCCCAATTATTGGATCCCGTTTGCCGACTATATTAAAAACGTGGCATGCTGTGAAATATATTCGAACTGGCCGCAAGCAACCATCACGGCAAATGTTCTGGCAATCCTTTCTTTTACCCTGAACAGGGTCTATACCGAATGGTACAGGGGAAAAGGATATCCTTTTACGATCACCAGTTCAACAGCTTACGACCATGCGTTCAGTTACGGACGCAATATTTTCAGTGAAATATCATCGGTGGTGGACAACATATTTACCTCGTTTATCACCAGACCTGGAATCCGCCAGCCCCTGTTCACACAGTATTGCGATGGAAAAAATGTCACATGCCCAAACTGGATGACGCAATGGGGTTCCAAGGCGTTGGGTGACCAGGGGTATTCCGCGATTGACATACTGAAAAGCTTTTACGGCCAAGATATCTACCTCATGCAAGCCCGAAAAGTGGATGGAATACCGGTATCTTACCCCGGAACAGTGCTGCAAATGGGGTCAGTGGGCGAACATGTAAGGGTGATTCAGGAGCAGTTGAATGCGGTATCCAAGAATTATCCCTCCATCCCAAAAATCAGGGTCGATGGCACATTCGGGGAAGAAACCAGAATTGCCGTGGAGACATTTCAAGATATTTTCCGCCTTTCCTCGGACGGTATTGTAGGGTTTAATACCTGGTATCGCCTCTCGCACATTTATGTGGCTGTTACCAGAATGGCCGAACTGAATTAGGTATTGTCCGGCCTATCTCCCGGAAGAAGCCGTGTTTATAGCGGCCTCATAATACTCAATGTATGATACAGGTTAAGCCTTCCATATCCCCACTGTGCATTGGGATATTCTACGAAGATATCGCGGATACATCCCCGGATCAGATGAGCCTTGATGCGTTCTGTATTGAGTGCGGTTTCGTTGTCATCCACAATACCCCATTGAAGCATCAGGGCACAGGCGCCTGCGGTAATTGCCGCAGATGCGCTGGTTCCGCTCATTTGGCCATAGCCGGTAGGGAACACGCCGCCAACGCCAACGCCCGGAGCAACCAAATCCGGAGCTATCATTGGCCGCCTTGTTGGACCCCAGGATGAGTTAAAATACAGGGAGTTGTTTCGGCTGTCGTATGCTCCACAGGTAATAACGCCTGTCGCGGAAGCGGGTACAACAATGGTATAGTAGGGAGTGGGGGTAAGAAACATGGTATTCGGGCCAGTAAACCCTGTGAGAGGCAGCCAGAGGTGATATTCTCCATCTAAAATAATCTCTCCGTGTACAGTGATTGTCCATATCCCCGGCGTAGGATGAAAAATTTTGATTCTGGTAAACTGGTTTCCGCTTGCTCTGAGAGGCAGATGATATTCCACTGCAACTACGGATCGTTCCAAGACCAGATTGGCTGTATACTTGGCCCTTGGCCGAACCGGAATTTTGGGGATGATTTCGCCGGTAGGCGAAGTGATCGATACGGCGATCCGGTCCGAAGCTCCGCTCCATAGAGACAGATAAATGTCCTCCGCCTGTTCTTCGGCGGACAGCTCAACATTCTGGGATTCCCCGTTGCCTAAAAGCCTGGAATTGGTATGGTGTCTGGCCTGGCTTTCATTTCCTGCTGCACATACAACGGCGACCCCATTGATACTGGAAATTCTTGTAAGATACTCTTCCAACGGGTCGTGCCCGCTGTGCCCTCCAAAATTAGAGCCGATTGCCAGACAAATAACCGCCGGCCGCCCCAGCTCGTCAGCTTTGCTGAGAATATAACGAACTCCAAGCATGAGGTCGCTGGAAAGAAATGCGTTTTCCTGCCACTCCGGGACCAAAAATTGTTCATAATGAAACGGCTGCGCTCTTTTTAATTTTACCGCAATAATTTCCGCCTCCGGCGCGGCGCCTATATATTCCCCGCTTTCACGGCCGGCTGCAACAGAGGCCAGGAATGTCCCGTGCCCTACGGTATCCCTGTGAGGAACCGCCATCCAGGGAGTTTCTGTTTTTAAAGCGCTGTTGATTTGAGCTTGCGAATACTCTGTTCCAAAATAAAAGCCTTGGGGGGCATTTCCCCGGATGGTCTGATCCCATATGTATTTGATTTTACTGGTTCCATCCTCATATTGGAAGGCATCTATGGTATAATCAATGCCGGTATCGATAAAACCGATTAGCGTCCCCCGCCCTTGCAAGTCGAGGTAAGGGTTGCGTTGTACCTGCAAGATACCTGCGGCATCCAGATTTTGCTGATCCAAAATTCCCAATACAATCGGGAATATACTGAGTTCATCTGATCCAACTTCTTCCATAATACTGTCTGCCTCGCCGCGATCCACGTAATCGATAAAATACTCACCGTCTAAAGCTGTGCCTTCACGTATACTATGTGACTGCCTGAACGCTTTACTTCCCAAAGAACCATCCCTTAAAATCAAAGGGATGGTATCCGGCAAAGCAATAAAATCTTCAAGGGGCATTTCGCCGGGTAATTGAAGTCCATTCATATACGCTTCCCCCTCTAAGCAAACGCTTAAATTGTTGCCCTTTCAGTCTTTCATGCGGATCGGACCTTCCGCCGCTTGTGCTATCATTATGCGTTACCGGCATATGTTATGTATATTCTGTATGTGCTCAACCATTATTTAGCGGTAAGCGCCTTTGGCAATTCGCTGCGGATAAAGCAACTGAATTCGGTGTGATGAACAATAACAGCCTCATAGTTCAAAAAATTGGACAAACCCCCTTGACAAAACGCGTATGACACATAAAATTTTATTATCCAGACAGGAGAGAGGGAATCAAACATGAATGAGTATCAGCTTAGCACAAACTGCCTGCATGCGGGCTACCACCCGGCCAACGGACAGCCAAGAAACATTCCCATTATACAGTCCACCACCTTTCGGTATGAGACCAGTCAAGATATGGGAGCGCTGTTTGATTTAGAGGCCAGCGGATATTTTTACACCCGGCTGCAAAATCCGACCAACGATCAGGTGGCGGCAAAAATCTGCGCGCTGGAGGGGGGGAGTGCCGCGATGCTGCTCTCCTCGGGGCAGGCGGCCTCCTTTTATTCCATCTTTAATATTGCGTCCTGCGGTGACCATGTGGTTTCTTCCGCCGCGATTTACGGCGGCACCTATAACCTCTTTGCCATAACCATGAAGCGCATGGGAATTGAATTTACCTTTGTAGATCCGGATTGCAGCGATGAGGAACTGGAGGCGGCGTTCCGCTCCAATACCAAGGCGGTGTTTGGAGAGACCATTGCAAACCCCGCGCTGACGGTGCTGGATATTGAGCGCTTTGCGGCGGCGGCACACCGGCACGGAGTGCCCCTGATCATGGATAACACCTTTGCCACCCCGGTCCACTGCCGCCCCTTTGAGTGGGGAGCAGATATTGTGATCCACTCCACTACAAAATACATGGATGGGCACGCCATGACCGTGGGCGGAGCGATTGTAGACTCCGGCAAGTTTGATTGGACCCGGTACCCAGACCGCTTCCCGGGGCTCTGTACACCAGATGAGAGCTATCACGGCGTGACATACACAGAGCGGTTTGGTCTGGGCGGAGCCTATGTCACAAAGGCCACCGTGCAGCTGATGCGGGATCTGGGCTCCATCCCCTCCCCGCACAACTGCTTCCTGCTGAATATGGGGCTGGAGACCTTGCCCCTTCGCATGAAAAAGCACTGTGAAAATGCTCAGGCGGTGGCGGAATACCTCCAGGGGCATAAGAAAATTGCCTGGGTGCGGTACCCCGGATTACCGGGGAACCGGTATTATGACCTGGCACAGAAATATCTGCCCGATGGGACCTGTGGTGTGGTGGTCTTTGGAATCAAGGGCGGCCGCGCGGCCGCTGAGACATTCATGGCCGGGTTGAAGCTGGCGTCCATTGCCACCCATGTGGCTGACGCTAAGACCTGCGTTTTACACCCAGCTTCTTCCACGCACCGCCAGATGAATGAAGAGGAGTTGCTGGCCGCTGGAATCTCGGCGGATCTGGTGCGCTTTTCTGTGGGCATTGAGGACGCCGCGGATATTTTGGCCGATTTGGAGCAGGCGCTGGCTCAGGTCTGAGCGAATGTGCGGGGGCCTGGAATTTGCCGTTGACAAATCAGAAAGCGGACAGTATAATAATCTAGCGGTTTAAAACCGTTAGATGTGCGGCTGTGCTGGAATTGGTAGACTGGCAAGCTTGAGGTGCTTGTGTCCTATGGGCGTACGGGTTCGACTCCCGTCAGCCGCACCAATTGAGAACCCCCGGAATCCCTGTTAAAACAAGGGTCCCGGGGGTTGTTGTTTGCCCGACTCTCGCGGTTTGGTCGTTGTTTGGTCGTTATGGACTGAAAAACGGTCAATTTCGATTGAATTTCCATCCTTAGCGTGGGAAGTTTGGCGTTCGAATTTAACACTTAATCACATGACATAATCCCAAACGCTTGGGAATATGCCAATCCAAAGGAATAGGAGCTGGACGTAATAGGTCTGTCCAACTCCTATTATTTATTTCAAATCCGCAGACGTTTGCGGATTTGATGGTATTTGATACATGGAGCGGGTTAAGCCGTCCCCTTTGCTGTACGGCCCTTACCCAGTTCTAGGGCATCGGCTATAGCCTCGCTGGCTCGTGCCTGTACCTCTGCAAAGGTATGGGCATAGATATTAAGCGTGGTAGAGACCTGAGAGTGTCCTAGTGATGCGGCCACAGTTCGGGCATCGGTGCCGCTGCTGATCAGTAGGGTAGCGTTCAAGTGTCGGAATTGGTGTACTCCAAGGAATCGCTGCCCGGTTTCTGCGCAAAACTTTTTTAGCCAGCTATACGGTGTGTTGGGGTGCATCGGCTCCCCGGTGGCGTTGGTGAATAGCCGCAGACTGTCTGTCCACTGATCGCCCAATAAAAGCCGCTCCTGCGCCTGCGCGGCCCGGTGTATCCGCAACACATCAAAGACGGCGCCGGGGAGCTTCAGGGAGCGTTTGCTTTTGGTGGTCTTGGTGGTATCGGTGAAGGTTCCCCGCTCCTTGGTGTTCTGACTGGTGCGGCGAATGTTCAGTACATGGTTGTCAAAGTCAATGTCTGGCCACTCCAACCCCAGTAATTCACCGCGCCGAAAGCCGCCATACATAGCCAGGACAAAAAATGCCCGGTACTTGGTGGGGGCGGTTTCCAGGCTGTCTAAAAAGCGTTGTGCTTCCTCCAGCGTGAAGCACTCCTTTTCGGTACGCTCCATGGGAGGCAAGGTGACGTTGTGGGCGGGGTTATTCTGAATCATACCCATACGCACGGCATAGGTCAAGACGGAGGAAATAAAGGCGTGGTAGTTGCGCACAGTCTTTGGGGAAAGTCCCTCATTCGGGGTGTCCATGATAAAAAGGGATGCAGCATCACGGGTTAGGGCTTTTGCGATCTTCTTCGCGGTATCTGTGGAGAGGCTACCACAGCGGCAAACACTGGAGATGGTAGAGCGACCGGCATCGGCCAGCTCTGCCAGCTGCTTTTGTGTCATGTTTCGCTCTCGCAACAGGGCCGGGAGATCGACCTTGGCGTGAGCCTGTCCTGTGCGGTTGCTAATTCCGGGCTTACTCAGGTCGTTAATAAAGGACTGGATATGCCGGGCGGTGATCTTGTCAAGTCGGAGGTGTCCCAGGGCGGCGTAGGTGCGGCCCTCGTGCTGATGGAGACGGTCAACGGTGCGGGGGCGTAGGTTAGGAATAGCATACTCCTGAAACCACTGCTTGGCGAATATCTCAAACTTGATATTACCACAGTAGCCCTGCCCGGCACATTGTTCCTCAAATAAAACCGCTTGCCGCTGGACTTCCTTGTCGATCTGCTTCGGAGTCATGCCGGGAGCGGGTTTCCATGTGGTAGAGCGGATGACCTGTTTCCCATTGGCATCATAGCCGCAATAGGAGCGGATACGATAGGTATCACCTCTTTTGGTAATGGTTGACATGGCTAATCACCTTCTTTGCGCATATGTAAATTATTGCATAATCTCAATGGGCCAATGGATTAGATACTGAATGGACGCGCGCGAAAAATCGGAAGGAATAGTAAGTCCAAGCGGCTTAGAGTTCACTGTGTGGACCAAAGAAATTTCTTTTTCGATTTCAGTTCTAAACGGAGTTGAGATAAGGGTAAACGCCTTTTTTGCTACCATAATATCAGGCGTGGATTTTTTCAGGGCCGTGGTGTCGATTCTAGCGGATTTTATAGCCCTCCATGTCACACCCTGTACTCACCAACCCTAATTTCCCCTGTATCGCCCATCACGGTCTTGACAGCGGCCCTGATGGCTTCGGCCTCCTACTGAACCTCTTCGATCAGGCTTTGGAGCTGGCGTAGCTTCGGAATCTTTGCTGTTAATTCGTGGTTGCCCATGATGCTACGTCCTGTTGAAATTTAAAAGACGGTGCCGAATATTCGACACCGTCTAAATTATTGGGCTTTTTTTAGTTGTTGTAGATCCTCATTCATCTGGCGAACGATTGATTTCAGGAACTTGACCTCTTCCTCCAGGTCATCCACACGAGAGCGGGGGACCAGCTTCTCCTGAATGTCCTGAATCCCCTCTGCCAAAAGGTTGAATTTAGGGGTAAACTCTGCATCCATCAGTGCAACAATGCTTTTTGTGATGCGCTGTTCCATTTCGACCAGCTTTTTATCGGTATGCTGTTCCATCCCGGCCAACTTTTTGTCGGTACGCTGCTCCATTTCGACCAACTTTTTGTCGGTACGCTGCCCCATTTCGACCAACTTTTTGTCGGTACGCTGTTCCATTGCATCCATCATGGCCTGAATCGCTTGCAGGTCTTTTTCATCCAACATGTAGATCACTCCTTGCTCTGATTATACGGTGCTGAATATTCGGTTGTCAAGGTGCCGTTTAGAGGGAGTCAGTACGTCCAAAGTTTTGTTGCAGCCTCCCGGGGCGCTCAACTTCTGGTATCCTGGCCTTGCCGTGTCCCTTTTGACACTCTTATTGTACTACACTTAAACAGTACACACAATAGGCAAATCATACAATGTATAAGTGTTATTTTTGTATAAAATATACACTTATTAAGTATATGAGCTTGTGCTATAATGATATTGTAAAAGAATCGGCCCAAATATTCCCGCATCTGGGTCAATAGAGAGAGTAGGATATCAGCATGGCAGAACGCAAAAACAGTGAAGCGCGCATAAAGGCAAACAATAAGTACAATGGAAAAGCCTACGATAGAATTAATATAGCTGTCCCCAAAGGCCGTAAAGCCGAGATCCAGACCGCAGCCGATAAACAAAGACAATCGGTAAACGGATATGTCGTTCAGGCCGTGGAGGAACGCATGGCGCGTGACATGGACGGAATCAAAGAAGCGCAGGGGGAATAGCCTCCTGCGCTTGACAATCTCCACTGTGTGGCCGTATAATGAGCATAGAAAGGGCGCTACCTTTGACGGTTGCCCCTAAACGCTTACAAAGAGTAACCCGTTAGTGTAGGAGCTAGGCGGGTTACTTCTTTTTTACGGCCAAAAACAGACCGATAATGCCAATGATCACCATACAGAACTGGAATAACTCCGAGTATGTAAGGCCCATAAGCATCACCCCCTCTCATGGAGGGGAAGAAGCTCTTGCCCCTCCGCGATAGATGGGGGCAACCGCCAACCGAAAGGTGGCGCCGGGGGGATTATATCACGACTTGTTTTGCCTGTCCAGTACGGTTGATAGCTTGCGGAATTTTTCTACTGTTTCGGGCTGAATATTTGGTCGTTATTTGGTCGTTATTTTTATCAAAGCGCGTCAAAAACTATCGTAACGCAAAAAATGATAAGTCCGGAAAACCGCATGAAATAAGGG
>Ga0153947_1000258_pt1 | contig 25646 bp, 26 predicted proteins | sample TSNJ031MetaG_FD_104697 | JGI IMG/M metagenome (GOLD analysis project Ga0153947, IMG submission 104697) | Attine ant fungus gardens microbial communities from New Jersey, USA - TSNJ031 MetaG | ecosystem: Host-associated > Fungi > Mycelium > Unclassified | place: USA: New Jersey, Wharton State... | reverse complement strand
GGTGCAGTAGATCCATTCCATGCCTTAATCCCATTGTCAATATATGATATCCATGTATCATTATGTGAGGAGTAACTTTTAACTGTAATGGATCCGCTTTCCGATCCACTTAGCGCATATGGATCCGCTGCATATGCTGTTATGGGATATCCTATTATAAGAATTAACAAAAGAGCCAAACTACCAATTTTCTGATTTTTTTTCATACGTTTCCCTCCTGATTTTTAACTGCAACGAAACTTTTTATGGTTCAGATTATTATTTCATAAGCATCACTCCCCTACAATAGCACGAATTGTGCGGCATAAATGAATTTAATGTGTTATATCTATGCTAAAATCATATCATTTGTATAAATATCTGTCTATTACGTATATTAAGTAGCATTATCAGATATTAGTATATCGCTGATATTGAAAGATAATCTGCTTCGCTTTTGTTGAACCGCTGGGAGGCATGCACCTTGTAAGTGTACGTAAACACCGTACCTCCACAGACTGGCTGAGAAAATCATCCTTGTAATGTAAAGAACAACCACAATACACTTACGGCAGCTTCCCTGTATAAGCGCTATCTACCAGAAGAAGCAGGGCGCATCATATAAATTAGAAATCCATTATACGCCTAAACACAGCAGTCTGTGCAGTATATAGTAACTCTAGTTAACTACCCTACACATTTGTATATATTCAACCAGAAGATTTATCGCAAAATCGCAACTTGCGGCACTTGGCCTAATAATTAGACTCCTTGATGAAGGGTAGGATGCAAATGCTAATTGCTACATCATTTCTTCTGACAATATCATCATATCGTATCGCTTAGCAGTCGATTATCTAAACATGGTAATAAATGGCTTTGCAGATTTCCAGTATCCTAAATTATGATTAGCTCATTAATAGACTTGAATCCCTCGGACTACTGTGTCTCCGCTAGTTGTGTAGGGGTAGGGCAGACAATGCTCGATACCCGCGAACTCGTTCCTGATATCCTGGCTCACGGCTCCAGTATTCACTATTTTGGTATTGTCATGAATACTGACTGCATGTCTCTTGCACCGCAATCGTAATATTATGAGCAAGTATAATATGTTGACTCTCAGGTATGTTATGCCCTATAATTTGAGTATACGATATATATATATGATTTCAGATTGTAAAGAGCTTGTGGAAAGTAGAAAGTCATTTTCCGGGCTCTTTTTTTATGAGTTGGAAGGGAGGTACATGGTGTAAAGGAAAGTAGAAACAAGCAAATGTTAATATTATTATAACCATGCCATAATAGTATTGGAAAAATGGAAAGGAGAAAATGAAAAGTAAGTGTATTATTGTGATGTTGACTTAGAGTGTATATTCAGTAAGAAAGATGATTCTGTTTATACCTATTGGCAACTGGGGTGATGAAATGCAACATAAGAAGGAGTATTAAATTACAGATGGAAAAAAGGCCGGAAAAACACCGGTTTTTTTGTTTTAAATAATAATTAGAAGAGGTGTAAAATGATCAATTTAAAATGTAGTTGCTGTAAGAACGAAAAGCCAGCAGAATCAGTTTTTGTATATGATGACGAAAACTATTGTTTTGAATGTTCTTCTGATTTGATTTATGAAATGGTCAGTAGTGGACATTTATTTATGGAACATGCGGACATGGAGAATAAAGGAGTTCGTTTAAACTGGTAACTAATAAGTTACTGAACAGACTGGGCAAAAGGAATAACAGTATTGGTAGAGGGAGATTACAGTATTTAGTATACAAAGCCATACATGCAGATATGTTATTAAGAAATAATTTAGTGGAGGTTAAATCGTGAAAAAAATAATAGTGAGCGAGAAAACAAAAGTGATTTTATATTTGTTGATTTGGATTAATATTTTATATGCATATTATGTTCTTTTATTTCTTGGATCTGCTAATACTGATAATGATGAAATTGCAATGCTGATGGCTTTTGGATTATTTGTTTTACAAGTCGTTCGCAGTTTCTTCAGAGCGTTATTTTTAGAAAACTAAAGGCTTGTAGTAAGAGAATGGACGACATGAAGGCAAGTGAACTGTTGGAATCTTTATAAAATCTTGAAAATTATATGAATACCGTGTTGAGCTAAAGCGGTTAATCTAAAGGAGGTTCTGGGAAATGGCATATGGAGACGTAGAAAAAAGACAGAGAAGGGAGTGACTTATTTGATTTGTGAATATCACAATAGTAAAGGAAAAGAAGAATCGGTGGAAATGAAAATAAAGGATGCTTTAAAAAATATTAAAAGAGCTCATGATTCCGCTCGTAAGGTAATGTGTAAGACAGAAAAAGAGCATGTTCTGTATGCCGTCAAAATCTATTCTAAAAGTGAAATGGAAAAAATTATGATATACAGAAATCTATGTTTGTCGGATTCAGAGTTAGATGAATATATAAAAGATAATCCCAGCGCAATGTTTTATGTGCTTCATGCTAGTACCTGTAAATTAGGTTGTAAGACTCTTGTTGAAAGAAGTCAAAAACGAAGAATAAGACCAATTACTTTAAAACTTGCGAATGATTTTGTTAATAAATATCATAGGCACCACGGTGGTACAGTGGGATGTAAATTTGCGATTGGCTTGTATGAAATGGATTGTCTTATTGGAGTAGCCGTTTGCGGTAGACCGGTAAACCGATACTTGGATGATGGTAAAACGTGTGAAATTAATAGAGTGTGTACTTCTGGTGGAGAGAATGCCTGTTCAATGTTATATGCAGCATGTTGTCGAACAGCAAAAGGAATGGGGTATGAAAAAATTATTACATATATTTTGAAATCAGAAAGTGGAGTGACATTAAAGGCAAGCAACTTTACATATGAGGGCGAGGCTGGTGGAACTCATTGGACGGGAAAGCGTAACCGTGGGCAAAATATTCCGGCGGAAATGAAAACCAGATGGTGCCGGATGCTTGCTCACTAAAGTCGAATTTATCGGCGGTGTGTGGTATAAAAGAAAGGTTCGGATCCCAGCCAGCTTATTATGGTTGTGTACTTGGGAGGCTGTAAGTGCGGGTGGTCGGTTCGATTCTGGCGCCGTAGCAAAAGGAGAATAGCACTGTTTTTAATGTTTGAGAAAGGAGGTGGGAAATGAGAGGTTTAAACGTGAGCTTGCTTGCCGGAGGTAGCGGTATGGATGTTGGAATATTTATATGTAAAATGTAAGAAAATCCAGTAAAATCAACGGGTTGATAAATTTAACAATTGCATATATAGAGATTTTGAAGGGAGAAAATACAAATGCAAAATAACAAAGGAAGTAGAAAAACAACTTTTATACTTAAAATGATAATACTGCCGTTATCAGCTTTATTATTTCTTAGCGTGGTAGGATATTGTTTACATAAAGGTCTCAAGACAATATGTTACGAAGGATCTCAAAATAGTGAGCTGGAATCACAGTTTATTGATTCAGTGGAAAGCTATAAAGAAAAGAATTATGCAAATAATACAGAAGATGGAACCGGATACAATAGGGTTGACTCTACAGATGCAGATGAGTTTTATGTACAAAATTCGCATATCAAAACAGCAGTTGACGTAAATAATTCTGAAGTTGTACAAACAGAAAAAGAACTATGTGAAAATCTTGCTACGAGAGGTTTTGTGGATTATCCTGTTACGACAGAATATTCTATGGATGGAGAGTATTTTGATGCAACAACTATTTCTGAAGCATCATCAGAAAAGCATCCTATTTACCAAACGTATTACGTCACTGCTAATGGAGAGGTGTGGACAATATTTATTATTAATGGTTCTGTAATGGCTAATCCAGTGTCTTACAATATGCAATCTGGCTTAGGTGTTCAAGTTATAATATCTGAGTCTGAAACGGTTACAAGCTATGATTGCACTTCAAATAAATATTATGAGACGATTCCAGATAAGTCTGCACTACTTGTCAAAGTAGTTGAAGTGATTAGTGCTGAAACACTGGAAAGCTTAACAATCGGAGTGATTGATGACTTATGAATATATTAAAAGTTAACGGAGGATATAAAGTGGTTAAAGGTAAAAAATATAGATGGACACATGCAGGGAAACAATATACAGGGATATATCAATATGCTTTTGGCCAGTTTCATATATTCCGGAGTAGGAATGCGTACTGGTGGCTAACAGAACAGCATATTGCGGATATTGAACAATTAAATAAGTAGCTTCTGTATTATCCTGTTGACAAGTAGGTACACCTACTATGCAATGTGATTAGTATCAAAACAAAGATAAAAAAACAGGAGCACGACATGATAAGAAGAATTAGCAATAGATTAGCTGCAAATATTAAATTAATTTGCAGCCATAGTTAAGTGGTTTACTTTAATCGCCTAATGTATTCAAGCAAAGCAATTAAAAAGCCACCAAATAAAAGCAATAATGCAATAACTTCGTATGTAGACATAAGTAATCTCCTTTCATATGTATGAATTATGGAACATTAAGATTTAAGTAATTAGTTCTAATAATACTATATACAAAATATAATATTTTAATTCATTTTTCGTCAAAAAAAGATAATTATTTTTTACCAGAGTAAGTAAGGAGATAAATGAGAGCAATACCAGTAGAGCTTAAACAGGCAAATGATATAGTTTTAAGATGGCACAGACATCATGATCCGGTGTATCGTGATAAATTTCGGGTAGCTTGTATCGCTGATGACGGGCATATATGTGGAGTAATACAGTGTGGCAGACCAGTAAGCCGTATTTTGGATAATGGGAAAACGCTTGAAGTTGTAAGTTGCTGTACAGATGGAACGGAAAATGCTTGTAGCTTCCTCTATTAGTTATGGGGGAATGACATGGATTGAATAACAGAGTTTATCTAGTTTTTGAAAGCTATGGCAAGTCGTGAGCAATACGAACTATGCGAGTACGACGAAAAAGCTATAACGCAGGGTAAGAACGAAAGTGATTGATGAGATGATGTAATCGGCTTTTTTCGATAAGACCCTTGATATGCCAGGGTATATTTGAGCTCGCTACTTTAAAGTATAAAGCCGGACTATAGAATATACATAATTGAATAAAGGAAGAGAGCCTGGAGGAAGTGATATTAGCTTTACCAGGCTCTTTTTTTGTAAAGGAGAAGAAACAGATTGCAGGAGGATATAAAAGAGATTGAGTGAACTATTCGAAGAAACACTATATGATAGTATCAGTGGCGAAGAAAAAGCAGCAGCAATAATTGAGAATTTTGGGAATAAATCCCCTATCCATGAAGAATTACCAAAGGGAAACAGTAAAATGATACAAACTTTTGATGGATATCAAGTATCCATATTTGATTTGGTTTCTGACTATACGCTGAAAAGCCCAAATTTTAAGGAAAAGAAAAATAATTTAGGCTATATAAAAGATTCAAAATGCACAAAAGACACACCAGTTATTTATGGTAATCAGGATACCGTGATCTATGGAGCAGGTAAAAGAATTAAACCAAGGTTACCAGGTCGTAAAGAATCAGAACACATGAAAAAAATATTCCTTCCGGAATTATTGCCATTGGAAGAATACAATTTAATTATTATTTTGATGTCAGGCGGTAAAGATAGTGTAGCATGCTATTATAAATTACTGGAACTCGGTGTCCCTAAGGAAAAAATGGAATTCTGGCATCACGATATCGATGGTGGACATCCTGAGCGGCGTATGGATTGGAGGTGCACACAAAATTATGTGAAAGCGTTGTCAGAAGCAGAAGGTGTGCCATTGAGACCCTCCTGGCGTGTAAATGGCTTTTTTGGAGAGCTATATCGCATCGGAGCATCTGAACCTATTGAATGGCTTGATCCCGTTACGGGTGAAATAAAACATTGTAAGTTTAGCCCCAATTATTTGAAATGCCAGGATATTAAAGAGAAAGCCACCGCAGAAATTGAAGAATTACTGCAGTATGGCTATAGAATGAAATTTCCTGCTAAAAGTGGAGACCTGTCAAGAAGGTGGTGTTCTGCATATCTAAAAATATGTGTTGCCGATGCCGTAGTTAGTAACCTTGATCGATTGAGAGAACTTGAACAATTGGGCGGTAAACGCCATAAGTTCCCGGCCAAGGGAAGTACTCATCAAGGACGTTGGTGTAGTGGCAATCTGAAAGCGGCAGTACAGGATAGCGTAACAAGCAACCTGGATGTTACAAAGACTGATAAAAAAATTTTAGTGGTTTCAGGGGAAAGACGGGGAGAATCTGTGGGGCGAGCAAAATATAATGAAATGGAAGTACATAGAACAAATGCAGCGGTCAAGGCCCACCGAATAGTACATCAGTGGAGACCTGTTATAGATTATTCCGAAAAAGACATATGGGAAGTATTAAAAAGGCATAAGGTGAATCCACATCCATGTTACCGAGCAGGCTGGAATCGTTGCTCCTGTGCTATGTGTATCTTCTCTACACCAAAGCTATTTGCAGGAATTCGTGAGCTTTATCCGGAGGAGTATGAATTATTAAAGCAAGATGAAAGGATATTAGGATTTACACTGGATAATAAATGTGATTTAGATACATTCATAGGTGAAGCAGAATCATGTGTCTACCATGGAGACCAAAAAGCTATTGATAGTTTGAAAACAGGAAGGTTTTCAGTAAATGATATTTATGTAACAGATGAATGGATGTATCCTGCCGGTGCATTTCATGGAGCAGAAGGAGGACCTTGTTAATCTGCTGTAAAGGATTTAAAAAGATTTATAAGTCTCATGGATCCGGCCGGTAATAAAATAGAGATGAGGAGTGGAATTATATGATTGAAATAAAATGCTCTAAAGTACAGAAGAAAATTATTATACAGTCATTGCTAAATCCGGAAGGATGCCTATTTCCTAAAAAGAGGAAAAGATGCGATTCGGACCAGGATGCTGATTGTGCGAGATGCTTTGAAACAAACATTAAGTGGAGAAATCAGTAAATAATATTCGTTCCTGCCAGCCAATCCGGTACGTGGACTGAGTATACATATAGGAAAATCAGGATGCCTTATGTCATCGCATGAATTTGAGCCTCAGGGAAACACGGGACTTTTTGGCGATAATTTCATATTGCCAGGAAAGAACAAATGTTCTATAATATAGGCAAAAACAAAAATATAAGTGATGATGTATAGTAAAAATAGAATTATATGGTAAATAAAAGTAATTGGAGCAAAATTTATGGAACGAGTGATATTGCATTGTGATATGAATAATTACTTCGCAACAGTTGAGGAAAAAGATAATCCTGGACTGCGAAATGTTCCGTTTGCTGTCTGCGGCGATCCCGAAATGCGGCATAATATCGTCATGTCTAAAAACAGCCTTGCTAAAAGAGCCGGGGTTATTACAGGACTCAGTTATCGTCAGGCAAAAGAGATTTGTCCAGGTCTTGGCTTTGTTAAAGCAAATATGCCCCGATATCTTGAAGAAGCCAAGGTGGCGCGGAAGACCTATTTAAAATATACCGACACCATTATCCCGTATGGCATGGATGAATCATGGATTGACCTGACAGAAACAGGGGTGACAATGGATCAGGGCAGACAGATTGCAGATCTAATCCGTTTAGAGGTCATGTATTCACAGGGACTTTCCGCATCAGTCGGCGTGAGCAATAACCTGATATTCTCAAAACTTGGCAGTGATTACAAAAAGCCAAATGCCACCACAATGATTACAAAAGAAAATTACAGGCAGCTCGCCTGGCCGCTCCCTGCTTCCGATCTGCTGTTTGTCGGACAGAAAAGGAAAGAACTTCTGGAAAATATCGGAATTCATACTATCGGTGACATCGCTCAAGCTGTCCCGGATGTCTTAAATAGACTGCTCGGTAAGGTTGGCTATGATATATGGTGCTTTGCCAACGGCGATGACCGAGGCTTCCATCCTGAAAACGATAAGATAGGAAGTATCGGGAACACGATCACACCGCCGGAGGATATACACACAAACGAGGACACAAGTGCAATCATTTATTTAATTGTCAACTCTATTTGTTTTAGGCTCCGCAAACACCAGATGAAGGTGTGTTGTGTCAGCATCAGTATGAAAGATAATCAATTTAATACGTTTACCCGGCAATGCAGTATATCCTATCCTACAGACAATGTAAACTTCATTTTCAATCAGGCATATGCACTTTTCCTGAAGCATTATGAATGGGTTCATCCCCTTCGCTCTGTAGGGGTGAGGGTGAGCAGTCTGATTACAAGAGAGTATGAGCAGCTATCCCTCTTTGAAGCTGATGAATGCGAAATATGCGTTAATATTGATGAACGGGTGAAAGTCCTGACATCTCGGCTAGGTCAACTGAATGTTGAAAAATCGGCTACAACAAAGGAATGGTAAGTGGAAGATACACAGTTTTAACGGAAGACGAAATTATCGAAATACGGGAGGAATTAACCTGTAAAGGGAATACTGCTTTATATTTTATATCGTGTGGGGATCGTATCTAAACGATATACCGGAGTGAAGAACACCGGGAGCTTGTTCGTAAAACATGCCAAATATTTATGGAGATTATCTGTTCCGGGAAATATGAAAGGCACTACATCCAACAGGAGGAAGTATATTTAAAAGTTACTGAACTGCTGAACGATATCAAAAAAAAGAAAAGCCTAAGAAATAGGCGCTGTAAAACAGAAATGGCGATAGGCTTTCCTGAAGCCGCACTTTCTGCAAAGTAATTAGATCAAATTCCAAAGAGAAGAAGGAGAAAAAATGAGTATATTAGTCAATAAGAAAGAGGATTCAATTAATTCAGAAGAAATGAAAGAATACTTAGTATGTGAATGGGCATTATCATATGGTATATTCTTGAATAAGGCAAGACGATTTAAGGAGAAGGAGAAGGCTGACAAAGCAGATTGGTTTAAGGATTATGGATTTGTTAGCTTGGGATATAGCGTTAAGTTGAATAATGTGAATACCAAAGACTTGGAACGTATTATTGGAAGACCCTTGAATGAACCAGATGGAGCATTTATGGGATGTAGCAGCCAAGTATATATCATTGACCAGGAGAGCTGGGACAATTTAATGACTTTGGATACAGAAAAAGCTAAAGAGAAGGCTGAGAAAACGCGGTTAGAGAATATCCAATATTACAAAGACATTATTTACCGTTGCGAATCGCAATCAAATCTTTACACAGAAGAAGAGGCGAAAAGAGCACGTACTAATTACAACAATCTATACAATGAAGGCGGAGAAGGATATGTTTCGCATTTTTATACAATAGATGAATATAAATATGCAAAAAGAAGATTGGAAGAATTACAGCTTATGCTTTAGAAGGTTTTAAACGACAAAAAATCATATAGGTTAGGCAGCTGCTAAATGCAGCTGCTTTTATTTTTTTACTCTGAGCAGGAACAATTATCCGCTCCGGATGAAGTACAATGAAGGTAGGGCATTAGGTAACATTTATCGTATATATCCATATTAAGCAGTCTCCTCTGTATTCTCTTAAAATCTATTAATCCATGTACGGGATGCATCAGAACTATTATATTTGATGAAACACTTGTCTGTAGAATCCTATAAGTGTTAGTTGATATTATTTTTTAATGTCAATATGTTCCTGTTTACAAAGGAACATATGTTCTGCTATAATATACTCACGTAAGGCGTAGATCAAAGTAAGGCAAAAGTAATTGATTAAAGGAGTAGCATATGGTGAAGCAGATAATATTTCATATAGATGTTAATTCGGCATTTCTCAGCTGGGAGGCTGCATACAGGGTACAGCATCTTGGTGGTTCCCTGGATTTAAGGACTATACCATCAGTGGTAGGTGGAAGCATCGAAAAGCGGCATGGCATAATACTAGCCAAGTCAACCCCTGCTAAAAAGTATAAAATACAAACCGGAGAGCCAATCACAGATGCGTTGAAAAAGTGTCCCTTTTTAGAGATTGTGCCGCCCAACTACAGCCTATACGAAAAGAGTTCACTGGCTTTTATGGAAATTTTAAGAGAATACTCTGATAAAGTTGAGCAATATAGTATCGATGAGGCATATGTGTGCATGACTGGTACAGAAGCTCTGTTTGGTAGCCCTGTGATAGCAGCAACAATGATTAAGGACCGTATTCAAAGCGAATTAGGTTTTACGGTTAATGTCGGTGTTGCTACTAATAAATTACTGGCAAAGATGGCAAGTGAATTCGATAAACCTAATAAAGTCAATACTTTGTTCTCGGAGGAGATACCAAAAAAACTCTGGCCACTACCTGTTTCAGAATTATTTTTTGTAGGCCGCGCTACTGCTAAAAAGTTACATGCCCTGGGTATTTTAAGTATCGGTGATTTGGCTAATGCAGATCCGGAAATGTTGAAAGCCCACCTGAAGAAACACGGAGAAGTCATTTATCAATTTGCAAATGGAGTTGATGTGTCTTTGGTAGAGGATCAGCCGGTGGCCAACAAGGGGTATGGTAATTCCACAACAATTTCGTTTGATGTTTGTGACGATCGAACAGCAAAAATGGTTTTATTATCTTTGGCAGAGACAGTAGGAGCGAGACTGCGGAAGGATGATGCGCGAGCAGAGGTTGTGTCAGTCAGCATAAAAAACTTTCAATTTGAACATGCATCGCATCAGATGACATTGCCCCAGGTCACTAACATTACCAAGGAAATTCATAGGGCTTCCTGCAGGCTGTTTGACGAATTGTGGGATGGAAGCCCTATACGGAATCTTGGGATTCATACCGGCAAAATAGCATATCATGAAAGCATGCGGCAGCTCACATTATTCGATAATATGGATTATGAAAGATTACAGAAACTGGATACAGTAGTTGACAGTATCCGCAACCGGTTCGGAAAAGATGCAGTACAACGGGCTGCCTTTGTGGATAATAAAAGATTAGACCATATGGGCGGAGGCATAACAAGAGAAAAGCGAACAGTGGATTATAACAGGGAGGAGGTTAAATAGAAATGGCATTTCGTATTGGAGACATCATTGATTATAAAGAATCAGGTGTGCTTAGGGGGATACAAAAGCCGGTAGCATGCGATTGTTGGTTTACCAGTACGGGTAAGACAATACCGCTTAGAATTAAAATCATGGATTCGGAAGGGGAACTTCATTTTATTAGTGACATCAGGGTTTTGTCATCAGAAGAAAAGAATTATTGCGGAATAAAAACTATTGAGCATGTGTGTATTATTGCATTTAATAACATGGAATATATTGTGAAATTAATATTTACAAAAGAGGAGTGCAGATGGACGCTTGTCACGGTGTAAAATACGTATATATAACAGTTATATTGAAGAAGTGAAAGATATTGTAAAAGCTGCCATGGTCTGTCATGGCAGCTTTCATCCTTCGATTACCAAATATTACGCGGGCAACATAATATCATTAATGCAAATACATGTATGATGGAAATAGTCTAATGAAACAAAACTCTGTATCCTGGGACTTATATATTTTAAATAAAACATAAATCTAGTGATTTTTACTCCCAAACTACTGGAAATGGTATGCTAAAAACATAACATTGTTTCCAATTATCCTCGTTACTGTAATGATTTTTGACATTGCCAGAACCTATCGGAAGAGGTAGTAGAGCTATCCTAATCTTTATTAACTTATAGTTGTGTTTCAATGAAAGGATGCACAAAAAAGTTCAGATAATGAAAGTTGTTCTAAATCACTAGATGAAATAGTATTTGGATCAGGCAGTGAGAGAGTACCATTCTCTGTAACTCGTTTAGCATATAAATCATGTATACAGTCCTCTTTTATACTCAAAAATGAATCAGGAAGTGGCATTTTAAAGAGCTGTGGCAGATCTGTCAGGGAAGACATGGAGCGTAGCTGTCCGTAATGTCCAATTTCTGAAGAAAGAAGGAAATAAAAGTGAATGCCTTCATATCGCATATGTTGGCTGTTGTAGAAAAAATTCAATGTGCTGCAAAAATAAACGGCATCACTTTCATTTTCAAATATGCATATAACCTGTATATTTCTATCATAATATATTGTACGAAAGAGGTTCAGATACATACATCGTAGGAAACCGCCCACGTCATTGCTTATATTTTCAAATGCAATGATTCCATTCTGGTAAGAAAATGTATTACGTAATACTATTCCCGGATGGTCTGGCTGCAGGGTAATAATATCAGTAAAAGAACGAAAGGACGTTCTATCAAATCCAGGGAAATAGTTTACTATGCTTTGGGCATATAATTCCGGCATTTGATAGTAATAAGGGGCCGTATGTGGAAGATAGTTGCTCAAAAGGACAGTGGGCACAACGAAACAGCGGAAGCCCTGGATGAAACACAACAGTTCGTGCCGCCCGAATTGGTGTTTACTCATTGGTTCGATATAGGAGCGAACGATGGAACGAAACTTGCCTGCAGCGTTTCTGTGCTGTCTCTTATTATACTCCCGAAGCCGGTAAGGATTGCACTGATGGGTAAGATCGTTGACATAGCGTTTCAGCTCATGTGATGTTAAATCAGGTACATCATTGTTACGCCGCAGTCGGCTATCTGGCTTTAGCCGTTCTGCTGGGAGAGCGCGGCCGGAAACGTCATAACCCGAACAAACCTGGGTTCTGACCAATAAGGAGCGGAGGCTGGCAAGTTCCTTTATAGTTAGAATCTCTGCATGTGTAGAATAAAAGGCCCATATACCTTCATAGCCTGAAACACGCATTTTATGTAATACGGACCTTAGGTGCCGCAAGGTAAAGGAAGGGCAATCTAAGTTTGGTGATACCATATGGCAGGATATGATAAGTGCATCCTCAAGGGATTGAGTCAAGCCTTTGCGGTCATATTCATATAATTTACCTATAAGCACCGGAATAGGTTCTGTTCCCATATCCTGCTCTATATATAAGCGGAATGGGTAAGGTTCTTTTACTAAAATACATGCGTCTACACATAAGCTTGCCTTTTCCTTCATGTGCCCCGACGAAATGAAATATTCCTTTTGATAGAGGAAGCGGAATGGAGAGAGCAGCAAATGAAGGATACTCAGGCCAAGGCTATAATCGTGGAGCGTAACCTTATTACCTGAGCGGCGTATTTTTATCCGATGCTGGATATCTTCTGGCAATTTTGAGAGAATAATTTCACTACCTGACTTGGTAAGGCAAAAAGCTACCCTGCAGTTTCCATCCTGTTGTGGAAAATGGGATGAGTTTAAAACACCTGCTTTTACAAGGCGGTTCCATTTTGTGCAAGTCGTAGGAGATCCGAATACCGGTCCTAATAAAGCGGCTGTTTCCGGTAACGCTACATAGTGACATAAATATGCAAGAAAGGTTAGGTTGAAGGACATATAACTTCCCTTGCTAGGAAGGATATCAAGGTCAAACTTGCTGCTCAACAGTTGGTAGAGACTGCTGTCATCAGGCAGCTTTATAGCGTATTTACAGAGGTAAAAGTCATATTCCAGGTACATATTAAGCCTCTCCTTCAAAAGTATGGAAAAAGTTTTTTGAGTAAGAAACTCATCAGTAAATATATACTTCTCCCAAAAAATAATTTTTTATCTGTTTACTAGTCGATTCACATTCTTTTTTCAAATCTTTCTTAAAAAAATAAATATACACATTTTTTTGAGATGTCATAAATGCCTTATTTACAAGATAAATCAGAGTCCTGACGATATTTTGTATATAACATATATATAGCAAATCGTAATATACTCTTACTACATTATTACTTATTCTTAATGCATGTGTTCGTTCTTTATTTGATTCATCGGAATCTTTTTTGAGTATGAGCATATTTCAAGGCCATATAGCTGATTCGCTTCGACAATTTCCAGAAAAGCCGTGTTAATGCAGCTGGTAATATAATCGTAAGCTTCTGTTTTTACAAAGATTTTGAAGGATGAAGAATCTATTCCAACAAGCTTCATGTCACTTATTATAAATCGCTCTGTATCAACCAAAATGCAAATTACTTTTTTTATCATATCAATACTATCATTGCATACTCTCTTTACTTCGTAACTTATTAATTCACCAGGGGTGTAGGAACAGCATATTTCCTCATTGTGGAAAGCGTAAGTTCCTGCTTTGGGAATGCGAAATAGTACATCTGGCTTTTGCAGATATCTGCCTAACTGATAGGAGATGCCCAGGGCAGTGTCATATAATTGTTGTTCTTTAAAATCACTTAAGAGCTGCTTCTGCTTCATTAGCAGCCATGTACGGTTCTTAATATCCTGATAGCAAGATATATAAGATAACATATCAAATTGTGACTTATCCATCCATTCATGAATAATTGGCTTTGCTCCATACATATTTAATACACTTTGTATGGTACGTGTGCTGCCTGGTTCCAACAACATATATGATGTAAAGATTGAGTAATAATTACGCATGGTCAATCCCTGGTATGCCAGATGTGAAAGTAATAAATATGGGCAATAACATATTTTTTGTATGCTTCTATGGCTTAGCATAGGGGCGATTACTTCATTTACCAATGGTTTTTTCCCGGATGTAAACAGATACCTTGGCAGTCCAGGACACCAGAAAATGATAAAGAAACTATTGCCTGATGAAATATATTCCAAAAATAAAATTTTCTCTTTTGCTATATGGTTTTCAAAAATGGACATAACATGTGCATTCTCGTCATCTAAATCAATGGCAAGATTCTGCAGGCTTTCAGGGGACACAAAAGGTATTTGAATAATATCATCTCGTTTAATGTCGGCAGCATTATCATCTGTTCCAATTCCATCAGAATCATTATAGTTGGTGCGAGAGACGAAATGCCCCTGTAGATATGGTGCACTTACATTACTGGCGATGTTTACAGTAGTATTACCTGGGTTTTTCTGCCTTGGCGTAAGGAGCTGGCGGAGTGCTGTATCTGCCTCTTCAACGGATGGGGTATTTCCGAATAATAGAATATCACTGAAAATATCACTAAATTTTACAATCCACTCTGCCTGCAGGTATTTTTTAGGCAGACGTATGGATTTCAAGGATTTAATCAGGTAATTTTTCATACCTTCTGATAATGTGATATTCCGGTCTTTTGAATATAATTCATCGCAGATATCTTCATTTAATAAAGCAGAATAGGAATATTGGAAAATAGGGAATAAGCATGGCTTATCCGTTACCATGTACTCAAATATATCAAATCTGAAAGTAAAATGCTCAGGGGTAAGTCCGGCTTTCTGGCAGTAACGCAGGCTGCTTTTGGATGAAATTACATATCGTAAAAGGGATTGCTCATACACCCTTAATCCATTTACATATTTTGATGACAGGGGACATAACGGACAACAGGTGTAGCGCGTATCATATTTACGGTATAACTGGGTACATCTTTTATATGTAGGTACATCAGGATCAAGGCATATTCTGTCAATTAATGAGAGGCCCGGCATGGCAATATCATTCCAAATATGGAAAGAGTAGCCTGTAAGGGGACTTCCAGGTGGTATCTTCATTTCCAATAAGGCAAGAGTGGCTTCTATGTTCTCCTTTGAAGTTCCATAATGAAGAAGAGTATCCACAAATGACTTTGTAAATTCAAGAGCATCCTTTTTATTACGGAGCTGCTGAAGGATATATTTATGACAAGGCATTCCAATATCTGCCTGAAAAAAATGATCTGTTCTGTCCATATCATTCCTCTGTTTCGCTTTTGTTTTCTATTTGTATTTTCCACTATATATGAGTTCAAAATCAAGAGTATAGTTTCACTTTATGAAATGGATCCTGATATATGGATTATAAATGTTGGCTGGAAATTATTTTAAAAAGATATTGTCCGTCCTCTACTGTTCGTACTTTATTCCGGAAGGAAAAAACGATAACCACATTTCCTTTATGCCTTTTTATAACAAGAATGTATTGTGTTTCATTTCATTAATCAGTATAATTTAAGTAACTATTAATCTATATATGCCATTTACATTATAAAACAAGCTTGATGAAGGCGCATTGTATTATATAAGTAGGCATAATGAGCAGTAAGACCCGTGTTTTCACTGGTCTTTTTTTATTGCTCTATAAATGAAGTGTAAAATTTAAGGAGGAGAGTATATGTCAGAGTAGAAAAGAAGCAAAGCATGCTTCCTTTCAGAGGATACAGGTAATTGCCGGCAGTATTTTTGCGCCATAGGTTCAGGTGAAATATATGCAAGAAGCAGAGATTTTACCTGGTACACTGTGATAGATTGTAGAAAACTGGATCTTTATCGGAAATTTATGTCTGGAATTGCACAAATGATTGCAACCTTTCAATATTCTGAGATATATGGTGCAGAGGCAAAAATTTATACAAATAACTGGAAGGAGTTTTAAAAAGAATTGGAGGATGAAGTGCTACATACCTTTCACTACTATGTATAGAATAGAAATCACCTGTTACAGAAAGCAGCATTCAGTATGTGGTGAGTTCTATTCTGGGAAAGAATATGCAAGTATATGCTATTAATAATGGAGGAGTCAAAATGAAAGTGACAAAATATACAACCGAGTTGGATCAAAACAAACATGTAGTATTAGTAGAAGAAAAATCTTATAGTTATAATGAAGAGATGCTTGATGGAACGGGAAAAGTAGTTCTGTTTCTCAATAGCTTATTTACCATGAATAAAATGGCGGAGGAACATGTTTTCTTAATCTCGTTAACTGCAAAAATGAAGGTATTAGGAGTTTTTGATGTATTCCACGGTGCAGCGAATTATTGTAATGTAAACGAACGGGAAATTTTTATACGCCTTTTACTAACAGGAGCAGTAAATTTCATATTATGCCATAATCACCCAAGCGGAGATGTTACTCCATCAAAATTAGACATGTCAGTTACAGATAGACTTATGGAGTGCAGCCGATTGATAGGTATACAGTTTATTGACCATATAATTATAGGCGATAATAATTTCTTTAGTTTCAGAGAAAAAATATTTAAATGAAGATAGGAGCAGATGGAACATATCACTAAATCTATTTCAAAAGGAGGATGCCGGTAATCACTGGCATCCTTTTAAGAGAAGGGGAAAGCATATATGTTGCTTTCCTTTTTCGTTCTATTGTGTTGGCTGATGGAAATTGCACTTTGTGTGTGACCTGAATACAGAGGAGGAGAATATGAATATATATGTTAGCGGCTTGATATCAGAGTATACGAATTACATGGAACGATTTTCAGAAGCAGAAGAAAAATTGAAAGAACAGGAGCATGAGGTTAATAACCCAGTTAAGGTAAATGCTATCCTGCAGGAAAGCACTACATATGATCAGCATATAGCACTTGATAATATCATGTTGGATGCAGACAATGAGTGCAGAAAGGTAACCCCGGAATTTGGGAAAGTGATTTTAAAGACACTGGAACCAAATGGAATATTCTGGTTCAAGGAAAACAATAAATTTATCGCAATTGATAATATGCATAGCGAAATGTTTATGGAAGAATTCTCTGATTTTGAGAACTGCCAGAAGTGGATAAGAACTGAGAAGTGTGTTGATGCCAATGGCTATGAACATTTTGATTGAGTAATGAACGAGGCTATTACTCTATGCCATAAAATCACTGGACTTTATCTTTTGAGATTATAGTTAGCAAATTTCGAACAAAGTGACAGTCAATTGCGCTAATAATGTAGGAAGTGGGTATGTACGTATCACTTATATGATGATAGGTATGAGGATAAATTATACGGTAGTGATATTGAGAGCATCATTAACGAATTGCCAATAGAGGCAATTTATTCATAGCAACCAAAACAGAGGCACAGGTCTTAGAAAAAGAAAAGACATAAGGAGGCATAGATAAAAGCATGGAATATGTAATATATGAAGATGAAGAAAGAAAAGTATATATTTTATGGGCACATATGGTCCATAATTGTATATTCGCTGGAAGTGTGGGTGAATTGAAAGTAGTTGATAGGGGGGAAGTAATCAGACCAGAGTCTGAAAAAGATAATACTACCTACTATTTAGGAGAATTATTCAAAAAGGAAAAAGAGTATATAACCAACCGATCATCGTATTAATATTGGTTAAGGTATCAAAACTATATCATTGCCATGGACCTTTTCGAGGAAAAGCATTGTGATGAAGCAGACCACATTGAAATATGCTCGCCGGTTCCCAACAAGTTCAGCGGCAGTGGTTTTCAACGACAATTTGCCCGGCTGGCTGCAGGGCAGGTTTACAGTCAATGAACTGAGTGGCTGGGAGCAGTTGATGAATTATGTTTTACCTATCCAGGCGGATCAGGTGTTATCAATGGAAGAAAGATCCATGAGCCTGATGTTCTGCTTCGATTAACAGGAAAGAGAAACCGGCAGATATGGAAGAGGCATACCCGATTGTAAAATAGGAGAGAATACGAGCGGGTGATTCACCGTCCACTTCCCTCCATTTTACTAAACAAAGAGAGCCTTGATGGCGAAAGACACGGAAATGAGTAAAAATGGAGTAGTTAATTATTATATCTTTGGTAACTGCTTCGGATATTGAGTAGAACATTTATTGTATATATGTATAAAAACTTAAACCAGGAGGATTTTATGATAAATAAAGAAAAGGATTTATTAAGTACTGCTAAAATTGATTATAGCCTATTAGTGTTGAAAGCAGTAGAATTGACAGATGAAATTTATAAATATGTCTTTGATTATAAGTTTGAAGGAGTGATGGAGGTAGAAGAAGATAAGGAATTATGTAGCATTTATATTAAAGTGGGCCTTGGTGTGCTTAATTTTATAGAGATGTGTGCAGTAAGTAATGATGGAAGTGAGGAAATGATATCACTTCTGGATAAGGAACGTTTCTTTCTATCTACCCGAAAAGTGGTTATAAACCAGATTAGCCGTGGTAAAAATGTAAATGTTGGATGGCGGTATTTATTGCATGACTGCAGGTTGTCTCGCATGGGTAATTGTGTGGAATTTGTTGAAGCCTTTCACGGGTATATGAAAGTAAGAGTAAAAAATAGAGATTATGAAGAATCCTGCGGCAAGCTTTATTCTTCTTTAATCACTATTGTAAATACCTTTGACAGTGATTTCCTAAAAACATTACCAATCCTGTCACATAATAAGCAGGCAGTCAAATTTCTGGAAACACTAACTATGCTATTTGTAACATGGGTATATTATAAAGCGTCTGATTGGGATGATCGCTTAAAATGGATACGTCATAACAGCAGTATCCTTATAGAGTATAGTGAAAAAAAGATATCTGAAAAAACATTGAGCATTATTCGAGACAGATCTCTTTCAATACCCGGAGGTTTTGAGGATGATAAACCACTAAAATTCATGGTTTATTGTATACACTCTTATATGCATCCGACTCTCATGCAGAAAATGATTACAGCCCTTTTATCTCAGCAATATCAAAACTCTAAGGGATTTAAGGAATTTGTAGATAAAAAAATAAAGGGAGGAAAGCTCAAAACACATAATTTTCATGATTATATTATGATATAAGTCTAATAGTACTACGAGCAGCAATATGTACTATTTTATTTATATAGATAGGGATTGCTGATAGGTTACTGTGACACCACTGATGTGATTGTGGAAGATCAGGAATTTGCGGAGAGTAAAAGTAACAATTCCCAGGGAGGTAACCAGGGACAAAATAATGACCAACAGCAATATTCCGGAGATGGATTCATGGATATTCCGGATGGAATTGATGAAGCGCTGCCATTTAACCAGGTGGTGCAAATTCTTATTATATGATGGAAGTATGCCACGAAGTATTTTATCCTGTGGGACTGGCCAATGTCTTAAACCAGGCAGGTTACAGGGAGAAATAGATACAGAAATTTTCACCTGCTTATTCCGGATTGTTAGAATAAGCAGGTGAAAGGATGAAATACTTAGTTTATTATTCTGGAGAGCATAGTTCAGCTTTGGCTATTGTAGAAGTATTTGATAAAAATGCTATATTGCTGAACTGTGATATCAGTTCAGAAGTAGAAGTAAAGGATACAAAGAGATTTATCAAGGAAGTCGCTGGATTTTCTTGAAATACCTATAATGGTAGTAAAATGGAAGCATATTAAAATATCAGCTTAAATTTATTATGTAGCTGGAAGTTATTAATAATTAAAATGGAGGATATGATGAATAATAATATTAACCTATTGGAACATGTTCACATGGAAAAACAAGTGCAGCATGAAGATTTTGGAGCAAAAAATGGCGGTGCAAAGAAAGAGATTTGGAAAAAGCGCGGTCTTATACCAGATGATTTAAAGAGGATGAACAGTCGAGAGGCAGATAAATATGTAAAAAAAAAGAATATCTGGAAGAAACCAGATTATCAGGCCATGATTGACAGCGGTATGCCGGTTGATGTGGCTTTTTTTATTAAAACAGTGCGCGACAGCCTACCTGTCTCTCCTGTATACGTCTGGAGCGATGATACTTCTGAATTGCGGGCTCGACGACAGGCACAATATATTGATACCGTTCGCGAGATTCAAAGTGTTATGGAGAATGTGAAGACAAAGGCAGATGCGATGATGGCATTTTCGCAATTCTATATTGACAACAGGTATATGGAATACACTGCAGAAGGTATGTATCCACGTTACATTTGGACAGAGAAGGGAAAAAATAATCCCACGATTGCCAGCAAGCTCGTAAAAGCCCTGTATGTATCCAGCGATAAGATATATGATCGAGATTTTGTACGCAAAGCCGCTGAGAAACAATTTGGCACATCCAAAGAGGGAAAAGTACCAAGAGGCTATAATATTTATTATAATGATGGAAAAAAAACCTATTCCCTAAATTATGACTGGAAGCTGGGTACCTATTATGTAACAAATAGCAACCGTATCATAAAAAAGAACTTGGAAAGCCGAGAGGCTGCGTTAAAGTGGGTGCAGGAGTTCGCACAGCAGAGGAATGCGAATGGGAAAAAGAAATTTGTACCGGAACCACTAAAGCAAGTGAAACGCGAAGGGACGGACTACAGGTGCGGCAAGGACACCTCCGGTCAGGATTATCTTGATACCTTTGGTTTCAAGGGGGGCGAGTTTGGTAACTGGATGAACCAGAACGATCGGCAGGTATCGCTGAATATGGGCTACGACGCACTGAAGGATTTAGCTGCTGCGCTGAAAATCAACGACAGGGACATATCCTATCAGGGTATTCTTTCCATTGCGTTCGGAGCCAGGGGTAGTGGGAGCGCCGCCGCACACTATGAACCATTACGACAGGTTATCAATCTTACGAAAATGAAAGGTGCGGGCTCACTGGCGCATGAGTGGTGGCATGGACTGGATGATTACTTGGGCGCAAAGATGGGTGTGAGCGGCATGCTGTCGGAAAAACCGTACAAGTACTCGCTCTTTAAAAAGCTAATAGAAGTCATTAAATATAAACCCGAAACACCGGAACAGGCGGCAGCACGTCAAGAAGTTCAGAAAGTTCAAACTATTTTACACGAATCCGTGAGTTCAGAGCCTGTTATCGGTAGAGTACCAACAGAATATTATAAAAATTCAATTCGAATGGGGAAAATCTTCGAGAAGGATAATGGCTATTGGGACTGCAATACTGAGTTGACGGCACGAGCCTTCGCTACCTATACAATGGACACGCTGACGGGCCGATCCGACTATCTGACAGGCCATGCGGAATGTGCCATTATCATTGATAATGACAGGGATGGCAATATGAGTATCTTAAAAGCCTATCCGCAAGGGGAGGAGCGTAGGGCTATCAACGCTGTGTTTGACGAAATCGTAGCGGATCTCAAATTAAAGAATTATCTTTCCCATGACGAGAACACTTTACCTGAAACCTCTCTATAATCTGTAGCCTATGCCGAAAATACACTACCAAGATTTCAACATAATTTCAAAAAATTGTTTCGCTTTATGTTGCTGGGAAGCACCTGATTTTGTTCAGGTACTTTTATTATGCAATTGCTATAGACTGAAAGATAGGGTGAAAAGATAAAGAGATAATAATTCCTTTCTTGCGTCTCTTTTTGGAAGTGTTAGAGAATTTAAACTATTGTGCCACATCTTCGGATGTGGCACTGTTTTTGGGGGGAGACTGTCCTAAAACTAGGTTGATGAAAAACAGTATCCCAAATATCGGTATGATTTATCCAGAATACGAGAATCATAGTAGGGTATTAATACCGAGATTCATGAAATATATAATGCAAAGTGGAGGACAAGATCCTGCTGAAATTAGTTTTTGGACAGTCTGGAGGGCTTATGTATATATGCAAAAGTTGATTATTGCTAAAATCTACCGTACACTTTATAATTGAGAGAGGATCCAGGAGATAAGGAAGGTGTACTTTGAGAAAGTCATCCGTCTAAGGGCCAACTGCAATAACCTAGCAATTGTTAGAGCCAGAGAAATCTATTAGGCCCAGTTATACACTTGTACTCAAGCTGATACAAAATTTAAAAAGATTAAATTTGATGTAAGAGATAAAATCCATATAAAATAGGAGAGGAATATAACATAGGCATGGAAGAAATATTAAATACTTATTGCGATTGTGGTTCAATGAAGATAACCGCAATTATCCATGGAATAAGCGCGCAAAAGGTTCGTAAAATTCTCATAACACTGAATGCTTTTGAAAGTGATAAGAGACGAATGATAAAAAAGTTGGCAGATGAGGGCAAATCGGACCAGTGCATAGCCGATATTTTGAGTGTATCTGTAAACTATGTAAACAGCTATTTCCCTTATAAAAAAGGGGTATATAACGATAATAACCCCACTACAAACGCCTTAAGAATCCGCAAATCCAGAGAGTCGAAAAAAAATAGTGATTAACAAATCCAGTTTTCTGGAGAGAAGAGAAGAGTGCATATTCATGACCAGTCAAAGCCTTTGCATCAGCTCGTGCTCCTGTTATGTAATTGGATCTTATATTTAGTGGAATCATTTCGCGAATTACATTAAAAAAATATGCCGGAATCATTCGGCGAACGGGTGGGGCTCAACTGCGTACCGGCGGATCCGGAAGATAAGGTGAACAGATAAAGAGATAATAATTCTTTTCTTGTGTTTCCGTCTGGAAGTGTTAGAGAATTAAAAATAGTGCTATATCTTCGGATATGGCACTATTATTTGAGGGTTTATGTAGATATGCATAAGTTAAATATTTCTAAAGTCTACCATTCGCTTTATAATTGTGAGAAGAACTTGGAGATAAGGATGGCGTACTTTGGGAAAGTCATCAATCTAAAAGCCAACTACAATAACCTAGCATATGTTATTTAGAGCCAAGGAAATTTATTAGATCCGGGTACTCGTACTTCGATAGCATCTACTCACAGACTATGGCGTCCCAGATTTCTACTGAGTGGTGATCACCTCTACATACCGCCAGATGTAGTCCATCCGGGCTGTATTTTACGCTCTTTATATCTAACACATCTACATTCATGGTATGGATTAATGTCCCAGACATAACATCCCAGATTTTTACTGTTCCGTCATCAGCTCCAGATACCAGATGCATCCCATCTGGGCTATAGTTTACACTATAAACCCACCGCAAATGCCCCTCAAGGGTATGGATTAATGTCCCTGACATGACGTCCCATATTTTTATCGTTTTGTCTTCTGATCCAGATGCAAGGTACTTACCATCTGGACTGTAGCTAACACTATTTACCCAGCCTAAATGTCCTTCAAGGGTATGGATTAATGCTCCTGATATAGTATCCCATATCTTTACCGTATTGTCATCTGATCCAGATGCCAGATACTTACTATTCGGGTTGTAACTTACACTATATACCGACCATACATGCCCTTCAAGGGTATGTATTAGTGCTCCAGACATGGTGTCCCAGATTTTTATCGTTTTATCTTCTGATCCAGATGCAAGGTACTTACCATCTGGACTGTAGCTAACACTATTTACCCAGGCGGACCAGCCTAAATGTCCCTCAAGGGTATGGATTAATGCTCCTGATATAGCATCCCATATTTTTATCGTTTGATCATCTGATCCAGATGCCAGAAATTTCCCATCAGGACTGTAGCATACACTTTTTATGATTTGAGAATGCCCCTTCAAGGAATGGATTAATTTCCCAGTTATAGTGTCCCAAATTTTTACCGTTTTATCTACTGAACCAGATGCCAGGTGCTTCCCATCAGGGCTGTAGCTTACACTTATAGAACCAGAATGTCCTTTAAGTAGCATTGAACTGAATTTAAAAACCATTTATATACCTTGTCCTTTCAAAATTCTATAAGCAAGTAACTTTAAATAGTATAACATATAGCAGGATAAGAATCTATATTACTTATATAGGAGTATAAGAGGCGTAGAAAATCACAGAACAGGGTAAAGCGGAGCCGCTCATTTAAATTCGATACCTTCATTTGGACACAAATGTCTCATTACAGTAATAGATGAAAATATGTTTTAAACAGTCCAGCAAAGAACAGTGAGCGTTTATACAAAGAAGCAGGGTAGGATATAAGAATTGCTACATATAAAATTGCAAAAACAAAACATGCTATAGCATATTTTAAAATAACTGATGATGATTCTTTGGAATGCAAGGAAGATGATGACACTTTACTAAAATTAAGAGCAAAAAATTTTAATGCCGCAGTAATTTAGTGGTACTATAGTGTTAAATTTAGTAAAATCAGAATTGACAAATTTTATATATTACTGTAAACTAAAAATAAGACAAGCATGTAGTCGTTTGTTATAAGTATTTTGATAATCTGTTATAATGAAATATTCGAATTCATATTACAATTTTATTATAATATGAATGTAACTTTTGATTGATATATCAAAAACATGGAGGGTATGCCAATGGATAATTCATGAAGCCTATCTTTAACAGGCAGCCGTAGGTGTTAAAGAAAATATCAGGAAGTGTAAGATATTAATAGGAATATTAAAGTAATGAGTATAGAAATTATAATTATACAATATTTTATAATTATGTGATTTATTTGTAAATCCAAATGAGGTTCTAATGATCCCACACTGCAACAAGTTATAAATAGCTTCATATTCCTGGTATGAAACGAGCCTATTAATTAATGAAAGGAAAATCATATGAAAAAAATCTATTGGAAAAAAAGTATAGCAATAACGCTCGCATTAGTTGTATTATGTTTCAATTATGTTCCTTCAATGGCTGCGTCTGAATATAACCATTCAGATCAGGAAGTAAGTGAACAGGTTGAAGAATTTTCCTGTTGGAGTTGTGGTAATTATTCCAGTTATATAACAACTGAATATAGTGGCTGGTACGAGTTCGGCAAAAACCCATGTTTACATGGAAAAAATTTTGATGTCACAGAAGCAAGGGATGTTTATAGAGTTGAAAATTGTACATATTGTCATTATACCAATAGCAGGACATGGCTTGATGTGCAATTTAAAACTTCTTGCACATAACAGAAATAATTAATTAATATAAAATTTTATGCAAGCGAATTATCGCTTACATTTTTACTGCTCCTTGCATAATAAAGTTTAAGTACTAGAAGACGGCAGGGATTGGATAAAGCTTCAATCCCTGTTTCTTAAAATCTGAAACGGAAAATTTTGTCAGTAATATATATTATACTGCCAAAGTAACGCTTATTTACCGAGAATAGAAAGGGTATACGATGAAACATAGTTATGTTCTATTTT
>Ga0153947_1000255_pt1 | contig 25724 bp, 27 predicted proteins | sample TSNJ031MetaG_FD_104697 | JGI IMG/M metagenome (GOLD analysis project Ga0153947, IMG submission 104697) | Attine ant fungus gardens microbial communities from New Jersey, USA - TSNJ031 MetaG | ecosystem: Host-associated > Fungi > Mycelium > Unclassified | place: USA: New Jersey, Wharton State... | reverse complement strand
GGCGGGATCGGAACCATTTCAGCAGCCCAGATTGGTTTTTGGGAAGAAGATTTCGACACCAATACCAAAGAGGCGAATAAAAGGGCCATTCACAAAGAATATAATAAAGCCAGAGAGATTGCACCTAAAGGAGTGATCGGCTTTAACATTATGGTAGCGATGAAACACTATGCTGATTATGTCATTGAAGCGGCAAAAGCCGGTGCCGATCTAATCATATCCGGAGCCGGTCTGCCGGTGGATCTGCCGGCTTATGTTGAGGGGTGCCGCACTAAGGTTGCCCCGATCATATCTACTGCGAAAGCAGCAAATATCATATTAAAATACTGGGATCGGAAATACAAGCGGACCGCTGATGCGGTTGTCATTGAAGGACCGAAGGCCGGCGGGCATCTTGGTTTTACATCAGAACAGCTGGAGAAGTATGACGATACGGCCTATAATAACGAGATCAGTTCGATCATGGATGTGATAAAGAGATATGCCGAAAAGTATCTGTGCAGGATTCCGGTTATTCTGGCCGGCGGGATTGAAAATAAACAGCAGGTTAATCGTGCATTTGCTCTTGGTGCCGATGCGGTTCAGATCGGAACCAGATTTGTCACAACGGTGGAATGTGATGTGGCTCAGGCTTATAAGGACACTTATATCAAGGCTTCAAAAGCCGACGTTGTAATTGTAAAAAGTCCGGTTGGTTTGCCGGGCCGGGCCATTTTAAATCCGTTCATGGGGCGGGTGATGAAGGGAGAGATATTCCCTCCGCAGAAATGCCGGCAATGTCTGGAAAAGTGTAATCCCAGGGAGATACCTTACTGTATAACCGAGCGGCTAGTAGAGGCAGCCCGGGGAAATGTGGATGAAGCGCTTTTGTTTTGCGGAGCATATTCATATCGGGCGGAAAAGATGGAAACGGTGAAGCAGGTAATTCATTCTCTGATGCTGTAAAAAAGGTATATTGAGCAAATGGCGGTTTGTGTGTATAATATACTCATCAGATATAATGACATATTTCGACACAATACGTCATGAAGGGAGAACTTCTGTGGATAGATATGGAGCGATTAATGATATTCTGGTTCATCTGTTTCGGGAAATATGGGAGCTGGAAGAAAAAGCGATCATAACCGAAGAGTTTAAAGACCTCAGTAATAACGATATGCATATCATCGAAGCAATTGGCCTGGAAGATGGAAATAATATGTCTACCATTGCAAAAAAGCTAAATATTACCGTGGGTTCCTTAACCACGTCGATGAACAGTATCGTTAATAAAAAATATGCGATTCGCATCCGCAGTGAATTAGACCGCCGTGTTGTGTATATTAAACTGACACCCAAGGGCGAAAAGGCTTTCCGGCATCATCAGCAATTTCATACCAATATGACTGCTGCGGTGGTGGAATATCTGTCAGCGGAAGAGGTGGAGATTCTTTCCAGGTCCCTAAATAATCTGGCTGATTTTTTTAGAAGTTATAAAGGGTAAAATTTTATTTAATATTGCAGCTATTACAACCAAGTTTACAGCCGGTAGGTGTGGCAGCAGCACCACCCATCGCAGTTTCGCGCAGTTCTGCCGGCAGGGCCACACCGACCTTGTACATGGCAGCCACCATTTCATCAAAAGGAACCGGGTTGGTTACTCCGGACAGGGCCAGCTCTGCACAGGTGACGGCATTGGCTACACCGATGGCATTACGGCTCTGGCAGGGTGCTTCAACCAGCCCGGCGATTGGATCGCAGACCAGCCCGAGCAGATTTGAAATGGCGATGCCGGCAGCATGAAGACACATCTCAGGTGAGCCGCCCATCATTTCTACCGCCGCACTGGCAGCCATTGCCGAAGCGGCGCCGACTTCAGCCTGACAACCGGCTTCTGCGCCGGATACCGAAGCATTATGCATCAGAAGATAGCCGATGGCACTTGCATTGAGCAGGCCTGTATAGACAACCTCAGCCGGGAGGTCTTTTTCCTCCTGCAAGGCTAACAGTACTCCGGGGACTACTCCTGATGAACCGGCGGTAGGTGCAGCGACGATTAGTCCCATCGAGGCATTGACTTCCAATACGGCAATGCTGAAAGCAATGGCTTTGGATAAGATGCTTCCGGTTACATTGCTTTCTGAGTCCCGGTGGGCATGTACCTGTTTTGCTTCGCCGCCGATCAGTCCACCCATTGATTTTTGCGGTGTGGTAAGCGGTGTGTGGGCCGCATCCTTCATAATTCTTAGAACCGTCTTTAGTTTTTTGGCAATTTGCTCATCAGTGAGTGCACCATGTTCAATTTCACGCTGTTTCATCACTTCTGAAATAGGGAGAGTTTTTTTCCCACACAGCTCCAATAAAGCCTGTCCATTTAGAAAATTCATCATTGCACCTCCTATATCTCAATGAGCATTAGCTCATGTACGTTTTCATTGTTTTTAATCTCATCTAAAATATCGTTTGGAATCTGCTCATCCGATTCTACCACTGTATATGCATCAGCACCTTTGTCTTCGCGGAACAGGCGCATAAATGCGATATTGACATTATGATGGCTTAAACACTGAGTAATATGAGCAACAGTCCCTGGTTTGTCAGTTTGTTTGACGATTAAAGTGCTGTATTCGCCGGTAAATTCTACGTCTATATTGTTGATGCGGACGATTTTAACTTTACCGCCGCCGATTGATTCCCCGCGTACTAAAAGGCGGTATCCGTTTGTACACTCCACATCAATATCCGCAGTGTTGGGATGTTCTGCAGGAGTCTTTTCGTCAATCACGTATTCATAGATCACATTTTCTTTTTTTGCCCATTCAAAAGAATCGCGGATCCGCTCATCATCGGTAGCAAACCCCAAAATACCGCCCAGCAAAGCCCGATCGGTGCCGTGTCCGCGATAGGTCTTGGCAAAGGAACCGTACAGTGTGAAGATTACTTTGCTGACCGGGGCGGGGCACATTTTCCTGGTCAGAAGTGCCATCGAAACAGCACCGGCCGTATGTGAACTGGAAGGACCGATCATATTAGGCCCAATCACATCAAAAATACTTAAAAAGTTCATAAGAAAACCCTCTTTCAAAATATGTTTATAGCTGTTTTTAGACTATAACATACTTTTTATTGATAAGAAAGGGGCTGGACGACAGGTAAATATGTGGTAGAATATAGTTAGCTTATTGCCTCCCATTGATAAGGGGGGATGATCTTGATTAAGACAGGAGTAATGATGATGGAGCAGATGAAAGTAAAAAAATCGATGAAACCATGGCATGCCGTAATTGTACTTATACTGACCGGTGTGACAACCTTTTTTGTAACGCCTATGATTGCTTATAAATTCAACCTCGGATTGAGTGCAACGCTGTTGAATGAGATACTGATGCTGGTCTTTGCAACTGCGGCGGTGGCTATATTCCGGGGAGATTTCCGGAGAGTTTTTCCGCTGCAGAAGCCGAAGGTGGCATCGGTATTCGGAACTCTTTTATTCTGGATGGGAAGCTATGGTGTGGTGATGATTATGACAACGCTGATCACTGTGTTGTTTCCCGAACAGATGACCAGTACCAGCCAGTCACTTAACAGTGCACTTACCAGTGCCTCTTTTCTGGTTGCCTTTTTGATTGTCTCGATTTCACCGGCAATCTGTGAAGAGGCGGTATTCCGCGGGGTCTTTCTGAACAGTTTATGGGGGCGGATGAATAAATGGGCGGTAATCCTGGTGACCAGTTTGATTTTCGGTCTTTTCCACGGCAGCATCTGGCGGCTGCTTCCGACCATGTGTCTGGGGATTGCAATGGGATATCTGGTGATCGAGACGAATAACATGTTTTACAACATGCTGTATCATGCGGTTAATAATGCATTCCCGCTTATCCTCCTGTTTGGTTTGGAAGCGATTTATAAAGCGCTGGGCATGGGAGATATCTATGCCGCCGCCTCCGGTTCATCGGCGGAACTTCCGTATCTGGCGGTATTTGGTGTTTATTTTGCATATACCGGTGCGGCCGCATTCTTCATCTATATCGGCAACCACCTGCTCCATCTTGGCCGTCCGGGATATCAGAATGGTCTGTTTCCGAAAGAAAAGCGAAAGATACTTATTATCCTGATCAGTATAACGGTTGGATGTATGGTTATAGGATATATGATTTATTTTCTATCCATTTTCCTGAATCCTGATTTTATCAGAGGGATTATGAATGGTGCCAGAGAAGTGCAGGATATATTGTAATTTTGTATCTGTTTTGACAGACAGAGAGGAGTAGGACATGGCAGTAAAACAAGACTATCTGATGCGGATGATTCAGGATGGGGTACGGTTTCTGGGACAGCTGCTGCTGGGAAAAGATCAGCCGCTGTATGAATTGCCGAAAGAAGAACATTATAATGCGACCGATCATCTCTATTCCCGAATCATCCGGCTGGCGGATGCCGGAAAGGTCAACGGGGCAGAAAATGAAATGCTGGAATATATTGATGGACGCGAGCTGGAACTATTGGAGTTAGCATTGTCATTTTATCAGCATTTGTCGGAAATGGATGATGATTTCCTGGAAGAACATGATTATTCCCGGGAGGAAATCCGCGACGGACTGAATGCACTGGCGCGGACTTGTAATGTAAGCGGTCTGGAATTATAAAAGATATTCCTAAATCAGTTTTGGCTTTGATAATGAATGCCCAGCGGTCTTAAACTCCGCTCCAGAATTCCCTGCATATGAGCCATCGCGACCCCATAATTGGTGATCGGAACATTCTGCTTTTCTGCACCCGCCAGACGATGCTGGACTTCCCTTGGATTGACCATGCATCCGCCGCAATGGATAACGGCAGCATATTTAGTCAAATCATCCGGGAATTCAATCCCGCTGGTAAATTCAAAATTCAACTTCTTACCCGTGTGCTTTTTCAGCATCTTCGGCAGTTTGACCGTTCCGATATCATCACACTGGCGATGATGGCTGCAGCCTTCTGAAATTAAAACCGTATCCCCGTCTTTCAGCGTATCCAGCGAAGTAACGCCATTGGTCATAATATCCAGACCGCCGCGATAGCGGGCAAAAAGAATGGAGAATGAAGTCAGTGGAATTTCTTCCGGAGTATTCTTTGCAACTTCGGCAAAGGCCTGACTGTCAGTAATCACCAGAGCCGGAACGGTGCCGAGTTTTTTGAGCGTCTCTGCCAGTTCGGTTTCTTTGACCACGATCGATGCTGCGCCGGCTTCCAGTAAATCACGGATGGTCTGCTGCTGTGGCAGGATCAGCCGCCCTTTGGGTGCCGCTTTATCTATTGGAACCACTAATACGACCAGGTCGAGCGGCTTTACCAGATCGGCGGCAATATGCCGCTCACTGGGATCGGTTGGCACCTGTTTGCCGATAAGTTCTTTTAGCTGCCCGATATTCTCACCGGTAACAGTGCTGACCCAAATCATATTATCATCTGAAATCTCACGCGCCTGGTCGGACAAATCAGCTTTATTGACGATAATGATATAAGGAATTTGTTTTTCTTTAATCTTATTTAAAATAGAATTATCTTCTGGCGTAATACCACTTGTGCCATCAACGATTAGCAGGGCAATGTCGGTTTTGTTCAACATCTCATAAGCTTTATGCATCCGGAGAGTGCCGAGTGCCCCTTCATCATCCAATCCCGGAGTATCAATAATGACCACCGGACCAAGAGGGAGAAGTTCCATTGCCTTTAACACCGGATCGGTAGTAGTTCCCTTTACATCTGACACAATGGCCAGATTTTGTCCGGTTAAGGCGTTGATGATACTGGATTTCCCGGCATTGCGCCGGCCAAATATACCGATGTGGGTACGGGCGGACGAGGGAGTGCTGTTTAAACTCATAGTACAATATCTCCTTTTCAAATGCTAAAACCGGAAATCCCGGCGGTTATCATCAGCAATATGCTGCAGGTTATCGATTACAACGGCGCGGGCCTTTTCGTTTGGCACATTCAGAACTTCCTGATCAATCAGTGCATCACCGACTGCTTTGGTAGCCGGGGAAGCGTAATCCATCAGATATTCTTTGAGGGTCATCAGGGCATTGGGATGGCAGCAGTTTTGAATCTGGCCGCTTTTGCACAAGGCCATGAAACGGTCACCGGTACGGCCCTCGCGGTAACAGGCAGTGCAGAAGCTGGGGATATACCCCATATCCATAAGCCATTTTACCACCTCATCGAGAGTGCGGGTGTCGCTGACATCAAATTGTTCTGATTTTTCATCTTCCGGTTCCGGTTCAGCATAGCCGCCGACACTTGTCCGGGAGCCGCCGCTGATCTGCGAGATGCCCAGTTTTAGAATCTTTTCCCGGCAGGCGTGACTTTCGCGGGTGGAGACGATCATTCCGGTATAAGGGACAGCAATGCGGATGCAGGCTACTAATTTGGCAAATGTATCATCATCGATTCCATTGGTGAAAGAGCCGGCATCAATATCGTCGGCATTTTTCAGGCGTGGTACGCTGATGGTATGCGGTCCTACGCCGAATACGGCTTCCAGATGTTCGGCATGCATTAGGAGACCGGCGAACTCATAACGGTATTTATCCAGTCCGAACAGCACACCTATGCCTACATCATCGATGCCGCCTTCCATGGCGCGGTCCATAGCTTCCGTATGATAGTCGTAATCATGTTTAGGTCCGGCAGGATGAAGTTCCAGATAACTGTCTTTATGATAGGTTTCCTGAAACAGGATATAAGTGCCGATAGCGGCATCCTTTAACTTCCGGTAATTTTCTACGGTAGTAGCGGCGATATTTACATTTACCCGGCGTATTTCCCCATTTTTATGTTTAATGCTGTAAATAGTATCGATACATTCCAGGATATATTCGATCGGATTGTTGAGCGGGTCTTCCCCCGCTTCCAGGGCCAGACGCTTATGCCCCATATCCTGCAGGGCGATGACTTCCTGACGGATTTCATCCTGGGTCAGTTTTTTGCGGGCGATATGTTTATTTTTCAGGTGGTAGGGGCAGTAGGTACAGCTGTTTACACAGTAATTGGAGAGATATAATGGAGCAAACATAACGATCCGGTTACCGTAGAAATCCTTTTTGATCTGCTCAGCAAGGGCATAGATTTCCTGATTCTTTTCTTTAATCTGACAGGCAAGCAGTATCGAGGCCTCGCGGTGGGAAAGACCTTTCCGTTCTTTGGCTTTGGCAATGATGCTGTCGATAAGAAAGACATTATCTTTATTGGCATCAGCATAGGCCAGTGTTTCTAATATCTCATTATGATCTATAAATTCAGTTGCTTTCTTTGAAGCGGGATTGTACATGTTTGATTCCTCCTCATCATATTTCATTTATTCATCAATGAATCGCCTCTGGCAGAGACAATGTGATAGCCGATGGATTGCATTTGTTCTTTTAAGAGATTCAGTGATTCAGCTGCTTCGCTGCCGGAATAGACTTTGTTGTCATACAGGCTGTAGTCAGCCCGTACATCAGCCGGTGAGAGGTTTGGCATGATCACGTTGGCGCCGGCCAGGACACCTCGTGTCCGTCCGTCTGATGCGATTGAACCGAGGGCGGTCGTTGATGGCAGCAGAACCTTTGGCAGCAATAGCCGGATCAACGCGAGCATATATAAGGTCAGCTCGGCAGAACCGGAGTCTTGGTCGGCAAATGGAGTGTCATGGTGAGAAATAAATGGTCCGATCCCAACCATGTGAGGCTGCAATTTTTCCAAAAACAGCATATCCGCAGCTAGATGTTCGGTAGTCTGCCCAGGCGAGCCGACCATGAAGCCGGTTCCAACCTGATAGCCGATCGCTTTCAAGTCTGCAAGACACTGCTGGCGGCGGGCGGCGGTCAGCCCGGGCGGATGCAGTTCTTCGTAGTGGGCCGGATCATAGGTCTCGTGCCGCAGCAGATAGCGGTTGGCACCAGCATCATAGAAAGCTTTATAGCTCCCGTAAGACTTTTCACCGATGGACAATGTGATCGCACAATCGGGATAAGCGGACCGTATTGCCTTGATAATGTCAACCATCCGGCCATCATCGAAATACCCGTCTTCTCCGCCCTGCAGGACAAAGGTGTAAAATCCCAGCCGGTATCCGGCAGCACAGCAATCGAGAATTTGTCGTTTGGTAAGCCGGTAGCGGTGGATCTGCCGGTTACTTTTGCGGATGCCGCAGTAATAACAGTCATTCCGGCAGTAATTCGTGTATTCGATCAGCCCCCGGATATAAATGTCATGGTTATAATGACGGTGCCGGATCTCACGGGCGCGGGCAAACAGGTAATCGGCGGACTCCGGCGAACGGTTACGGATGATTTGGCTCCACTCCTCTTTACTGAGGGAATGGGTAGAATTTAGTTTATCTATTAAATGTTTCATAAGTCCTCCGAAGCCGGTTTTAAGATTTGGCATAAATGGTTTTAGTGCTCAGACCGGACAGCATACCGATCTTACCGGAAAGTGCGCTGATCACATCGTTGGGAGCGTCCAGCGCGACACTGATGATTGAAATATTTTTTTCCCGGTGGGGAATGCCCATGCGCCCGATAATATAAGCCCCATATTCGCTCAGCAGATGGTTTAGCTGTTCGATCGATTCGTGAGTGGATACGACGATTCCGATCAGGGCGATTCTGTTTTCCATATGATACCCTCCCTTGATAATGTACAAAAAAAAGAACCTGTGCACAATCACAAGTCCTAATAAGGAGGGAAAGGCCCTCCGTGTATAGTATCGGTCTTATTTTTGCGCCTTCTTGCTCAGGTGTTACCCTTTGCAGTTAGTACGTATTTGAATCAGTATATCATGCATTTTCCCAATATTCAAGTTTTGAAAAATAATTTACATGAATTTTACATTTACCCGTGTTTAGATTTAATAATAAAAGAATATGCTTGGGAAGAAGAGGAAAAGATAAAGAAAAAGGAGAGAAAACTATGAAATTGAAAAAGCTGTCAGCAAGCCTGCTGGCCTTGGGAATGGTATTGGTATTGATGACCGGATGCGGAAATGGAAATGGTGAAAAAATAAAGGATATCACCGTAGTATCCCGGGAAGATGGATCGGGAACCAGAAGTGCTTTTGTAGAACTATTTGGCGTAGAAGAGGAAGTTGATGGAACCAAAATGGACATGACAACTGACGAGGCTCAGATTACCAATAGTACCTCAGTCGTTATGACAGCGGTTGCAAATGATGAATATGCGATCGGATATATCTCGCTGGGAGCAATGTCCGATACGGTAAAAGCGCTTCGCATCGATGGCGTGGAAGCAACTGCCGATAATGTAAAGAACGGTTCATATAAGATTTCCCGACCGTTTCAGATTGCCGTAAAACAGGGAGCGCAAAATGAGGTGACAGAAGATTTCATAAACTTTATCCTCAGTCAGGACGGTCAGGCGGTAGTGATGGACAACAGCTATATTCCAATAGATACTGCGGAGGCTTTTCAGTCTAATAATGCATCCGGAAAAATTGTTGTCGGTGGCTCATCCTCTGTGGCTCCGGTTATGGAGAAGCTGGCAGAAGCTTACCGGGCGTTTAACACAAATGCCAAGATTGAATTGCAGGTAACCGATTCGACCACCGGAATGTCTGAGACCATCAGTGGGAATTATGATATTGGTATGGCCTCGCGGGAATTGAAGGATACGGAGCTGGCCGGGGGACTAAATCCTCAGATCATTGCGCTGGATGGGATAGCAGTTATCGTGAATACCGATAATACCGTAGACGAATTAAGCAATGAACAGGTAAAAGAAATTTATACCGGGGAAGTACTGACCTGGAATGAGGTGGAAGAATAATGAAGCGCGGAGAAGGGACGGCTAAGTGGATCTTTACTGCGGCCGCCTGGACTTCAATAGGAGCAGTTATACTTATTTGTGTATTTTTGTTTGCCAGTGGCTTTCCGGCCATTGGTAAAATTGGAGTAGTGGAATTTTTGACCGGAAAGATATGGAAGCCGGGAAATGAACTGTATGGGATTCTGCCGATGATTATCGGCAGTCTTTATATCACTGCCGGGGCAATGGTGTTCGGGATTCCGATCGGAATATTTACCGCTGTCTTTCTGGCTTATTACTGTCCGAAAAAAATATATCCTTTTTTAAAGCGGGCGGTTGACCTGCTGGCCGGCATCCCGTCGGTTGTATATGGTTTCTTTGGGCTGGTGGTTTTGGTGCCGTGGATCCGGAGCATCGGCAGAGGCCTAGGCCTCGGTGGCAATGGCAGCAGTATTCTGACCGCATCGCTGTTATTGGCAATCATGATCCTGCCGACCATCATCGGTGTCACCGAATCTTCCCTCCGGGCGGTTCCGGTGCAGTATTATGAAGGTGCATTAGCATTGGGGGCGACTCATGAGCGCAGTATTTTCAGAGTAGTGCTGCCGGCGGCTAAATCGGGTGTGGTAACCGGTGTGGTCCTGGGAATCGGCCGGGCGGTCGGTGAGACCATGGCGGTCGTAATGGTGGCTGGAAATCAGGCCCGTATGCCTGCCGGATTGTTTAAAGGGGTACGGACTTTGACTGCTAATATCGTTATTGAAATGGGCTATGCGGCAGATATTCACCGGGAAGCGCTGATTGCTACAGGAGTGGTATTGTTTATTCTGATCCTGATATTAAATATCGTTGTTGCCCTGCTGAAGAGAAAGGAGCGGTCATGAGATATTCTTCTAATTTAAAACAGAAATTGCAATTATATAAACGCCGTCCGGGGTCATTTATCGTGATGATTCTGGTCATCGGCTCAGCGCTGACCACTTTTCTGGTGCTGTTCTTTCTGGTGCTTTACATTCTAAGCAAGGGGCTGCCGTATATTACACCATCGCTTTTTTCACTGCGTTATACATCGGAAAATGTATCGGTCATACCGGCTCTTATAAATACTGTTATTATGACCTTTCTGTCTTTGTTGATCGCGATCCCTCTGGGAATCGGAGCGGCAATATTCCTGGCCGAGTATGCCCGCCGGGGAAACCGGTTTATATATGTGATCGGGCTGACCACCGAAACCCTGTCCGGTATCCCTTCGATCATATATGGACTGTTTGGGATGATCTTTTTTGTGACGACTTGCGGATGGGGGTACTCATTACTGGCTGGGGCGTGTACGCTGGCCATCATGATTCTGCCGTTAATCCTCCGGACCACCGAAGAAGCCCTGAAATCGGTGTCTGATACTTATCGGGAAGGAAGCTTTGGGCTCGGGGCAGGGAAACTGCGGACCATTTTCCGCATCGTGCTGCCGTCGGCAGTACCGGGAATCCTCGCCGGCATTATTCTGGCGGTGGGGCGAATCGTCGGTGAAACGGCGGCCCTGATCTACACCGCCGGAACGGTGGCCCAGATTCCTAAAAGTGTACTGGAATCAGGACGGACACTGTCGGTACACATGTATAATCTGGCCAACGAAGGGCTGCATATGGATCAGGCCTATGCGACGGCAGTTGTATTACTGGTCCTCGTACTGGGGATCAATACCCTGTCGGCAGCAGTGGCTAAAAAAATGACGAAAGGACAGCGATAAAGCATGAGTAAGATAAAAGTAAAGGATCTGGACCTGTACTATGATGAGTTCCAGGCTCTAAAATCGGTCAATCTCGATATTGAAGCGAATAAGATCACAGCCTTTATCGGCCCTTCAGGCTGCGGGAAATCTACCCTTCTGAAGTGTATAAACCGGATGAATGATCTGGTTGAAAATTGTAAAATAGATGGAGAAATATTGCTGGATGGTGAAAGTATTTACGGCGATATCGATCTGAATCTGCTGAGAAAACGGGTGGGAATGGTATTTCAAAAACCAAATCCTTTTCCTATGAGTATTTATGATAATATCGCCTATGGTCCCAGGACCCATGGCGTGCGGTCAAAATCAAAGCTGGACGGCATCGTCGAAAAGTCACTCAGGTCGGCAGCTATCTGGGAGGAATGCAAAGACCGCTTAAAGAAGAGTGCTCTGGGGATGTCCGGCGGGCAGCAGCAGCGTCTTTGCATTGCCAGAGCGCTGGCGGTACAGCCGGAAGTGCTGCTGATGGATGAGCCGACCTCAGCGCTGGACCCGATTTCTACGTCTAAGATAGAAGAACTTGCGATGGAATTAAAAAAGGAATATACTATTGTCATAGTGACACACAATATGCAGCAGGCGGTTCGGATTTCTGATAACACCGCATTCTTCCTTTTAGGAGACCTGGTGGAGTATAATAACACTGAGAAACTATTTTCAATACCATCCGATAAACGAACAGAGGATTATATTACAGGGAGGTTTGGATAGATGATGCGCAGTAAATTCGATATGCAGTTAGAGGAACTAAATGAGGAACTGACCCGCATGGGCGGGTTGTGTGAGGAGGCGATCGGCAAGGCCGCTCAGGCTCTGCGGGAAGGCAGTGCCGAGAAGGCCAGAGAGATGATCGCGGCAGATGAAGAGATCGATCAGATGGAAAAGGAGATCGAGCGCATGTGTCTGAAGCTGCTTTTGCAGCAGCAGCCGGTGGCGAAAGATCTGCGGCAGATCTCCGCGGCTCTTAAAATGATCACCGACATGGAACGGATCGGCGATCAGGCGGCTGATATTGCTGAGATCATCCTTTCTGCCGACCTGTCGGAAGGTACCGATATGGAAGAGATCAGTGAAATGGCAGCCGGTGTGTCCAAGATGGTAAATGACAGTATCCTGGCTTATGTAAACAAAGACCTGACCCTGGCCAAAGAGGTGATCCAGGCCGATGACCGGATCGACGCAATGTTTGACAGTATCAGGCAAAAACTGGTACTGCTTATTCAGGGTGGCAACCAGGGTGAGACTGCGATTGATCTGATCATGGTGACCAAATACCTGGAGCGGATTGGGGATCATGCTACCAATATCGCGGAGTGGGTTGAATTTTCCATTACTGGGGTCCATATTGATCAGAACTAAAGGAGAACAGGATGATATACTGTGTGGAAGATGATAAAAATATCCGCGAACTCATTATATATACGCTGAGGACGACCGGATATGATGCGTGCGGCTTTGCAGAAGGCCGCACCTTTTGGGATGCTCTGGAAGATCAGCTGCCGGAGCTCATTTTGCTTGATATCATGCTCCCGGGAGAAGATGGTATACGAATTCTCAGTAAACTGCAGGGGTCCATCCGGACGAAAGATATTCCTGTGATCATGGTTACGGCGAAAGGAAGCGAATATGATAAAGTGGCGGGACTGGATGCCGGAGCGGATGATTACATAGCCAAGCCATTTGGGATGATGGAACTGGTGGCCCGGATTAAAGCCGTGCTGCGGCGCAGCGAAAAGCCGGAGAAAGATGCCGGCAGAATGAGCATGCATGACCTGCTGCTCGATTTGGAAAAGCATGAGGTGCGCTCTGGGGGGGAAGTAATCAACCTGACCCTGAAGGAGTTTGAACTGCTGCATTATCTGATGCGGAATCCCGGTATTGTATTAACCAGGAATCAGATTTTGGAGAAAATCTGGGGCTATGATTTTTCCGGCGAGACCCGCACGGTCGATGTACATGTCCGAACCCTGCGGCAGAAACTTGGGCCACAGGGACAATGGATTGAAACGGTTCGGGGTGTCGGTTACCGGATGCGCGAATAGCGGGAGAATAAGATATGAGGAAAAAGATACAACAGAGTATGGTGCTGGTATTTTCGGTGGCGTTACTGATTTCTTATGTCATTTTTACGGTGATCGTATACCGTCAGACGGTGATTGCGGCTGAAAATGAACTGAAGCAGGAAGCCGATTATATTCAGACGGCGATTCATATTGCCGGTGACAGTTATCTGAAGCAGATGGATGCCGTTCGCGTAAGCACCAGAGTTACGCTCATTGATCCTGAGGGCGGGATATTATATGATTCCCATGAAAATGAAGTGGAACTGGGCAATCACAGCACCCGGCCGGAATTCCGGCAGGCGCTTGTCAAAGGAGAAGGCAGTGATACCCGGAGCTCCGATACCATTCATCAGGAGATGATATATTATGCAATCTTACTGGAAGATGGTAATGTTCTGAGAGTGTCAAAAAATATCGGAACAGCCATGTATCAAGCCTATACCATATTGCCGACGGTAGCAGTGCTGACGGTACTAATGCTGGTGTTGTCATGGATCCTGGCTAAATGGCAGGCCCGACGGCTGGTCCGGCCGATCGACCGGATAAATCTGGAGGAGCCGCTTAACAGTGAGGTATATGAAGAGCTGGTACCGTTTTTGGAGCGCATTGACACACAAAATAAGGAAAAACAGGCAGCGGTTTATATGCGCAAAGAGTTCTCGGCCAATGTCTCTCATGAGCTGAAAACGCCGCTGACCTCTATTTCCGGTTATGCTGAACTGATGAAAAATGACCTCGTAAAACCGGAGGATATTAAAATGTTTTCCGAGCGGATATATAACGAAGCCAGCCGGTTGATTGCCGTGATCGAGGATATTATCAAACTGTCCCGGCTGGATGAAGGGAAGATTGACCAGGAGAAGGAAGATGTGGATTTGTTTGCCCTGGCCCGGGAGGTGACCGACCGGCTTCATTCTAAGGCGGCGGCTAATGATATCCGGATCGCGGTGACCGGAGAACCGGTTGTATACAAAGGGATCCGGCAGATACTGGATGAGATGATCTATAATCTCTGCGATAACGCTATCAAGTATAACCATAGGGGCGGTGAAGTATCGGTGTGGGTGGGCAGCACTCTGCAGGGCAAGAAGCTGATCATCACCGATACCGGCATCGGCATTCCAAAGGAAGATTATGAGCGGATATTTGAGCGTTTTTACCGGGTGGATAAGAGCCACTCCAAAGAGAGCGGAGGAACCGGACTTGGCTTGTCCATCGTAAAGAACGGAGCACTGCTCCATAAAGCCGGGATTCATCTTGAAAGTGAACTTGGCAAAGGGACTAAGATAGAAATAGACTTTGCGCAGTGATAAAAGGAGGAAGGTTATGCAGCTTGGTTTTATAGGATGCGGGAATATGGCATCGGCAATGATAAAGGGAATATTAGCAAAAGGGATTTTTACTGCAGAAAATATCATCGCTTCCAATTCAACGGCGGGCAGTGCCCGACGGACGGAAGAAGAGTTGGGAATATCAGCGGTGACCGATAACGTGATAGTGGCAGAAAAAGCCAGTGTGATCTTCCTGGGAGTGAAACCGGATTTGTATCAGACGGTAATTGAAGAAATCAAAGATACCGTGGGGCCGGAAAAAATCGTTGTATCAATCACACCGGCCAAGAATTTTGCCTGGATGGAAGCACAGTTCGGGAAAAAGGTGAAACTGGTTCGGACGATTCCCAATACACCCTGTCAGACCGGCGAAGGAATGACCGGCGTATGTTATAATGAATGGATTTCAGAAACAGAGATTGGTCGGGTGGAAGAAATTCTGAACAGTTTTGGCATGGTGGAAGTGCTGCCGGAACATTTAATGGAAGTAGTCGGTTCGGTAGCGGGCAGTTCACCGGCGTTTATCTATATGATCATCGAAGCCATGGCAGATGCCGCGGTGGAAGCGGGAATGCCGCGGGCTCAGGCTTATCGGGTGGCAGCCCAGGCGGTGACCGGCAGCGGCCGGATGGTGCTGGAAAGCGAAAAACATCCGGGGCAGCTCAAAGATGAAGTGTGTTCCCCCGGCGGATCCACCATCGCAGGAGTCCGGGTATTGGAAGCGCAGGGGGTGAGAAGTGCCATGATCGAAGCAGTCAACGCCACTGTGGAAAAGGCAAAAAGATTATAATAAATTTAAGATGGGTGGGGCAGCATTAAGATGGAAAAGCAACTGGATTATTTTACGATTGACGATGCGTTTGGCGGCAGCCAGGCGTGGTTTCGCAACATCGTTATGAATATCGGCGGGTGTGCCGCCGCGACGGCATGTGACAGCTGTATCTACTTTGGCCGGATGTTTGACCGGCCAAAACTGTATCCTTATGATTTGTGGAACCTGACGAAAGAGGATTATGTCAGTTTCAGCCAGAAGATGAAACCTTATATCCGGCCCAGAGTCAAAGGGGTTCATAAACTGGAATGGTATATTGACGGACTAAACCGCTATCTGGATGATGTGGGAGAGAGCATCCGGATGGAAGGGTTTTCCGGTGAGCACAGTTATGAAGAGGCAAGGGCGCTGGTAATACAGCAGATCGATAAGGGTTATCCGATCCCCTGTCTCTTGCTGCATCACCAGGATAAAGAGCAGTTTAAAGATTTTATCTGGCACTGGTTTCTCTTTGTTGGATACCGGGAGCGAGGGAATGAATTAATTATTACCATAGCAACCTATGGGCAGGCAACTGAATTTTCCCTGCGGGAACTATGGAATACCGGGAATGAAGAAAAAGGCGGTCTGATCTATTATCGGGATTTATAAAAAGGACTCTTTACGAATGACCGATTATTAGTTACAATAAAAGGAAATATTTGAAATAAAAGGAGAAGACAGAATGGCAAATCCAATCGTAACATTTGAAATGGAAAACGGCGATGTGATTAAAGCGGAATTATATCCGAAGATCGCACCAAATACAGTGAATAACTTTGTATCGCTGGTGAATAAAGGTTACTATGATGGGCTGATCTTTCACCGGGTTATCTTGGGCTTCATGATCCAGGGAGGCTGCCCGGATGGGACCGGAATGGGCGGACCGGGATATCAGATCAAAGGTGAGTTCAGCCAGAACGGCTGCGCGAATAACTTAAAGCATGACCCGGGAGTACTTTCCATGGCTCGTTCCATGTCACCTGATTCAGCTGGCTCCCAGTTCTTTATCATGCACAAGACCTCACCCCATCTGGACGGTGCGTATGCCGGTTTTGGGAAAGTGACCGAAGGTATGGATGTGGTGAACAAGATTGCTGAGACTGCAACCGATTACAACGACAGGCCGCTGGAGCCGCAAAAGATCAAAAAAGTGACGGTAGATACTGCCGGCCAGGATTATCCGGAACCGGAAAAAGCATAAAGCAAAGAAGATGTTGCTGCTGATGAAGCGGTAACATCTTCTTTTTGTAATTTTTGAAAGTATTCAGAATTGTGGGTTCTCAGAGCAGGGTATGGCATTTAGGACTTGAAAAGTCACGCGGAGCGAAGTACAATAGGGTCTAGCAGACGAAATGAAACATAAGGTTTAGTGAGGAGTATTTAATGGATATAGTTCAGACCAGACAACTGATCTTTGATTATGATAAGCGAGATGACGAAGGCAAGGTCATCGGCCATCATCGGGCTATTGATCGGGTCGATATCGATATCGAGAGAGGGCAGTTTATCGCTATTCTCGGGCATAATGGTTCGGGGAAATCGACACTGGCCAAGCATATCAATGCTATTTTAGTTCCGACCGAAGGAACTGTATGGGTCGACGGTAAAGACACCAGGGATCCGGACGAGCTCTGGAATATCCGGCAGACAGCGGGGATGGTGTTCCAGAATCCGGATAATCAGATTATTGGTACGGTCGTAGAGGAAGATGTGGGCTTTGGCCCGGAGAATCTCGGAGTGCCTACCGAAGAGATCTGGCAGCGGGTCGAAGACAGCTTGAAAGCAGTAGGGATGATGGAGTACCGCAGTCATTCGCCAAATAAGCTGTCAGGCGGACAGAAGCAGCGGGTAGCGATTGCCGGCGTGGTGGCGATGCGCCCCAAGTGCATTGTTCTCGACGAACCGACGGCGATGCTGGACCCCAATGGCCGTAAAGAGGTGTTGGAAGCAGTCGAAGAATTACGGAAGCGGGAGCAGGTGACAGTGATTTTAATCACTCACTATATGGAAGAGGTCATCGGAGCCGATAAGATTTTTGTTATGGACAAGGGCAATGTTGTGATGGAGGGATCGCCCAGGGAGATATTTGCCGAGGTTGACAAGCTGAAGGAATACCGGCTGGATGTTCCGCAGGTGACAAGGCTGGCGGACGAACTGGAAAAGCGTGGTTTTCCGCTTTCCCGGGGAATTTTGAGTATAGAAGAATTGGTGGATGAAATATGTCGATTAAACTAGAACATGTTAACTATATATACAGCCCGGAAACCGCATATGAGAAACAAGCCTTAAGTGATATCTGCCTGGAGATTCCACAGGGACAGTTTATCGGCGTGATCGGCCATACCGGATCGGGCAAATCGACCCTGATACAGCATCTGAACGGACTGATCCGGGCGACCAGCGGAGTTGTTTATTATGAAGGCCGGAATATCTATGAAGACGGCTATCCGCTGAAAGAACTGCGCAGTCAGGTGGGACTGGTGTTCCAGTATCCGGAACATCAGCTCTTTGAGATCAGCGTGCTCAAGGATGTATGCTTCGGACCGGCCAATCAGGGGCTGCCGGAAGAAGAATGCGTGGCACGGGCCAGGGAAGCCCTGGAAATGGTAGGATTTCCCGAAAAGTACTATGATCAGTCGCCGTTTGAACTGTCGGGAGGTCAGAAGCGCCGGGCAGCCATTGCCGGCGTGCTGGCGATGCATCCGCGGGTGCTGATCCTGGATGAACCGACGGCCGGACTAGACCCCCGGGGCCGGGATGATATTCTGAACCAGATCGCCCGGCTGCACCAGCAGAGCGAAATGACCGTGATCCTGGTGTCCCATAGCATGGAGGATATTGCTAAATATGTAGAGCGGATCATCGTTATGAATAAAAGCAGTGTCTTGTATGACGGCAAGCCAAAGGAAGTATTTTCACATTATCAGGAATTAGAAGCGGTGGGACTGGCAGCGCCGCAGGTAACCTACATCATGCATGCCTTAAAAGAGAGCGGCATAGCGGTAGATTTATCCGCCACAACCGTAATGGAGGCGGCTGATTCGATTGAGGCAAGTCTGAAAAAAGCCGGGAAGGAGACGGTGGGAACAGTATGATCAGAGATATCACCATCGGGCAGTATTATCCGGCAAACAGCATAGTCCATCGGTTAGATCCCAGGGTTAAGATCATGTGTACCCTGTTCTATTTGATTTCTCTGTTTTTATTTAAAAGCGTCCTGGGTTATGCCATTGCTCTTTTGTTTCTGTCCTTTTGCATCCGGCTTTCTAAAGTGCCGTTTAAATTTATCGTCAAAGGGTTAAAACCGATTATTATGCTTCTGATGATCACTGTGATATTTAACCTTTTCCTGACCGTCGGCGGAGATACCCTGATCCAGATCTGGAAATTGAGGGTAACGACTGAAGGCCTGCGTACAGCAGTCTTTATGGCGGTGCGACTGATCTTTCTGATCATGGGTTCGTCGCTGATGACCTTTACGACTACACCCAATGCCCTCACTGACGGCATTGAAAAGCTTCTGGCACCTTTGAATATCGTAAAAGCACCGGTCCATGAAGTTGCTATGATGATGTCCATTGCCCTGCGTTTTATCCCGATTCTGCTGGAGGAAACCGATAAGATCATGAAAGCGCAGATCGCCCGGGGAGCAGACCTGGAGAGCGGGAATATCATCCAGAAGGCTAAGAGTATGATCCCGATCCTGGTGCCGCTTTTCGTGTCGGCATTCCGCCGGGCGTCCGATCTGGCTATGGCAATGGAAGCAAGATGCTATCACGGCGGGGAGGGGCGAACCAAGATGAAGCCGCTGGTTTACCGGAAGCGGGACGCTGCTGCCTATGCCATAACTCTCGTCTATACGGTGACCGCGGTATTGGTGGGACGGTATGTGTCTTTTCATATATGGATCTTTTAACGGAGTATGGATATGCGCAGAATTAAACTGATCGTTTCTTATGACGGGACGAATTATTGCGGCTGGCAGATCCAGCCCAATGGGATTACAATTGAAGAAGTGCTGAATAATAAGCTCAGCCGCCTGACCGGTGAAGATATCAAGGTCATCGGTGCCAGCCGTACCGATTCGGGGGTGCATGCTTATGGCAATGTGGCGGTATTTGATACAGCCTGCAGAATGCCGGCGGAGAAATTTGCTCCGGCGCTCAACCAGCGGCTGCCGGAGGACATTGTCGTTGTGAAATCGGAGGAAGTGCCGCCGGACTGGCATCCGCGGTATCAAAACAGTTTTAAAACATATGAATACCATATCATCAACTCCGGTATTCCGGTTCCAACCAGACGGCTGACCAACTATTTTGTCTCCTTTGATCTGGATGTGGATAAGATGCGGGAAGGTGCCGCCTGTTTGGTCGGTGAGCACGATTTTGTCAGTTTCTGCAGTATCAAGACCAGTACGGAGAATACGGTCCGTACCATTACCGACCTGACAATTACAAATGTGGGAAATGAGATTACCATTCGGGTCCGGGGAAACGGCTTTCTCTATAACATGGTGCGGATCATCGTCGGAACGCTGATCCGTGTAGGACGGGGCTTTTACGGCCCGGAGCAGGTCAAGGAACTTTTAGATGCAAAAGAGCGTACGGCGGCAGCGGTGACTGCGCCGGCCAATGGCTTAATACTGGTGGGGATTGAATATGAAGCAGATTTATTTTGATAATGGCAGTACATCTTTTCCAAAAGCACCCGGAGTGGGGAAAGCCGTAATTGACTTTCTGGATCAGGGTGCTTTTAATGTCAACCGGGGAAATTATGAAGGGGCATACGAAGTGGCAGATCAGGTGCTAATGGTCAGAGAACGCCTGGCTGCCTTATTTTGCGCACCGGATTCGCGTAACGTAGTTTTTACTCCGAGTGTGACCTTTTCTTTAAATTATCTGATTAAAGGTCTGCTCAAGAAAGGTGATCATGTAGTTATTACCAGTATGGAGCACAATGCGGTTATGCGTCCATTGGCACAGCTTTGCGAACAGGGCATTATTACCTATGATGTAGTGACCGGAAATGAAGAGGGCGAAGTCTGCGCTGCGGATTTCCGACAGAAGATCCGGGGAAATACCAGAGCGGTTATCGTACTGCATGCTTCCAATGTCTGCGGTACGATTGTCCCGATTGCGGAAATTGGTGAAATCTGCAGAGAGGCGGACATCTACTATGCCGTAGATACCGCTCAGACAGCCGGTATACTGGAAATTGATATACAGAAATGCCACATTGATTTTCTGGCATTTACCGGTCATAAGGGACTTTTGGGTCCCCAGGGAATCGGCGGATTTATTATTTCCGAGCAGTTGAGCCGGGACCTGGTTCCGCTGATTGCCGGGGGAACAGGGAGCCAGTCGGATGCGCTGGCGATGCCGGAGATGCTGCCGGATAAGTTTGAGAGCGGAACATTGAATCTGCCGGGTATCATCGGTCTGCATGCCTCGCTGGGATATATAAAAGAAACCGGGTGGGAAGTCCTGCACGCAAAGAAGATGGAGCTTACCGCTTATTTCCTTGAAAGTTTAAAAGAGATTCCAGGTTCAAGAGTGATCGGAAAGCAGGGAGTCAAAGACCGGGTAGCGGTAGTATCGGTTGATTTTGAAAACAAGGATAATGCCGTCATTGCGTTTGAACTGGAGCGGCGCTATGGCATCATGACCAGGGTTGGTTTACACTGTGCACCGATGGCACATCATACCCTGAATACTTTTCCCCAGGGAACGGTGAGGTTTTCCTTTAGTGCTGTTAACACCAGGGAAGAGATTGATGTATGTATAGCCGGATTGAAAGCTTTAAAACTATAGAATAGGCCTATAACTGCGGCGGTTTATCATGAAAAACGATAACAGGATGCTATATAAAAGTGTTAGTTTAATATTAGTAATATTAATTTAAAAGAGGACCTTGTGTCCTCTTTTATCGCACAAAGGAGGTTTTTATATGGCTGATTATCGTAAGATGTGGGAAGATCTGGGTATGGATGTAGAGACGCATGATATGTTATGCGAAGTGCTGCCTCAGGCGTTTGGAGATGTTTATCTCTCGCAGGATGACCGTCCGGAAGGAATGGATTACTATAACATGGTTGTAGCGGAAATCCATGGGATCCGTCCGGCGGAGCTGATCGAAGCACAGAAAGAAGGAAAGAAGGTATTTGGAACATTTTGTGTATATGTTCCTGATGAGATTGTATTTGCAGCCGGTGCGATTGCGACCGGTTTATGCGGTGGCTCTCAATTCTGGGTTCCGGGCGGCGAAAAGGTATTACCGACCAATACCTGTCTCCTGATCAAGGCTTCGGTGGGTGCAAGGCTGGATCGGACTTGTCCGTTCTTTAGAATCGCCGATATGTATATCGGCGAGACCACCTGTGATGGGAAAAAGAAAGCCTGGGAAATCCTTGCTGCCGATGTCCCGATGCATGTGATGGACCTGCCCCAGATGAAGCGGGTAAAAGACGTGAAGGCTTGGGCGGAAGAGATTGTTGAGTTTAAGAGGGTTGTAGAAGAGTTTACCGGTAATGAGGTGAGTGCTGAATCGCTGGCTGACGCTATTCGGTTGATCAACGATAAGCGTAGGGCATTGGCGCGGTTATACGAGTTCCGTAAAAATGAAAATGTTCCGATCAGCGGCAGAGATGTTTTACTGATTTCGCAGATTGCATTTTATGATGATCCGGAGCGGTTTACCCAAATGACCAACCAGCTGTGCGATGAGCTGGAAAAACGTGTTGCCGGGGGCGTGAGTGTCTGTCAGAAAGGCAGCAAACGAATTATGCTGACCGGTACGCCGATGGCGATCCCCAACTGGAAGCTGCATCAGATTATAGAGACCAGCGGTGGTATCGTAGTCTGTGAGGAAACCTGTACCGGAACCCGCTATTTTGAAAATCTGGTGGAGGAAAATGAAACCACGGTAGCTGATCAGATCCATGCTTTGGCCGAACGCTATATGAACATCAATTGTGCCTGTTTTACTCCGAATCTGGGCCGGGTGGATGATATACTGCGCCTGGCGAAAGAATATAATGTCGATGGTATTATCGATGTCAATCTGAAGTTCTGCAACCTGTATGATACGGAAGGTTATTTGGTCGAAAAGGCAATGCAGGAAGCGGGAATTCCGGTGCTTGGACTCGAAACCGATTACACCGACAGCGATGCCCAGCAGCTGCGGACAAGGGTAAGTGCATTTATTGAAATGCTGAATAATTAGAGGGAAGACGGGATGATAGAATTACAGCATTATGTTCTGTTCCCAAATCATGATAATGGTATGCGGCTGTATAGAGCATTAAAAGCTTTGGGGTTCAGGGCGGTCATCGCTCCGACACCCCGGGCGGCCAGCAAGTGCTGCGGCATTTCATTACTGGTTGCGGAAAAAGATCTAGCGGCGGTCAAACAGTGCATTTCTGATAATAACATTGAGATATGGGAAATTGCAGTGATTGAAAGGGATGTGGATCCGCAGCGGGATCTTTATTGCTAAAAGGAAAGGATTAATATGAAATATATAGGTGTAGATATCGGTTCTACAGCCTCAAAGGTGGTAGTGCGCGGCGATGCGGAAGCGCATTTTGTCCTGCCCACCGGCTGGAGCAGTAAGGAGACCGCAGGCATTATCCGTGAACGGCTTAAGCAGATGCAGGTGGATGTGGATGGTGCGGATACCAGAGTGGTGGCGACGGGATACGGCCGGGTGTCCGTTGAATTTGCCGATCAGGTGATCACCGAGATTACCTGCCATGCCAAAGGTGCTAAAATGCTGGTTGGCGGTGACTGTTCGGTGATCGATGTAGGCGGGCAGGATACCAAGGTGATTATCATGAAGAATGGAATGGTACAGGATTTTCTGATGAATGATAAATGCTCAGCCGGAACCGGTAAGTTTCTGGAAATTATGGCAAACCGTCTTGGCGCAGCCATGGATGAGTTGTTTGAATTGGCGAAAGACGGTGTGATACTGCCGATCAGTTCGCTGTGCACGGTTTTTGCTGAATCAGAAATAATAAATTATATCGGCGAAGGTCGTAAGCGCCGGGATATTGCGGCCGGAGTGGTCGACTCGGTGGTGACTAAAGTAGCTCAGCTGAGTCAGAGGAGACGGCTGACTGACCGCATTATTCTGACCGGCGGCCTCAGCGGCAATCAGTATTTTATCGATTCATTATCAGCTAAATTGCGTCAGAAGGTTGAAGCGCCCGCGTTGGGCCGTTATGCAGGTGCGCTGGGGGCGGCTGTCCTGGCAGCGGAAAAAGTGAAGAAAAAATAGTCAAAAATATAACAAAAAGAAGGAAAATATTCAATAGTTGCAAAGAATAAATAATGCACAATAATTATGAGAAAAAATAAGCAATTTTCACAAATCCAAACAAATTGTGTGCAAAGTGTTGACTCTGGAAAAAAACAACATGATAATAATATAAAATGAATCAATAAAACTGTGGGAGGTTTTTATGAAAGGTTTAATGTACGCGGTGCCTGCGTTGGGGATTTTGGCACTGCTCTTTGCCATGGTGTTAACTGCCCGGGTGAGCAGAGCAGACGCAGGAACTGACAGGATGAAAGAGATCGCCGCGGCGATTAGTGACGGAGCCAGAGCTTTCCTTTTAGCGGAATATAAGATTCTGGTTATTTTTGTTACAGTGTTGTTTGTATTGATCGGTCTGGGGATCGGCAATTGGGTGACAGCCATTTGTTTTGTGGTGGGAGCGGTCTTTTCGACGGCAGCTGGATATGCCGGTATGAATGTTGCCACTAAGGCTAATGTCAGGACGGCTAATGCTGCCAGGGAAAAAGGCATGAATCAGGCCCTTTCAATCGCTTTTTCAGGCGGTGCGGTTATGGGAATGTGTGTAGCCGGATTGGGCGTACTGGGTGTGAGCGTCATTTATATTATTACCGGAGACGTGGGTGTGCTGTCCGGGTTCAGCCTGGGAGCGTCATCAATTGCTTTATTTGCCCGGGTGGGCGGTGGAATCTACACCAAAGCGGCTGATGTCGGTGCCGACCTGGTCGGAAAGGTAGAAGCGGGGATTCCTGAAGATGATCCGCGTAACCCTGCAGTTATTGCTGATAACGTTGGCGATAATGTTGGTGATGTTGCCGGGATGGGGGCCGATCTGTTTGAATCGTATGTTGGTTCACTGGTATCAGCGCTGACCCTGGGAATTATTGTATATCAGCTGAATGGTGCGGTATACCCGCTGGTGGTTGCCGGTCTGGGATTGCTGGCGTCGATAATTGGCACGTTCTTTGTCCGCGGTGATGAGAATTCCAATCCGCATAAGGCACTGAAGATGGGTACATATGTAGCGAGTGCAGTGGTAGTAGCCGGCTCGCTGGTGTTTGGTAAATTAATGTTTGGCGACTTTAAAGCGGCGATTGCCATTATTGCCGGCCTGATCGTCGGTTTGGCAATTGGATTTATTACCGAGGTATATACTTCCGGTGATTATAAATCGGTCAAAAGAATCGCAGAGCAGTCTGAGACCGGAAGCGCAACGAATATCATCAGCGGATTGGCAGTGGGCATGCGTTCTACGGCAGTGCCGATCATATTAATCTGTATCGGGATCCTGGTATCTTATCAGGTGTGCGGTCTTTATGGTATTGCTCTGGCGGCGGTGGGAATGCTTTCCACAACGGCCATTACCGTTGCGGTGGACGCTTATGGACCGATTGCCGATAATGCGGGCGGAATTGCTGAAATGTCCGGCCTTGATAAATCGGTTCGCGGAATTACTGATAAATTAGATGCGGTAGGTAATACCACCGCAGCCATGGGAAAAGGTTTCGCGATCGGTTCGGCGGCGCTGACAGCTTTGGCACTGTTTGTGTCATATGCCGAAGCGGTAAAATTAGAGAGTATTGATATCCTCGACAGCCGGGTCATCATCGGAATGTTTATCGGCGGTATGCTGCCGTTCTTGTTCTCGGCTCTGACGATGGATT
>Ga0153947_1000252_pt1 | contig 25887 bp, 21 predicted proteins | sample TSNJ031MetaG_FD_104697 | JGI IMG/M metagenome (GOLD analysis project Ga0153947, IMG submission 104697) | Attine ant fungus gardens microbial communities from New Jersey, USA - TSNJ031 MetaG | ecosystem: Host-associated > Fungi > Mycelium > Unclassified | place: USA: New Jersey, Wharton State... | reverse complement strand
TAGAGCCTAAACGCCATGCTTACAGTGAAGAAACGAGAGAAATGGCTCTAAAAATCTATTATGCGGGAGCCAGTGGACGCGGCGTCGGTAAAGTTTTGGGCATGAGCAAGGCGAATGTTTATAACTGGATAAAAAAACGAAGTAAATGTGGAAAACGCACCCGATTGTTTAGAACTTGACGAGTTATACTGGTATATCGAGAAAAAACCGCGAAAATGTGTACTTGATGATTATGGTAAGCCGAACCCCTCGGCAAATCGTAGGCTTTGATGTTGCATGTGATAAATCGCCTGAAAGAATACAAAAGATGGTTGACTGCGCGCCAGCTGCCTCAAGATACTGTACAGACGGTTGGTTTGGCTATGTAGATGTGATTTATCCTGGTCAGCACGTAAGAAATATACGGGATAAGAGTGATACCTTCACGGTCGAGGGAGTAAACGCCGATTTGCGGCATTACATTCCGCTCCTTGCGCGTAAAAGCCGATGTTTTGCAAGGAAACTCGAAACTCTAAAAGCGGTAGTTGAGGTTTTTGCCGAGGCTTATAACCGTTTCGGAGCCGCGAAAATGAAATACAGGCGCAATCGCAAATCTCGTGAATTACCTTTCTCTGTTCTTGATTTTTTGTAATCAACGCGCTTGTTTACTCCCGGAGTGGATTTACTTCTTGCCTTTTTGAAAATTATGTAGTATAATTTATTATCGTTGGTCACCTGTTTGATACAATTTATGTGTTTGTCTCAAAATGCGGTAGTAAAAAAGCAGGACTATTTTCTGAAATCCCTGTGTTAAGGAATTAATGATCGTTTATAAAAAGTGATATTCTGTTTGCTCACAAGGTTTTTTACCCATTGCCTTCAACTGTAATATTGATGTAAAAGCAGTGGTAATTAAAATATAGAAGCCGGTGTGTCGGAATTGGCAGACGAGACAGACTCAAAATCCACTTCGTGTCCGAATGCCCATATCGGCAGAACCCTTGATTTATCAAGGTCTTTGACAATTGAATAATGCGTTAGGTTTTTATGTTCCTCCCGAATGTCCCTCCGATTTCTCGGAGAAGCTTTCGGAAGATAAGACTTAAAAATATACGCCGGTGTGTTGGAATTGGCAGACGAGGAGGACTCAAAATCCTTTGGGCTAACACCCGTGTGGGTTCGAGTCCCACCACCGGCACCAAGCCCATATAATCCGAACCAACCACGGCAGCTAATTCCTGTCGGTGACGGGTTCGGATTATTGCTTTATTTTGATTAGCAGTAAGCGGCAGGCGAGATGCCTGCCGCTTACTGCTAAGGAAGAAGAAAACTACTTTTGACCAAAAATTACGAGCCCGAAAAAATCATTTTGCACTGTTGCGTTTTTAAGCGATGAATTTCGGAGCAATTCCGTTATTTCGGAGAGGGTGTATGCGGCATTGATAGATGAAATAAGCCCGGAACGCATTTCTTTGGGCTTAGTGGATACGTACACCATAGCCTTCTTCCAAAAACTCACATCTCTACGCAAATCGGTGATGCAGTATCTCCCGCCTTTACGAAGTACCCGGTGAATTTCATCAAATACGCGAATGGGGCTTTCCCATTCGTGAAGTGAGCCATTTGAAATAACGCTGTCAAACCTTGCATCTTCAAAGGGCATTGCTATGGCATTCCCCTGAACGTACTCCGCGTCAACATCGTATTCCGACGCATTTTTCTCCGCAACCCGTAGCATTGCGTGACTTATTTCACAGCCTGTAAGCGATTTTACTTTGATCTTTTTTGCCAGTTCGAGGCCCACATAGCCGGGGCCCGGCCCAACTTCGAGCAGATCACCTCCCTTTATACCAGAAGTGATCATACCACTTACACCATTCCATCCTTTATCGCACATATCACGCGCAAATATGTCATAAGTCTCCACCGTCACTTCATCCTGTATGCCATCGTTTGTCTCTATTACTCTAGTAACGGTCATTGTTAATATCCTCCTTTGATGGTTTGAATGGATTTTTTCGCCCACTTCATTTCCGCCTGATAATGTGCGGCGTGATGTTCGAAAATAATGTCTGCAAACGGTTGCATCGCCTCCGGCATATACGGAATAGTTTTTGCACGATGTTCAGTAATACGAGCAAGCGAACTTGTCAGGTTCTCAATATGCTTGCTCAGGCCATCCAACAGTTCCTGCTGCGTAACATAGTCAGAAAAGTAAAAGACTGCATCTACATCAAACATCGGGCGGTAATGCATGTTTAATTCCTCGCTTAGCAGCATATTAAAGTTTTCGATTCCTTTTTCACTTATGCTATATACTGTTTTCTCCGGGCGGCTCCCCTCTTGATCCATCTGCGCAGACACAAAGCCGGAGGATTCCAGCCGTTCAAGATGGTAGTAGATGGTAGGGAGCTTGATTTGTGTAAAATCCGCCAGTTGCTCCTGAATCATTTTTTTGATTTGATATCCATGTTGCGGCCCGAACCGAAGCAATAAGCCCAAAATATATAATGGTACCATACTGTCACTCCTTCTAAATAGTCAGTGCTGACTATTTGAATTATACTCAGGACTGACTATTTTGTCAAGAGGATATTTGTAAGGAAAAATATATTGATAATGTTTAATTTCTGTAAAGCTCATGGCGGTTAGCCTCGGTTCGGATTGTTGCTTTATTTCAGTAGCCTATAAATAAAAAGGGCGCGGCATCGTATTGCATCGATACCGTTGCCCCTGTGCGTTAATCCTTCGGTTTCCTTTCCACACCGCTCTTTTCCGCTTCCTGTTGCGCTTTCCACTCGGCAAATTCTTTCTGTCCGTCCTCGCTCTCATAAAAGGTGAGTATATCCGGCATGATGCAGCGAGCGATGGCTTCAATCTTATATTGCGGAATGTTGGTGTTGTTGATTAGTTTTTTGCGTCTGCCCAAATCATGTCCTCCATATTAAATTTTCAAAGTGCAATGCTTCCGATGAAGCTGTTATTAAATCCTATCCTATCAATCCCCCTATCGTTGTTGCGTCGGTGGCCGTTTCTGCTGTGCGGCACGATACGCTGCTTTGTATTCCTCCGGGGTGCTGTTGTAGAACTGCCGAAGGAACTGAATCTCCTGTTGCAGCTTACCGGTTTCAAGTTGAGCTGTGACACTGGGTTTGGCGGCATCCAGCTTCTTTTCAAGGTGGGTGTTTTCTTTTTGCAACAAGCCGATTTCGCTTTTGTACTTGCGAAGCTGAGTTTCCAGACTTTCCATGCGAGGGAAGAACTTATCCAGCAGAGCGGCAACCTCCACCTTTTTCTTTCCTGCGTTGATAGGATTGATGTTATCAAGCTCCGCTTGGATACGAGCCGCCTGTTTTGACAGATTGACCGCTTGCTTGAATACCCGCGTAGGAATGTGCCGCCGCCCGGTGACGCTGGCCGATTCGCCCCGTTCCAAGTCGGGAAACTTTTTGACCATATGAGCGAAGAAATCATCCTGCCACTTGGTAAGCTGAACCCTGTTGCCTATGATCTCCTTTGCCGATAAGCGTCCGTCCTCCGTGATAGGTGTAAAGCACAGGTGCATATGAGGTGTTTTTTCGTCCAGATGGACGGTGTCGGCGAATATGTTGTCTTTGCCGATCTTCCGAGCAAGGAAGTCGGAGGCGCATTGGAAGAATGCCTTGATTTCCTCCCGCTTTTTGCCTTTGAAAAAATCGGGGCTGGCGGTAACGAGCGTATCAATGAAGCGAACGCTGTCTTTTCGAGTTTTGCAGCCCGCCGTTTCAATCCGGCCATTTGTCTCCTGTAAGTATGATTTTGTGGGCTTTACAATATGGAAATTGTACTTGCTGCGGGTGGTATCAACATCGGGGTTGCTGGCGTATTTCTCTTTGGTGCGCTCATGATGGGCCTCCAGAGCACCAGCACCGCCCTTTTGCTTGGCAAAACGCATGATTGCGTATTGAGGCATTCGCTTCCTCCTTTGTAGAATGAAAAAAGCCCGTTTCCGGGGCTTTGCACTTGTTATCTCGGATGGTGAAAATTGTGTAATCTCAAATTCCTTTCTTCTATCTTCAAGGCTTGACCACAAAAAGTATGCTGGATGATCTAGCGGAATAGTTAAGTCGGTTTTCCAAGCAAATCCTAGAATAATATTTTGCTGTTGGGAATCTACAAAATTACTTAATCTACGAATGTTATCAAATAAACTCGCTAGTTCTTTTTTAGAAAATAATTCTTCAAACTGGTCAAAAATAAGTACAATTATTTTGTTGTTTTCTTTAAGGTAATTTAATACTTCTTGAAGAATTTCATTTATAAATAGTTGATTAATACTTGTCATCTCGATATTCTTTATAGACTGCTTAATAAATCCTGTGCTTTCGGCTTTAATTAAGCAATCTCTAAAGGCCATTTCAACATAACGTTGAGACATGGCTGTTCTTACATCAACGGCATAGACAAAATATTTATTTTTTCGTTGTTTGGTTTTTGACATATCCCTTATTTTAATAATTGCTGAACTCTTTCCCATTCCAGAAGGAGCCTTAATAGAGAATAATCGAGTAGATGATTGTCCGGTAATAACACTATCAAAAAAATTAAAAATACTTTTTAATAAACTCTGTCTTCCGACGAAATCTTCTGGCCTAGAGGGTCGATAATCCGCCCAATTATCACCACTAATTACAGGAACGATACTATTAATCTCATCTTCAAATGCTGATATTACTTTAGGATCAATTTGTTCACCTGTCAACCAAGTTAGGGAAGCAAATATCCTTGAATATTTCTGTATCTTGCTAAACATTTCCAAAGACGTTATTCTCTCTCCGTGTTCCGCATTATATACTAAAACCGCAGTAGCAAAACCTGAATTTTCTTGCGAAACTGGAACAAGCCAATAACGTCCAATTTCTGTAACCAATAAAACAAATCCATCTTTAACCGAAAACTGATTTTCCACTTTATTTTTGATAAACTCTGGATTTACAATCAACCTAGCATCAAGCAAAGATTCAATTATCCTGTTTGTTGTATAAAATGATACTTTGGAAAGTGTTGTTCTATCTGATTCTATTGCCGGTTGATGACTTTTTACCTATGGCTGCAATCCTTTTTGCGCATAACTATTGACAGTACCTCTTTTTCAGCTGTTTCCAGCATTTTCCGCTTTAGCTTAGAGATGGACAGATGCTCGGCGCGGCTGCCCACCTCCCCGCGTTTCAGCTTGTAACCGCTATAATTGATTTTAAAAAGAGCTACCTTATAAATTTTGATGAAATAAACTCCTTATAGAATTGGAAGCTTCCTACTAAACACATTCATGAATCAGAGAAATATTGAGAATGTATACAGCTCAACATTTCTCCAACCATGAAATTTTTCCAATTTTTTCGACTTACGTGAAAGGAGTCTATTTATGGCCTATCAACTGAATAAAATCTACGCTCTGAGAAGTATATCAAGTGAAAAAGGACTGAACATTTTCGCAGGTGACATCTCTGTAAACAGCAATGTTGTTCAGTGGGATTTCGATCCTACAGACAAAGATCAGCAATGGAAAGTGGTTTCTTCTGGTTCCGGTGTCTTTCTCGAAACTGTGTATAATTCTGGTTATGTTCTGGATGCATACAATCCGACAACCAGTGGCGGTAATGCTGATGTTTGGCAGAAGACAGCCCAAGACAAACCCGCTCAAGAAATAACCCTTGAATTAGTATCGGGGAATACTTATAGGGTCAAACTACCCGCATATAACTTATACCTGACCGCTTACGGAACAGCAAAAGGAACTGCTTTGAGTTCCGGAACCTCTAACGGTAATGTGTACTGGTCACCTAATAATGCGTCATCAAACCAGCAATGGGAATTTGTTGATATCGCTGGCACAACATACCCTACCACAAGCAGCCATGACCTGACGGTTGGGAAAACCTATCAGCTCAACAGTATATCCGCTCCCTCAATGAACGCCAATCTGTTTGCAGGTGATACCAACAATGCTACCAGCAATGTGGTACTTTATACAGCAAACCCCTACGATTCTCAGCAGAACTGGAAGCTGGCCAACGCTGGCACTAGCGGTACGCACTATCTGGAATATGCGCCGAATACTGCCTTTGTTTTGGATACATACCAGCCTACGAATGCTGGAGCAAATGTGGATGTATGGGGAAAATCTGATGTGGAGAAAACTGCACAGGAGCTTGTTATCCGAAAAGTCAGTACAGGCAGATATACAGTATCACTGCGGCACTTCCCCAATCTGTATATGACGGCTTACGGAAATGTGGACGGCTCCGCCCTTAGCTCCGGCAGGAATGCTGGTAACGTTTATTTCTCCGAGCATACTGGTGAAACTAATCAGATGTGGAACTTCACCGACCCACAGGAGCGCCCAACTACAAGCAGCCATGACCTGACAGTTGGCCTAACCTATCAGCTTACCAATATTGGCACAACAAAGAACGCCAATCTGTTCGCTGGCGACACCAATCATGCAACCAGTAATGTTGTCAATTGGAAGAAGAATGAGAATGACCGTGAGCAGAAGTGGAAGCTGACCAACGCCAGTACCTCCGGTACGTATTATCTGGAATACGCGCCGAATACTGCCTTTGTATTGGATGCATACCAGCCAACTACCGCAGGAGCCAACGCCGATGTTTGGACAAAATCTACTATTGAGCGTACGGCTCAGGAGCTTGTTATCCGTAAGGTCAGTACAGGCAAATACACCGTCTCACTGCGACACTTCCCAAATCTGTATCTAACTTCGTATGGAACTGTAAATGGCACTGCCCAAAGTTCAGGCCGGAATGCTGGTAACATCTATTGGTCGGCTTATACTGGCGCGGATAATCAACTCTGGCATATTTATGATGTAGATCCAGATGTTAGTGGTGGTGGAAATGGCGGTAATACCCCTGATCCGTCTGGCGCTCGCTGGGGTATTGATGTTAGCCACCATCAAGGCACTATCAACTGGACTTCCGTTAAAAATGCTGGTGTGAAATTCGCTATGATACGCGTAGGATACCTGGGCTATGACGGTGATTTAACCCTCGACACACGTTTCAAAGATAATATCTCTGGAGCTATAAACGCAGGAATCCCTGTGGGTGTATACGCCTTTTCTTATATTAACAAAGAAGGGAAAGCGGAAGCTGCAGCAAGGTCTGTCATCAATGCTATTAAGGATTATAACATAACTTATCCGGTTGTCTTCGATATTGAAGAAAATAATGCTGTTGATTATCGGAATTTAGGCAAAACCTTCAACACAAATCTAACGAAACAGTTCTGTCAGACGGTTAAAGAAGCTGGATATCATGCAATGTGGTACACAAGTAGAGACTTTGCACAAAACCTTGTCTACGCAGATCAACTTGCCGCCTATGATTTTTGGCTGGCCCACGTTGGCGTTGCACAAACAAATTATCAAGGCTCCTTCACAATGTGGCAGTACTCATGGACTGGAAGGGTTTCCGGTATCAGTAGCGACGTTGATATGAATTATTGCTACAAAGACTATGCTAATGGCGGGACGGTAGAGCCTCCCGTTGATGATGGATTACCGTATTTCTTTAGGGGAGAATATGCAAAGTACTTTAAAGGCTATTTCCACTATTATAGGAATAGTGATGGGTATATGAATCATCAGGGTATTGATGTTTGTTGTCCGGAGTGGACTCCCATTTACAGCGTATGTCCAGGAAAAGTTGTTATAACCAGTCATGAACATTATGCTGGTAAAACAGAAGCGGAAATGGTAACCGGAAGACGGGACAATCCAAATAGCATGGGATATTTTGTTGCAATTCAAGCAGATAACCCAGTTAATTGTACTGTATATACAGTCGCAGATGACTGTATAGCTGGAGGTACAGTTAAACCCGGCCAGCCTAAAAATGGAGATTTCATTTTAACCTTTAGGTATTTGCATATGGTCAAACACCCTGAAGTCAGCGCTGGAGCCCATGTGGATGCTAATACATTGCTTGGCTACGTTGGAAATTCAGGTGCTAGCGATATACCGCATATACACTTTGATGCCAACAATGTTCCGACTTGGAATAGACCTGATATGTCGGTGAAAAACACTGTCAATCCCCAGGAATTCTTCAAAAACATAACATTCCAATATGGTAAAAACTAGTGATTTAAAGTACAAGCAGTACCCATTAGGGTACTGCTTGTACTTTAAAATCAATAATATAAGTATATATATCTTCAAAATTAAAGTAACTAGGATCAATAGGCGACCCGTCTGATTGGGAGAAAACTACATTTAAGTCACAATCTAAATCAGAAAAATAAAGATAATACTTTTGAGTTGATATATCACTTACTAAGAAATAATCGCCAACATAAAATATTTCGCCGCCGCCCAACAAGAGAGTTGTCATTTTATTCTTAGCTCCTCCAGTGTTAACTGCACTAAAAGTAAAATGGATCAATCGTTCCTCATTTGTATCATCATAAGAATGTTTTATCTGAAACGAATTATCTGTTGAGAGCCAGGGTTCATCAAGTCGATGACACCCAAGATAACAGTACAAGTTAATTCCAATAATGTTTTCGGAACCTAATGTCACATCCATTTGTGAATAGGGGTCACCAAAATACTCTCTTTGGTAAGACGGATCAGGTTCAGAAAATGTAATATCCTCGAAGCTACTTAATACCTGGTATATGTTATTGATATCAAGGGTTATTTCTTTTGACAAATCATAGGGGATATCAAATCTAATGATTATATATGCATCGTTGATCTCACTATACATGCCATAAAAATGTTTGGAATGAATTATATAGTACTCATAATCATAATCCAAAACATCAGGGCATATGCCATGAAAGATTTCCTTACCATTAATAGATATATATTCAACTTCATTTAAGACAAAAGGCAACGAACCCTCTATATTATCGCCATAATTCCCAGGGTTGATATACACTTCAAACGAATATGTATCCCAATTATCCGAACCCTCCAAATAGTATCTGTACCTTTCCATGTCCCTTAGAGGGCTATAATTATACTTCTGCCATTCTGAAGGAAATTCAGCAGAATATGTTACTGTCATATGATTTTCCAAACTCAGTGTGTGTGTATATCCCTCAACTTCTCTATACGTTGAGAAGTATTCATTGTTACTCACATGCTCCGGTTCGGATGCTGAGGATTCTATAGTTGGCTCTTCGAACTGGCTTGTATCTTCATCATCGTCAATACTATTGCTTGATTCTGAGACATTGCTACCAGTTTCTTTGCCACAAGCAGTAATGGTACAAAGCATCAATATGAATAGAATGAACACAACGAATATTCTTAACCGACCTTTCATAAGCATTCTCCCAATCGCCAGAATATAGTTTTATTAAATATATTATACCATACTTATGTGGTAACTGTACCTCAATAAACAAGAATTCCTCTGAACTATATATGACTATAAAGTATTATATTTCCATATTATTTTACTTATATCGACATAAGGACTTATATATCGATAGCCTTTTTTGTCTCTTATTATCAAGGAGGCGAAATATGGACTATGGACAATTTGCTTGGTTTAATACAAAGATGCCAGGATCATGATACTGATGCGTTGGCTGAGGTTGTATCCGGCTGCACACTCCGGGGGCGACAGGCGGGGCAACCTACAAGGTGGAGTTTCGACGGAACGGGGTGAAAGTGACGGAAGTGTAAAAGCTGTCAGCATAGATGGAAGTCTTGTATTTATTGCTAATGAAGCACATGGAGGATGGATATTCGTTGATGATGCGGAGCAGCAAGTCATAACCCCAAATATCAATTAAACATAGTGGTCGATACATTTTCACATCTGTTCAATTTGAACAGATGTGTGGTACTACCATCGGTGAATAAATACCCTCGCAAACATCCTTATAAAAAAACAACCTTGTTTGTGATGCGTTGATATATCGCTCCTGTAAGGCATTCAAACGCGACACAAGCGATTTTCTATGATCAGTATACAAACTGCTCTTCTCAAACCGGTACTGCCTGTCATGGTACGTTTGGGCTTCCACTATGCGAGATTGGATGGCATCAAAGATGTCGTGTTTCAGGGTCTCCTTGTTCAAGCTATTGATATCACAACTCCCTTTTGCTTCCATATATTGAGGGCAGAAGAAATATGTCCTACCTTTCCATACCCGTCTTTTCATTTTTCTCCCACAATGACCGCAAAACAGTAGTTTCCCTAGATAAGCGTCATCGTCATGCTGCGTGTGCATTTCTGATATAGTACACGCAAAACGTCTGGTATCAAGTATCGTTTGCACATCATCGAACAGTTCTGTTGAGACAATCGCGGGATGATGATTCTCAAATATGTGCCACTCATTGGGATGTCTTCGCTCGGGATGCCGTAAGTTGCTTGCCGGTGTCTTCCTTTTGCCTGTTACAAGAGTTCCCGCATAGAATTGATTCCGAAGATTATCCATTACACTTCTTCTTGTCCAAAGCCTTGAAGCCATGGCATACTTTGTGTCGCCACCATATACTTCCTTCGTATATCCAAAAGGGACTGAGGCGGCTATATAAGTCCCGTTTTTCTGTTTCAACCTTATTGTCGATTTGACCTTCTTGGAAATATCTTGGGAATACGAAGCATTCACCACGTTAATCAAAGACATCTTAAATCTCGAAGCTCGATTATCTTCAATGCTATCATATCTGTCGGTTATTGCGATAAGCCGAACATTCCGAGCCGGCAATGTACGCCATACCAGTTCGCCCGTGTCCAAATAGCTTCGTCCCAAACGGGATAGATCCTTTACTGCAACGCAATTGATACTCTTCTTTTCCACATCTCACAGCATTGCTTCATATCCTGGCCGCATACTTGAAAACGAGGACACGCCGTCATCAACATATACCTTGTGTAGTAAAATATCTTTTTTATCAGACAGGAAACTCATAACTGCGATAGGTAATGGTATCTTGGTAGAGAAAGCCAGGAAAGCTGTTAAAGTGACACTCTGAGAAGAAGTTGCGCGCCTCTCCTTCTAGAAAGGAATCGGACACGGTACCGCCGTGGTCCACCACACCGGTATGGAATCCGAACCGCTGCTCATTAGACAACTTCTGAAGGGCAGACAGGGAGTATTGAGAGTGTAGTAGTTTTCAAACCGCCCCCCACAGCTACAGCGTCAACATTTGGAGATGTGTACCGCCCATAGCCGTAATAGCCCAAATAGCCAGGCCGCATTGATTATCCTTCTTTTCAGCTAGTTCCATTGAATTCCAGAAAATTTTTTAAAATGATCCATAGAAATTTTTACCGATTCCAGCTCGTCTAACTGGGTGAAATCCTGCTCCAAAATGATGTAGCCTGTTCCATAGCGGTTGCCCGCATCAATATAATCCTGAATGGGTAATACGCCAGTGCCGATCTCTGCGAAATCCGACAGAGGCATATGGTGGGTGGGGTCCTCGTTCTCTTTATGGTCATGGAGATAGAGATTGACCGGGCCTTTGTGATCCTCATGTAAATCCTTCTGGTGAAGCATTGTCAGTCGCTTCCCCAGTTTTTGAATTATTTCTACCGGATCTGCGCCGCCCCGGGCACACCAGAAAGTATCCAGCTCAAATTGGACCAACACCGGGTCAGTGTGCTCCATCAAGTATTCGTATCCTGTTTTGCCCGCCAGAGGCAAAAAACCTGCGGAGTGGTTGTGGAAGCAAAATCCAAGGCCCCGTTCTTTGATGTAACCCCCAATTCTGCCAAGCTGTTCTCCATATGTCTTTATGCTTTCCAGGGTACTGAAATACCGGTCGGTGCCCCAGACAATATAGGGACATCCAATAACCTGCTGGTATTCCAATATTGGATCAAGGGTGCTAAGGCGATCGGTGTCTAGCGGCCACAAATGCGTGCCGATAATCTCCAGTCCATAGGCCTCCATTACCCGCCTCATCTCTTTAGCACTTATTCCAAAGCCGATGCCGGGATCAGCGGCCGGGCTATGGTTGGCCAATTCTATATATTTATAACCCATTCCGGCCAGTTTTTCCAATGTCCCTACAGGATTCTCCTTTAAATGGTCCCGCACGGAAAACAGCTGAATCCCTACTTTCATATAGTTTAACTCCTCATAAAATTAATTATTACCCTAGTTCCATATGGCGCTTCCGGTTCCCTGTAAAGAAGAAGGTGCATATCACGGCAAATACCACCACATAACTTGCTGAGATGGCAAAGGTGTATTGGAAACCTACCCAATCGATGATCAGACCTCCCAGCATCATGCCGATGCCCTGACCCAGATCATATCCCAGCCAGAAGGTGGCGCTGGCCGCCCCCCTCCGCTCTGGCGCGGAGCGTTTGAGAGCCAGGGCATTAAAGGTGGGCTGAATAATCCCTGTGGCGGCGCCGGTGACCGGACCTAGGATGAGAAAGCTCATCTCATTGGCCAATACCGCCAGCAGAAGTGTGGCGGCTGCCATCATAAGCAGCAGAGGCAACATTAGCACCAACGGATTCCATTGGTTCAGCAGTTTTCCCAATCCGATGCGCACCACAAAAGCGGCGGATGCAGAGAGGATATAGAATAATGAGATATGCTCGAAGTCCATCTCATTGGCAAAGACAATCATAAAGGTAGATAACCCCGTGCCCATACAAAAGATCAGCTGAAGCAGTGAGGGTAAAAACGCTTTCTTTTCCAGATAATCGCTTAGGTGGAATTGCCCCTCGTATACTCCTTGTGGAACGCTTTTCCCAGAAGGGAGAGTCAGCACTATGACGACCCCTACCACTCCCAAAAGCCCTGCCACATAGAGGGGAAAAGGATAGTTGCTGCCACTTGCTCCCAACCAAGCCACTCCCATCAAGCCCAAGGCTACAGTGGGGCCGATGGCGCTGGAGATGGTGGAGGAAAGGGAGTAGTATCCAATGCCTTCATTTATTCGGCTTTCTGGGATCACATCCGAAGCGGCCGCATTGGAGGCGGTGGATACCAGAGCGGAGGACACCCCCTGGACCGCTTTTAGGCAGATTAACAACAAAAATGTCCGGGTGAAGCCCATGCAGCCTAAAGCCGCACCTAGTCCTGCCGCACCCACAACCATCATGGCCCGGCGACCGAATTTATCGGTCATCCGTCCCGAAACCAGCCGGCAAATCATGGATGCTATGGTAAAGGTGGTACCCAGGAAGCCGCTTTCTGTATTGCCCCGTCCCAACTCGTTTATCACATATAGAGGAAGAATGGTATTGGAGAGGCTAAAGGTAATTTGGCAGATGAAGATATAGAGGCATATCCGCACAAACCGGCTGTTCCAAAGGGCTTTTGGCCTAGACTGCGTGTTTTCCATAAAGAACCATCTCCTATAATCTGGTAATGAATGAATTATGCCACAGGAATTGTCAAAATAGCCGACGGCAATCATTGAGCATGTAGAGTGACTGTAGGAGGGCCCTGGGACTGCCACCAATCATCTCCATATTCCTTATGTAAGCGTCCGGGAAGAACCTGCGCTCATGAAGCTTCCCAGACTGAAATGGTTTTAGAATCTGTAGAGTTCACCAGTCTGGGCTGAGATATAGAGGGCTTCAAGGATTTGAGAAACCACCAACGCCTGCTCTGGCTTAACGAACAGCTCTCCTTTGCCCTCCACGGCATCCAACCAACGCACACATTCCCGTTCGTCGGGGCCGAGACCTTGGAGCCCTACGCTGACAGGCCCAACATTAAAGGGAATATTGAGGTCGGGTTCCTCGGTGGTCAGGCGGTCATGGACCACCTTATTGAGTACCATGCGGTGTTTATTTCGCTCGCCCTTGCGCATGGTAGCCCCTGCCCTGGTACCACATAAAGTGACCATTCCTTCGCGTACATCATCCATATTGATCAGCCAGGATGCCTCCAATGTAAGAGTAGCTCCATTTTCCATAGTAATAAAGCCAAATGCGGAATCCTCCAGATCATAGGTCTCAGGGTTCCAGGGCGCTACTAGGTTGCCCTGCTCGCCGGGCATCAGGGTGGTGGCAAGCTTATTGTAGGTGGTGCCCATTGCGGTTTTGGGCTTGTAGTTATCCATCATCCACAATGCCAGATCCAAGGAGTGGGTGCCGATATCTAGAAGCGGGCCGCCGCCCTGCTGGGATTTGTCGGTAAAGACACCCCAGGTGGGAACAAACCGCCTGCGAAGAGCATGGCATTTAGCATAGTAAATCTCCCCTAGGCTGCCGTCTTCACATCGCTCCTTCATTGCCAGGCTGTCGTTGCGGTTACGGTACTGGTAGCCGATAGTGAGCAGTTTACTAGTTCGTTTGGAGGCATCCAGCATTTTCCTAGCGTCGGCAGCGGTTGCGGCCATAGGTTTTTCGCACATCACATGCTTGCCGGCCTCCAGGGCAGCCACAGTAATTTCACAGTGGGAGACATTGGGGGTACAAACGTGGATAATATCAATAGCGCTATTCTCCACCAATTTCCGGTAATCAGTGCATATTTTGGCATCAAAGGTGCCATATTGTTTTGCAGCCTCCTGAGCCCGCTCTGGCTTAGTGTCACAAAAGCCCACAATTTCGGCACGGTGATTTTGGGTAGCCAACGCGGGCAGGTGCTTGCCATTAGCAATACCGCCGCAGCCGATAATACCGATTTTCAGTTTACCCACTTTCATGCATTCCTTCCTAAATGTGTAGTTTGTATTGTAATAAGCCTCCATGGTATAATGATGACAAAGATTAAAATCACAGACAATTCCAATCATCTGCTTGAGGAGGGCTTTATGTTATACCAGGTTTACCTTGTGGACGATGAGAAGATCGCCTTAGATGACATCTGCAACAATGTCCCATGGAGTATTTATGGATTTGAGGTCCAAGGGAAAAATACCGATCCGGAAGCAGCGCTGTCTGAGATCGCTCACCTTTGCCCCCATGTGGTAGTCTCAGACCTGAAAATGCCGGTAATACATGGTCATCAGCTAATTGAATCGGTATTGAAAAGACAGCCCCAGACAGAATTTTTAGTGGTGAGCGCTTATGACGACTACCAGTTGATTCGCAAGTCCTTTAAGCTCCAGATCTATGACTATCTTCTTAAACCCATCTCTGTGGCGGAGTGTGGCCGGGTACTGGAGAATCTTCACAGCCACCTGGGAGAAAAGATTCCCGGTGCGGATATGGCAGGAGAGTACAGCGGGTCCAACAAGACCTTTAACGCTGTCCTGGGCTATATTGGCCAAAACATCCACAAGCGCCATTCCCTCCAGTCCATCAGTGAACGCTTCCATGTTTCGGGGAGCACCATCTGCCAGTACTTTAACAAATATCTGGGCACCACCTTTGTAGAGCACCTAACTCAAATGCGGATGGAGAATGCCAAGGCGCTGTTGGTTACCGACAAGCCCATTAAGGAGATCGCCTTGCTCTGTGGCTATGACAACTACTTTTACTTCTGTAAGGTTTTTCAGCGCTACTTCCACTGTACGCCGTCGGAGATGAGAGGTCAATATGAAAAAACTCAGTCTTAAAGCCGTTTTTTCTCTTGTGCTTGTGGGCATAATGGCAATGATGCTGCTGGTATTTGTTGTCTACCACAGTGTGGTCACTTCTTTTGCCAAGCGCAATTCCTCAGAGAACCTTACCTTTATTGCCCAGCAGCTCTCCGACCGCCTGGAAGAATACTTTATGTCCCTGGACAGTCTTTCTGTGTCACTGGCTACGGAGGCCTCCATTGTGGATTTTCTAAGCAGCGGATTGGAGGAGCGGTACGACTATGAGCAGGAGGTCAACAGCATCTTAAACCGGGGACTGTCCGACTACGACTGGTCGGTGAGCATCCTGCTTTTTGACAGCGACGGTTCCTTTTACCGCTATCCCTTTACCTCCGTATCTCCCACAGATGGTCGCCAGCTGTACCAGGAACGGATCAGCGGGACTGACGGCAGTCGCAAAACCTCCGTCACATTGGGGGGGATGGAGTATTATATCTTAGCACAGCCGGTTTATGAAATATCCCGGTTCTCTACCCGGAGGGTGGGAACGGTGGTGATTCTCAGCGACCTGGGCCAGGTCACGGGAATGCTCAGTGAATACGACAGCATTTCCGGGCTGGATGTGGCCCTCTGGGACAGCGAAACATTGGTGCTGTCCTATCAGACCACTATCTTCAATACCTCTCCGGGACTGCTCACCAGCAAAACCTTTGTGGCCAACAACTTTGATTTGATCGTCAGTCTGGACAAGGGCCAGGTCTTCCCCTATGAGTCGGTTTTTGTGGCTGGAATTTTGCTGGTAATCCTGTGTATGGTGATTTTTTTCCTCATTATGCATCAGGTGACAAACCGACATCTGATCAAGCCTATCACCTTTTTAACCACTTATATGCGGAAGCTGGGCACCAACACCCTGACTGAACGCATCCCTGCCACCACCGGCAGCCAGTCCATCAACCTTCTGATTCGGGATATCAACCGTCTTCTAGACCGGGTGGAGGATTACAGCAGCCGGGCCTTTCACACCCAGCAACGGCTGTATGAAATGGAGGTGGAGCGGCAGGCTTCCAAGCTATCTGCTTTGCGCAAGCAGATCAACACTCATTTCACTTACAACACCCTGAACAGCATCAAGGTCATGGTAAAAAACGCCGGGCTGGCCGCTGTGGCGCGAGTCACGGCAGGGTTGGCTTCCCTGATCCGGTACGCCTACAGCAAGGAGGAGTATATCCACATCTTTGATGAAATGTTGATTCTGGGGGAATATGCCAACATTATGAATGTACGGTTTCACGACAAATTCCAGGTTCATTATGAGGTGGACGACACCTTGGAGCCTTACCAGATTCTCAAACAGCTTCTCCAGCCCTTGGTGGAAAACGCCTTTATCCATGGACTGGAAAATAAAAAGGAGAACTGTGTCCTCACCATCACCGGTATGTTGAGGGATGAGGCTGTGTACATCTCTGTACGGGATAATGGGGTGGGAATTGCTCCGGAGCAGCTTCAGTACATCCGTATCCGGCTGGACAGCCGGGTAGAGGATGATTCTCACGAGGGCATTGCCCTTCTGAATATCAATAAGAGAATCAAGCTCTACCATGGAGATGCCTATGGCCTCTCCATCCAAAGTGAGCAGGGTGCGGGTACTCAGGTGACCCTCACCTTGCCGCCTGTAAACGGCCAGAAGACTCTGGAGTATATCCCGGACCATATCCTGGGTTGACGGTACTCTGCTGATCAGCCGTTCATTCGGGTAAGGACCGCTTGGCCAATCTCCATATACTTGTCCAGCCCGATGATTTCAAACTCGCTGAGATAGCGTTCCCACACAGTGTCATCATTGGGGTCCATTTCGCCCACAGCAAATTTGGCTAAGCATTCCTTGACATATTCATCCAGGGTAACCTCAATATCGCCTATTTCTTCCAGCTCCTCCGGCGTGAAGATCAGCAGTCCCACGTAGTTGTCCGCCAGCATATCGTAATAGCTTGTGGATGTCTCACTGTTGATCTGCTGGAGGCGGGGAATATCACTGTAATACAGGGTATTGCCATAGAAATCGTCGATCATGGGGTTAATGCCGTTCCAGTGCACATTCTGTGGAACCTCCGTCAGGTTTTCAACGACCTCTATAGTGGCGGGCAGTCCATAGGGACTCATTGACCCTTCAGGTGCGGCTTGCCAGTGCTCCCCTTCAACGCCATATCTAGCCAGGACAGAGGCTTCCTCACTCATCATTAAGTCGAAAAGCCGGAATACTACAGCAGGGTACTCACAGGCAGAGGTGATGGTACCACGGTTGCCCGGAGAGAGGGTCATGCTGATTGCGGTTTGTCCATTGGGCCCATTGAGAGGGTCCATGCCGATGTAGCGATCCACGGCCTCATCATCATTGGCCTGAACCACGCCCATCAGGTTATTGGTGGTAAAACCGCCACAGATGTTGTTGGGATCGTTGGCAATCTGTTTTACAGATTGGAAATCCTGAGTAAAAGTAATGGAGGCCAACAGTCCTTCAGTGGTCAGTTGATTTAAGTATTTCAGACCCTCCCGCCATTCATCGGTGACAGGGGCATAGTACAGCTGGCCGTTGTCCTGATAGAGGCGGTGGAACTGGATATTGTTGGGAACAAATGCCTGCATAATCCAGTTGGCGGGGTTGAGGGCGGGGTTGGCGTCGGTGCCCACCAGGGGCAGCTCATCAGCCAGACCATTGCCGTTGGGATCATTCTCCTTAAAAGCTTTGAGCATTTCATAAAAGCCGTCAAGAGTGGTGGGAAGTTCCAGATCTAATGCCTCCAGATAGGTCTGGTTGACAAAGAGCTTGCAGGGAGTCATAGCCCCAATGCTGGGGGCAATGCTGGGCATATAGTAGATGTTGCCGTCGGCGGAGGTCATCAGGGTTTCTACGCCGAGGGAGCCGCCACTGTAAGCGTCCAGGAAAGCCTTGGTGTTTTCTCCGTAGGCTTCAATGTATTCATTTAGAGGGATAACCTGTCCCTCCTGAGCATAACGAATGATGTTGGTGGCGGAAAAAAATTCGTTGCCCGGTGTGCCGGCAACACCCAGATAGGCATCCGGCATATCGCTGAAGCTAGCTAAGGACAGCTGGACCTTCTGGCCCATATCGGCGGTGGGGATCACCTCAAAGTTGATTTTTACATTGCCCTTTTCCTCCAGCCATTGGGTAAACTGGTTGGTGGCGTAGTCCTGCACATTGGCGTGCTGGGGCACCATAAACCGCAACTCCACTGTCTCCTTGGCGATGGGGAATACCCCAGCGGGATTGCAGTATTCCTCCCCAGGGATACCGGTGTCGATGCCTGATGGCTCAGAAGCGGAGCTTTCAGGCAAACCGGATCCGCCGCTACAGGCTGCCGTTGTCACAGCAAGAGTCAGAATTATCAGAAGAGTGGCTACCTTTTTTAGCATGACATGTTTCATAATATCCTCCTTATTTATGGGTTGCGTATATAGATACAGGCCGGGCCTGATCCACACCATTAGCCTTTGATGGCCCCAACCATCACGCCCTTGACAAAAAACTTTTGCACCAGTGGATAGATACACCAAATAGGTATACAAGATACAAGAATCAAGGCATATTTCATGGATTCAAACAGGTTGAGGTTCAGGGTTTGATTGAGATTGGTAAGACTGCTGGAGTCGATCTGATTGACCAGAAGAATGTCCCGGAGAATCAATTGCAGGGGGTAAAGCTCTTTACTGGTGAGATAGAGGAATCCACCAAAGAAAGCATTCCAGTGACCCACTGCGTAGTAGAGGGTGATGACGGCGATTACCGGCTTGGACAGGGGAATCACCATTGTAGTAAAAAACCGTGCTTCGCTACATCCATCTAATTGAGAAGCCTCCAGCAGCTCCCTGGGGATGGAGTTTTGAAAGAAAGTCCGCATAATGATCATGTTATAGACCGACAACGCGGCAGGAATAATCATTGCCAGACGGCGGTTAAGTAAATTTAAATCGCGGATCAGGATATAGTTTGGGATCATGCCGCCATTAAACAGCATGGTAAAGGTAAAGATCATCATAAAGACATTCCGTCCAGGCAGATCCTTTCTGGATAAAGGCCAGGCAGCCAGGGTGGTGAGGATCATGTTAAAACTGGTGCCCACAACGGTATAGAAAATTGTGTTGCTATAACCGGTGAGGATATAAGGGTCCTTAAAGACCGTGGCATATCCCTCAAATGAAAAGTCCACAGGCCAGAAGGTCACCTTGCCGGAGACCACAGCATCCCCCGAGGAGAGAGAGTTGGCCGCTACATTGATCAGGGGTACCAGCACCAGAATCCCAAAGAGTACCAGCACCACATTGACGATGGCGTAAAAGATTTTATCCTCTGGTGGGATAGCGGCCTTGGCTTTGACCCTCGTCAACAGTTTTTTTGTCAGCGTCACAATTATTCCTCCTTTAAAACAGGCCGGAGCCGCTGAGCTTCTTGGCCACTTTGTCGGTGACAACGATAAGAATCAGGTTGACCACTGAATTAAAAAAACCGATCGCGGTTGCATAGCTGTAATCGGTGTAGCCGGTCAAACCGATTTTATAGGTATAGGTTGCGATAATTTCACTGGCCGATACATTGAGGGCATTCTGCATAAGAAAAACCTTCTCAAAACCCAAATTCATCACATTGCCCATATTGAGAATAATCATAATGATCGCTGTGGGAATAATCACAGGCACATCAATGTACCGAACCCGCTGGAGCCGGGAGGCGCCATCTACAGTGGCTGCTTCATGAAGCTCAGGGTCAACGCCTGCCAGAGCCGCTATGTAGATGATGGAGGCCCATCCGGCATTCTGCCAGATGCCCGACCAGACATAAAGGTGGGAAAAGGCGTTGGGGCTCGCAAACAGGTCAGGGATTGCAAATCCAAAGCTGCGCCCCAGAGCGGCGAATATGCCGATGCGAGGGTTCAAGATTTGGGTAAGCATACTGACAATGACCACTGTAGAGATAAAGTGGGGCATGTAGGATAGCATCTGTACCGTCCTACTAAAGCGCTTGCTTCGCACAGAGTTGAGGGCCAGGGCCAGAATGATGGGTACAGGGATATTGGCCAAAATGCTGTAGGCCGAAATGGTCAGTGTATTGCGCAGGATCTCCGTGAATTTATAGGTACCGAAGAATTTGCGGAAGTTGTTAAGGCCCACCCATGTGCCGCCCCAGATTCCCTCTCTTGGGGAAAACTTTTTAAAGGCAATCTGCAAACCTGCCATGGGGTAATACTGAAAGACCAGAATGTAGGACAGCGGCAGCAACAGGAATAGATAAAGCTGCCAATACCTAAAGAGATTTAATTTAATACGGGATCCAATTCCAATCCCAGATTTAACACCTTTCCGAGGCGGAGTCGTATATGCATTTTCCATTGAATCATCTCCTTTAAAAGGATCCTTTATGTTCCACATTTGCATTATATCTGTATTATAAGACTTAAAGTATCAATAATCTTTCAAACACTATATACTATTTTACACAGATGGATAGCTCAATATAAATCAGAAAGGCTCCATTAACGTTTGAATCAACGTTTGCTAAGTTTCTTTATGTCGGTTTTGGGCTATCCATTGTTAAAAAGGATTTCCGGTGTATTGCGCTCTAACCGCTGGGGCGTAATTGTGTACGAATGTGTCAAGTAAGGAGCAAAAATTTTTTAAAAATATTTTTTTGCTTATCTGCCGTATGTACATGTATATCACCTGAATGGTACAATTATTAATCAGGCTTTGTGTCGTTATTCTCATAATTCCTCAAAATACAAAACGCCTCACCCGAAGATGAAGCGTTATATATTAGCTTATTTGCAATTAGGGCAGTAATATGGACCTATGTCGCCTTCTATTCTCCATTCAGATATATCATACCTTTTTATTATTTCTACATAAGGCTTCCCGCTCCTTTTTGAAACTTGAAGCATACCTTTATCATCGCATGGTACGCTTTTAATTCTGCCGCATTTTTCACACTTTAATCTTCTTGCCATGAGATTATCCGTAGCGTTATTGATAAAAATAATGTCGGAAATCTCTAAATCTGTAAAATCATTTATCTCTTTTATCTTTCATCCTCTCTTTTTCTGCATTCTACTATATTTAAGGGGATTTTTACACTTAATTTTTCCTGTCAGTCAAACCCCGTCTTATGATTGTGATTTTGACGGATGTACATGTACATCGCCTGTGTGGTATAATTTGTTCGATTAAGATTTTGTTCAAAAATTAAAACATAATGGTATAACCCATTTCAAAGCAGAAAACCACTTAGCATTAGTGATTAGGATAATGGTAGTTAAATGATAGATGAAGAATTATTCATTGCGTTTCTAAGTAGTTCGAAACTCAGGAATATTTTCTGCCATGATGTAGGTTTAATTATTTCTAAAGAGGGGGAGTTCCGTGAAATGGTATGCACATCCTGAATTACTGGAAAGCAAGAGAAAATGCGATGAAGCCACAAAGACTAAAAATTTAGCGTCTTTGTATTCGCTAAGCGATATCTATGGGCAGATAGGTCACGATGATACCTACAGCGATATATTAAAAGCTGCTTTTTTGTACAGCAGCTTCACCTGTCTTAGTGACTGGATAGAATTTTCGGTTACTGATGAAGAAAAGTCGTCTTATAGCTCTATGAACATCGCCCTTGAGAAGTACGAAGCGGAGTTTGAAAAATGTCTATATCTATGCCGCAAAGCCCAGCAGCATCTGTTAAAGTATTCAGACGAGATTTCCTTTGATGATATTTTGGAGGAAGGCTACTATAACGCTTTATACTGTAGCTTGATTGTCAATTTCTCTAACATTTTATCCAGAACAGGCAGGCTGATAAATTCAATAGATTATTTGCTTCCTATAGCTGATCTTGAATTCGCTATGGGATTGGGAAACTTAGGCAACAGGCTTGCTTCCTATGCGGATTTCATACATGATGGCAATGAGGCTGTCTATGTTGCAAAGTTAGGACTGGATAATTTGAACCGCTGCCTTCAAATGGATTCTACCAACATGTATGCAGAGGCAAGAAATAGTTTCGATAAAAGAGCATCTATCTTAAAGAAAAAACTAGGTGAGAGCACAACACTAAAATATGAGGATATATTGAGTATTGATCTCAGCAGTGTCAGTGGAGAAGAACGCGACTATAGAGATTGGTGTGCCAATAATGGCCTGTATCTAACTCATGCTAATGATGCACATAGACATATTGATGTAGCCTTTGACCCGATACATTTGCCGCCCATGAGAATGAAAGAAGAAGATGGAATTATACCTACTTTTCACGGATTATTCAACCAAATTAAGCAGGCATATGTATCAGCTAGGTTTATGGTTTTTGAGGGATTGGAGCATCGAGAAACGCATTTCTCTGATAAATACGTTTATCTGGTAAATACGTTAGACTATCCTGTATATGGGTTAGGTATAGAGAAAATTAAATCAGCATATCGAAGCATCTACTCCATTTTCGATCATATAGCTTACTTTTTGAACTCTTATTTTGAATTAGGCTTTAAGGAAAACAGGATATTTTTCAAGCGGATATGGGATAAGAAAATTCTAAGGGATAAGGTAAAAAGCAATTATGCATTACGGGGATTATATTGGATGCGTAAGGACTTGGCAAATATCAGCGTATCAAGCTACAAAGAGCATATAGACCCTGTTTTATCAAAAATAAGCGAAATAAGGCAAGCGATGGAACACCGATACTTTAAGGTGCATGAGTTCGAGGTTACAGATATTGAAGATACAGACGAAAATGATCGGTTGGCTTTTAGCATAGGGTTTGAGGATTTTGAAAGATACGCGCTGACTCTACTAAGCGTCGTCAGAGAAGCAATACTGCTGTTGGGTATGACGGTTTATATTGAGGAACACGCCGCGCTCAAAAATACAGGTCAGAATACCCTAATAGTTGACCTACCTCTTACAAATTATGAAGATGATTGGAAAGCCATACAAATATAAAGAATAAAAGACAACCCCTCTCTTATATTGTTTTGAGATAATTAAATGCCGATAAGAGGCATTAATACGACAGTTTTAATTGAAAAAGCAAAAGGCCATAAGGAGGTAACCTATGGATTACATATTTATGACAAGATCATTCTGGTCTGAGCTTAATGTGCCAAAATCATTAGTCAAAGCGAAATATAAAGAATTCTTTGGAGAAAATGACTATCTCATTGAGAACAGAATAGAAGCCATTATGTTACTATCTAAAATTACAGGTAATATTCAAGATAAGATGGTACTTAGGATGAAGTCCGAGAATATCAATCTGACAATTAAGGACTTATATAAAATATTTGATGAGTGTTTTCATTTTTATATGCGGCAAAAAGACGCACGACACGAAATGTCTGAGCTAAACGCCGGTGCAGCATCCATAGGAGATACTTTTGAACAAAATCGTAATATATCTCGCAATGTTATTGATGCGGTTAATTTATGGATAGAGAACTGCATTCTTTATCAGACTTTTACAAAGCCATTTGATACAATGTCTTTTGATGTTGATTTTGAGTTGTTCTTGGATATGTATATCTATGGTCTTGCATCACAAGCCTTATCCTTACTGTCAATGAGCAAAAAATTTGAAGAAAAGGAAATGTTTTGTGGATTATCAATTACTCCAAATGGAGATGTTCCTGCGGAAGTAATTAAGTATCATCCCATAATCTATTTTAATACATTGTTGACGGGGAATCAAAATATTTTCGATACAGATAACGAATTAAGAAATGCTGATGAGTCGGAATTTGGTAAAGGATTTTTCGATGAGTATAGTCTTAGCTTTATTAACTCTTTGCGCGTATTGAGTTCTTTTCAAAAATATATGTTGTTAGATGGCAAAGTGGCCCTGACAGTTATTGATAAAGATCAGTTCATATGTGAAGTAGAACGCTATTCAAATAATTTGGTTGGTGGAAATACCTTTTTTGATGCATTTGTTTTAACAAAGGCGAATATAACAAGCCAAGTTAGAAAGGATGACCCTATAATTTGGGGAATGAATTCAAACAAATATAGACACGAGTTAAGGCCATTTATTTGTTTAGATAATGACCGAGTTAATATTTCGTACTGTGCTATTGAGCAAGCTAAGCACCTCTGGGTATCAATTTTTAATAACGGAGGAATGAGTTACTCGAATTGCAAAGATAAACTAACCGCCGCTATTGAAAAACGTAATAAAGAATTATCAGTAACATTAGTTAACATTATCAGGGAAAAGCTGCGAAATCATTACACAGCTTATTTTGATGAGACTGATGTTCAGTACGACAGAATTTTCGGGACTAAATCTATCAATTACGGTGATTTGATTTTGGTTTTTTATACAAAGGAGACAGATGAGTTGTTCCTGATTGAAGCCAAATTTTTCTCTGACTCATTAAATAATAGTGGTATTATATCTGACTATGAAAAGCTGTACAAAGCTGATGGATATTATGACCGTTGCAGAAGAAGATATGACTTAGTGCTTAGTGAACCACAAAAAATGAAAAGTTTTCTTCGAGCTCAAACGCCAGTAAAAGCGCATTTTCTTTTTGTTTCTTCAAAACCTTTAGAGATAGAGTTTCAAGATGATGATGGTGTGGTTAGTTTTCCTTGTTTATCAATATTCGATAACTATTTAGAAGGAAAGTTAATTGTAGATGAGGATGATAGTATTATGCGTCCAACTCATATAATTTAAGTTTGCAGGGATTTAAACTAACCCAAAAAGCAACCTATGTAATTATTAGAAATATTTACATAGGTTGCTTTATAATAGCTGAAAAAATTGATTTTTTCTACCCGTGTCATGGCTACGAATGTGTCAAGTAAGGGGCAACAAATTTTTCCGATTGCTATCCAAAGAAACTAAGAAGCTGGTTCACAAGATACGGCTCTAGGGATTTTACGCACATAGGCTCATATCCGGGGTATAAACATTAGACGCAATTCATTGTTAGGCCAGCTATCCCCAGTTTATGGATTAAGCGCAGTTGGTTATGTAGCCGAGCGTAAATCGGAATATCAAATTTTGTATATGCTTGTGGATATGAATAATACCAAACATATGAAAATCCTTATGGGGACATATATTCTTTTAATCCAGGTAGGCTGGAACTTTTTGTGTAAATATGATTTTCCAATGGACAGAAAAACAGCATAAAGATTATGATTTGACCCACAAATCAGAGGTGGGGATTTGCCCGGCAGCCCGGTCGCCAAACAGGATGTTCATCTGGCTGATGACTTGATCCCAATTTCGACAACGAGCAGTCCAATGTTCGACAATTTTTGTCGACGCCAGATACAGCATTTTGCGCAGGGAATCATCATTGGTAAAGGACGGCTTGTTCTTAGTGATCCGCCGGAACTGCCGGTTAAGTCCCTCAATGATATTGGTT
>Ga0153947_1000247_pt1 | contig 26092 bp, 32 predicted proteins | sample TSNJ031MetaG_FD_104697 | JGI IMG/M metagenome (GOLD analysis project Ga0153947, IMG submission 104697) | Attine ant fungus gardens microbial communities from New Jersey, USA - TSNJ031 MetaG | ecosystem: Host-associated > Fungi > Mycelium > Unclassified | place: USA: New Jersey, Wharton State... | reverse complement strand
CTCTGCTCACTTCGGTCATATCGCCACTGTATCCGGAGTAAACCCTGCCGACTAACTTTACATATACTACTTGGCATTTGTTAGTTCCCATGTACCAGATTAACGGGACCCTTATTGGGTACATCAGAACAATTCTGTATTTACAATCCAATGAATAACCACAACAGGCATTCCAGTGTTAAAATAGGTTGAGCGTTGTACAGAACAATAGCCTACTGACTATGCCCTGGCTTCTAGTGTGAGCCACTGCATCAATTTTCTCAGACCGAATCTACAGTGGGAATCTTCACACTGGGGGCGCACTAGAAGTCTTGAATGGAAAGAGTTGTAATCATGATGTTATGAGCTTAAATCCAAATGATCACTGTCCAGATTCTGGTAATACCCGGATTCAAGACTTGATCGCACGGACTCCCAGAGAATAGAAACAAAACATGTTGCTAGCTAAAGATGACTGCATACTAGTGGCATACTGGGTCCTGGTCGAGTATAACGATACGAGCGAGAGCCTATGAAAAGATCAGAAAGAGGCTTCCAACGCAAGGGTGAGAGCGAAAAGGCTTATCAAATACTAATGAGACCCAGCATCGAGCAGAGGGGACTGCCGGAGCTACATGACGGTCTCAGCAATGAGCCAATCATATGCCAAATCGAGGTCCAGTCACCAGGACTCAACCAGAACAACCCAGAAAATATGGCTCAAAGCAATTGCTGGGTGAATTAATCAAAATAATAAAGAAATACCTTCCTCCCCCCCGAACCCCATCAAAACCTCTCGTACACCAAGTGAGACAATGCCCTGAATCCACTGCCCTGCTACACAAAGCAGAACAGCCAGCGAACAAAGCTCGCTCATGATCCGTGATTACCACAGATCATCACCCTCTCACATATATGACAGGGTGGCCCAGTTAATAACTGGGGCAAGGTGTCCAGGACGAAAAACCCTAAAGCACTGTGTGCCTAGAGTAACTCGATCCATGGATGGACGCCGTTCAGAGTTGTTCCAAGCGGCGGGGCATGTCAGACTATATGCACAAAACTGCGCACTGGCGACGAAGAGGATTGGATGTGCTGGGTCTGGTAGAGAAACCAGGGGCAGAGATAATCAGACCCTTTTATACTGGGGCCTGCCCTAAACTGATGACATGATTGCTAAATTTATCCCGAAAGAATACTCTTCGTGCCTCAAGTCATCCTATTCATTCATGACTCTGAGCTGTTGTCATTTTGCTGCCTTCACTGTCTCCTGACATTCTTTCAACTTGAACTGGTCACTGAAAGGGTGTTGGAATATACTAAGAATAGGTCAGAGCCGAGACTTTAATTACCCTTACTTACCCTTGTTAAAATACCCTGAGGCTATAACCTACCCCCAGTGTCTAAACATTTAATGATAAAATCATCATACCTCATTCTCAACACGCAAGCACAGCTTTTTTTCTCATTCACTCTACTCCTTGATATAAATAAGAAATTAAACACAAACAAGTGGTGTCTCTAAAAAAATCAAACTACTCTAAATCCAAAATTCAGGAGGGGGGAGAATAAGAACTTTTTTTTTCACTTCCTCACATCATCACCACCACTTCCACCACCATTACCACCACCATCACTCCCACTACCACCCGCTCTCAAACTCGGACTGTCCACATACATCTTCAACAACGCCGTCAAATCAGGTGCTTGCTTCCATCCCGCCGACTGCACAACATTCCCATTATTCAAATTCCTCATATTCATAATAGCACTCGCAACACCACTCGACCTCATCGTCGTTGACCCTACTGGAGCAGGTGGAGGATAATATGGAGAAGACACTGACGTCGACGATGTCGATGATGATCCAATGCCACCTAATGGAGATTGATATGTTTCCAGTGCGGAAAACGCCGGCGGCAACGACAGCGATCTCGGATTCTCAAACGACTTGAATCCACCTTGATAATCTTCCGCCAAACGAGATCCATCACGAGAAAACGTAGCCGCCTTTTCACTCTTTCGCCTGCTTTCCCTTCTTTTCACTCGCCTCTCCTTCTTCCCCTTCCGGTTCTTCTGCACCTCCTGCACCTCCTCCTCCTCTTCAAACGTGGTAAAACCATCCACCTCTTCTTCCAGCCGTCTCCTATCTCCCTTCTGCCTAGGCTGCTTGATACGCACCGCATCCCTCCCAACCTCTCTCAACCCCCAATCCAAAGCGACCTCGACCCGACTCTTCAAACTCTCAGCAATATCCCTATCAGGATACACCACGCTGTTCTTGAAATGCGACCACATATACATAACAAGAATTTTATGAAGTGCTTCGAGTTGTTCAAGGAGTTCTTGTCTGATGTGCGTCGTAGATGACTGGGCAGTTGAAAAATCTAATGACGAGGACGGAGACGGGGACGGGGCGTTTTCCGATGACGACAGAGATGACGAGGGACTTTCTGATGATGGCGAGGGACTTTCTGATGATGGCGAGGGACTTTCTGATGATGGCGAGGGACTTTCTGATGATGGCGAGGGGCGACTTTCTGATGACGGCAGATATAGGGAGAGATGTTTCTCTAACAGGTCTATTCTTATCTCCCTGTCTTCCTCCTCCCTGTCTTTCTCCTCCCTCTCCCTTTTCCTCATCCTCTCAGTCTCAGAAATCTTCAGTTCCATCGCCTCCAACGCCCCGAGTAACCCCTTCTTCTTTCCATTCCCAACAACAGTCCTCATTTTCTCAATCAAAACACACATCTCCTCCCTCTGCAACGCCGCCATCTCCTCCGCCGCCCGAAGACCCATCCCATCCCTCCACGGAATAGGCGTAAACATCAACTTCAACTTATCCTCCCACGTAAACTGGCCCTGCGATTGGGCTTCGACCCACGTACATATATCGGACAACCGAGCCCTGTAGCAGTGTTTGTAGACCGAGGAAGGCGGGAGAGTCGTGTAGACGTGGGCCATTTGCGCGGTTTCGAGGTCGACGAGTTTGTCAGAAGAGGAATGAGAAAGAGCAGGCGCGATCACAGCCAAGGACTCAAAAGTAGGTCCGATATAGGCATGCGTCAACGTAGGCGTAGAAGCAAGCGAAAGGGCTTCTTGTACCGCTGGTAGATCCTCCGGATTCAACGTCGTCACGAAGCCTCCTGGTTTTTCGCCTGTGAGCGAATGGCCGTAACGGCCTGCTCGACCTGCGATTTGTTTGATTTGAGAAACGGTGAGCGGTCTTTTAATGCGCTCTGGACTCGGTTTGCAGATCGAGTCGAATATCATACGTCGGATTTTTCTAAAAAGAAAATGCAGCAATAAAGTCAACGTATATACATAGGTAGAAAAAACAAAGAAAGAAATCCACGTACAGATTCAACCCCATACCGATAGCATCACTCCCAATAATGACATCGAACCCAGAAGTAGGATCATTAAACAAGGCAGCTTGCTCACTCCTAATCTCGGGGGGCAATTTTCCATAAACGACGGCACACCTCAACCCACTCGTCGCCTCAATCTGCCGCTTGATCTCAAATATCCTCGACCTCGCAAACGCAACCACACAATCGCCCTTGACGACTTTAGACAAATCGCCATCGAGACTGTGCTTCTCTACCGAAAGCGGCGTAAGCCTCTCGTACCTCTTCACCGTCAATTTGTCTCCGGTTTCTTGGAGGAGTTGACGGATGACGGGTAGGGCGGATTCTTCACCACACAAGTGGATTTCCTTTGCGCACAATCCCAAGACGGCATCTGTCCATGCGAAACCGCGCTCAGGATCACCGATCATCTGAATTTCGTCGATGACGCCAACGTCGTACTGGTGACGGTAAGATAACATTTCAATGGTGCACGTCTGAAGCGAAGCGTCGTCATCCACAATTTTTCGTTCTTCGCCGGTGATCATGTTGGTGGGACGCGCATAGGCCGGATTCGAGTTGATTTTCGCCTGGGGAGCGATCAGTTTGTCGGTGATGGAATTAGGATTCGACTTGGAAGGCGGGGGAGTAGAGAAGGGGGGAGGAACATCGACACCCAAGGGAATGATCTGGCCCAGATTCAGCCTCTCCCAGATCTCATAGGCCAGCAAACGGAGTGGGCCAGCGTAGACGCCACTCCTCGCAGCAGCAAGCGCCCTGAGGGCGTGGTGAGTCTTACCGCTGTTAGTGGGTCCGACATGCATGATAAAATTCCTCTTAGACTTTCTGGCCCAAGTAAAATGCTCCGAGGGCCTTCTCTCAGAAACAATAGCCAAATGCCTCAAGGCATCCAGGGTGTGACTGCTGGCCCGACCGTCAGCGACAGCTTCTTCAAGCAGAGGAGCAGAATCATGGGGGTTGGCTATCCAGGAAAAGAAGATGTTCGAAAACGTGATTTCAGCGTCAAGGAGGCGGAGATGGGGTCTCGAAGCGGCATGGTGGAGACCGCCAGCATGAGCTGCACCGCACGAGGTGAACCGGGTGAGCTGGTATTTTGCGAATTTTTCTGGAGAGGCAAAGAAATCTGATTGTACGGCGCTGACGAAGACATCCAGGAAAGGGCGGATGGCAGACGCGTCGTAGCCAAATCTAGCAAAACGCCTCATGGTGCGGTCATTTGTGCTCCAGGACCGGACCTCGGACTGGAAATAGGCATGACACTGGTCGAGGGAGAGAAAGGCAGGAGGAGCACCCTCGACCTGGGTCTGGTCTGGGAGGAGAAACGGGGAGCGGGAGGGGCTGGACAGATTTGTGTATCTCGTTTTAAAAAACTTGGGACTTTTTGAACCGCGTAGCCGTACATGCCCTGATTGCGGCGAATGTAGGTCTAATTGTAGTCCTGGCTGTTGTCCTGACTGTAGTCCGTATCTCTTTTGGAGAGGCTTGCGTTTTTGTGACTTTGTACTGCGCAGACGTACAAGTGCTGGCTGCAGTCCTGATAGTCCTGGCCGTAGTCCTGAACGCGTCCGCACAGACGCTGCTCGCAGCATGGCCTGGTGCATCAGCCATCAACCATTCTTTTTTTTTTCCAATGATTGTATGGTCGTGTTTGCATGGCGCTCTTCTCCCTCCTGCAGACTCGGGCGCAGATATTCCAGACAGCATTCAACCCGACGTCTATCCGCACAGGCGCAAAATATCTCCGCAGGCGTGTCAGAGGCCCCTCCATGCTTGCCTATTATCCCCCCAAACTCGACATCCCAAAAGCCATCCGCATGTTTCCAGACCTCGAACTCGTCGATGACGACGAGCAGACACGTCTCGAGGACATCGAGTACAGGAGGAAGAGAGGCAAGGGCCCCCCAAAGAAACAGAAAGAAGGTTTGTTGATTCTATTTATATCTCTTCAACTATCGCTCACTTGTGGTCTCCCCAGGCGAGACAAGACGGGCCACTGGCAAGAAGCGGGCCAAAAAATAAATAGCGTCGTTTCTACCATACAATTTCTCTACATAATCTTGCATTACTTCTTGACCCCCATTCGGTATCCATTCTCATTACCCTGGACATTCTCTGGAGGCCCAAGTATTCCCTGGTGGTTGCCTTGAGCTAGCAGTGCTGCAGTAGAGTTCCACGTCGTTCCATTCCCAAGACCAACGCCCGCCGCAACAGTACCAAAACCAGTATTGGTCGTGCCCAAGAATGTAGGAGAGACCGGCCTTGAAACAAGATTGCTAGGTTTTCCTGGGATATTACTCGTAGCACCAGTCGCCGGATTCATTCCGCCGTTGATCGAGTTCCACTTGGCTTGCGAGAATTTCCCCGCATGTTCAAGAACGGATTTGTATACCTCTTGGTTGAATCCCACGCACTGAAGACCAACACAGGCAATTCTGAGAGCACCGGCGTTATACAACTGATTGACCTCATAGACGTTCTGGGGTGAAACATTCTTCCTGGCTGAGATGGTCTCTTTGACGAGGTGATTGGCAGTCTGACGATCAAAATCAGTGCAAAGACTGGCCTCGTACCAGTTCCATACCTCAGTGGGCAGTTCTGCCCATTCTTTGAGCGTCAAGTCTTCCAATTGAAAAGCCTGATACGAGCCAGCATAGTACCACAGCCCTTCACGATTGTAAAAACACTCTGCCCGCACAAATCAACGAGGGCTTGTTCAAATTGGCAAGCATACCTGTCGGTTGTCTCATCCGAGCGGTAACGTCTACTTGTTGCCATCTATGTGCAGTCGTTACCCGGGGATTTGTGCTACATTTAAAGATGGGGCTGTAGAAATAACCGTGTTCTTCGCGACTCGGACACCACTTTGTCGTCAAGCTCTGAAGGACGCGATAATTACCAAGCCTGAGAGGTTCGTTAACAGGCTACCTATTTCTCTGTAATAGACATACAAGTTGCGAAGCGTCTGAGGTGGAGTGAGTAGATGTCTAGATCTCGCAAAGTCCGTCGTACCCCTGAAGTCGAACCTAGGAATTCATGTAAAGTGCAGATAGGCGGGAGAACGATAGGTTTGAGAGTATCATCAGGTGGATTGTCCGGCAACGGGATAGAAGCGAGTATAGCGAAACGTGCGTTGACCATGTCGGCTGGTTCTTCAGATACCATGGTCTGTACGGACTGGGTGGTTTCAGGCATGCGTCGACCAGCCGCACAAGAAACCACTCACCCTCTCCTTGTGCGGAGGTCCTGGTAACGTCGGGGTACTGATAGCAAGTGGAGACGTTGAAGCTGAAATAGTCTGTGCATTGGGAATAACAGTAGACTAGCCCAGGTAGTGAGTATATGCGTACAGAAGGAAATGTCATCACCGACTTTTCCATCCTCTTCCTCATATTTGGGCGGCGGCCCCATGGTGTTCCTGGACCCAATTGAAAGGTCCTGAATCAGCCCTTCCAAATCCGTAGCCTGTGTTTGGAGCATCTCCGGGGCCTGACCCCAGCTCTGAGGATCAGTAGCAGAGTAGGTAGTATGGCTTGTGTTCGTGGCCGTATTGAGAGCCTGCTGTAACCGGTCGATAAGTTCTGTCTTTTCGCGAACCGAAGTATAGGCATCGGAAAGCTTCTGCACAAGCAAATCCCGCGCGTTCATGGCTTCCACAACGCGTAATTTCTCGAGTTGAATCTCAATTGCCATCTCGGCGATGCGTAAAGGATTCTATGCAGGCATATACAAAGCTTGATTGATGTCCAGCAAAGGCGACTATATGCGTACCATTGGAAAGTCTGGCGCGATAACGGTGACATCTTTGACTTCAGAGTCCATGAACATGTGGCGTTTTTCATCGTTAGCATGACTGGGCAGGGTCGTCATGCTTGATAATGAATAAACAAGAAAAGGGTAGATAGTGGAGGTAAGATGCAACGTGTTGGACAGAAAAGAGACTTTATATCCTGACACAGATGTCTGAGAAAAATCGGGTATATTTAGAGACGAGATACAGGTGTATGGGCTACCGGCTCTGGTCTCCACGTCAAAGCACTTTTGGAGACCGACATCCGCAAAGATTGAGCACTAAGATGACCTTTTTCAATCGCTTTCAGCATCCTTTGGCACAACCAACCGTAGAAAAAGAGAAAGCGGCGACGATTGTAATTGACTTGGATGCGATGACAGGAAAAAAAAAACTTTGAATGAGTATACGTCGGGCATTGAATTCAGTGATGCCATCAACTGCTACGCTCTCATCAGCCATGGTTTGTTGGCCACAATCCAGGCGTCAAGTGTTTTCCAAAACTGGGCTACTACAGCTTTGTCGACATGCCGTCGGTGAGGGTCAATCTGAAAGTTATGAGATAAGCCTCTGCGTAGATTACAGACCAAGTTCTGTACCTTGAGCTCTGTCACGTTCCAGTCCTTAATCTTTAGGTTGGGAGGGTCATTCGTCCAAGTGACGTAGATTCCTTTCACTATGAACATTCATAAGTCCAATCCAAAACTCAAAGGGCGGCAAGGTGTGATACCGTGGTGGAAGAGCTGCCTCGGTTCACTCCATTTATAAGGCCTGAATTGCCATGCTTGTCCAGTCGTCATGACACAAACAACACGATCCCAAGCGTCCGCCCCAAACTTGGACAGTGCTTCAACGCTATCGACGACAAAGTACTTGGCTTGTATCTCAGTCTCCTTGCCACTAGAATCAATGTTCGTCCGACGCCGATAGATAGCAATGAGATCTTCAGGACGAGTATTGCCTTCTGCTGTTGCTCTCGAACGAGCCTCTTGGGTGGATTCAAACCTGAAGAAGTGTCAGTATGACGGGAGGAGCAACCGAGTGATAAGACCATACGTTGCTTCTTGTAGAAAACGTTTGACATTGTACATGGTGACGAGGGCTGTGGGAGACGAGGAGATGATGATGATAGGTTGGAAGTTGCCTATAGAAATCTCAGCGAAACGCAGACATGTCGCAGAATAACAACTCACGAGCCTTCTTTGCCAGGAGCTTGGGATCTGAAACCAAGAATGGTAAGTTATTGCAGCTGGGGACGAAGAAACCTACCTGGTGTAGTGGTTGGCTGAGGAACACCGGATCGCGAAGCCTCCCTTAGCTTCTTGAGCTTGTCAGCATAAGAGGTGCGAACAGCGGAGAAGTTCTAAGCATGTGTCAAAGAAGGACGAGGAGAAAACCAAGAAGAGGCATACGTTTGGTTTGCTACCTCGCAGAACCGTATTCCGATCTCTCAGCTCAAGTTCGGCAAGCCGAATCTTCTTAACAACGTCGGCGTCATGTGTATCCGGTGCATACCGTCGTTTCGCCGGTGTCGATGTTGCGACCTCAGCCGCTGCTGACTTTTGGGTCGTAGATGGAAATGCACGAAGGCTTCGGGGCGGTGAACCGGGTGGAGTTGTAGACTCCACTAACCATACATAAGTACCATTTGGAGATGTTGTGACTTCGTTCACCTTGTACAGGTCTGATGCGATCATGGTCAGGTATCCGCCCTTCTAACCAGTCTACTACAGTCTTCCGCTCGGTGATGCTGACATAGCCTGTGGTGAGGCCATTCTCTCGAGTCTGTTTCATATAATCTGCAACTGCTGCGTCGCGTAGACTCCAAGCAAGGTAAAGAGCCTCTGCAGTATAGAAATCCTGGGGCGACGATGCTGTAGTCCCAGCTTTGGCATAGCGCGTCTCTGCAGACTTAAGTATAGGGCCTGAGGGGAGGACAAGATGAGTAGCAGCTGATAGAGAGGGACATTGTTGCTCAGAGTTTGAAAAAGTAATATCAAATTTGGATTTGATTGCCTGGCGCAGTATACTGAGAACGTCGGGAGAGTCCATGGTTGTAGTATAGAGTTTTTAGACCGCTGATGACCATTACACACGTGAGCAACTGACTTTATATTTAATAAAAGATACAGAGTTGCATCGGCTGTGATGGCCCAACCAGGAATGTGCATGGTCTTTCCCAGCGGTTAAAGCCATGAGTGCGCTGGTTCGAGACTGTCCCCTCCAGAAAACTTGGTTTCCACAGATCCTCATTCCGTAAGGAGTGATTTGGACTTGGAATAATTTGTCCTTTCACAGGCCAGGGAAGTCAATTCCGCAACCTGAAGGACTTGCCTAGTTAGTCTTCGGAGACCAGGGCATGTCGGCAGTCGCGCTGTGGCTCGTGCCTTGCTCATACCTTTTCCTACATTAATCTATCTCATACTAGTTCCCCAATCCGCCTCTCTAGTAGCTTCACAATTGTATTTATCCCCACAATTACACCCTCGTCTTGTCCCTCTCCTGGCACCATTTTGGTGTGCGCAAAGTCAATCAACTTGACCACAAACGGTGGCCCCGTCCCTACTTCATCCTCTTCCTCGTCTTCGTCCTCATCGTCGTCCTCATTCTCGACCTCTTCTTTGTCCAGTTTTTCCATGCCTTCTCTGGCACGATTCCAGTCGCTCTCATACACGATCAACATACTCGCCCCCACCATACGCAACTCCAGTCCACCAAGGACACTGCGAATATCCTTGACCTCATCACGAATTCCCAGAAGCATTCGCCGAAGAATTGAAACAGGGAGGCCGCTGGAGCTCTCAACTCCCAACTCGTCACCAACGGGGAAGAATTTGGCTATGCCCTCTGAAAGTTGGTCTGCTTTGAGCGACTTGCCATAGGACTTGGGTGTATTGACCACCAGGCCTGTAGCATTGTCATACACCTGATACATGTATTAACATGAAGAAAGAGGCAATATCAGTGCACCCTACCTGGAAGCCTGTGAGACGAATACCTGTCTCAAGTGACGTCGTGTTGCGTGCCGTCTCCATCATTCGTGCTACTTTTTCCGGAGAAGCATCATCGTCGTATAACGTCGTCCCGAGCTTGATATCCATGATGTTGGGCTTCAAAAACGGATACGAGATATTCTCCAATACTAGGGATTGTATTTATTAAAAACCTCATCAGCATATCGGACACTTGGCCTGAAAAGCACCTATCTTTCTTCTCTGCAAATGGCTTCACAGCGATCCCTTCTTCCTGTGGTTTACTATAATCGACTTCGCCTTCCAACCTCAATGTTCCAATAAAGCTGGGTACGTAAGGCAACAGACTCGAGAACGTCTTATCGTTCCGTATTTGTTGATAAAATGCGAGTTCGCGGGGAAGAGCCGGTTTGATCACAAGCTCCCCGTCTTCGTTCATGAGTATCCCAGCGTGGCCTCCAACTTGAGAGTTGAGCTCGGTTGTTTCGATTCTTGACGTGGAGGCCATGGCTGGGGAAAACCAAAGATCCATATCAAAAAAAAATCTGTTTTTGGGAATAGATCACTTATGACCGATGGCCGATCAGTTCAATCACTTACTGTCCACCATAATATGCATAATCTGCCTCAAATTCTTGAGCTTGATTCAAAATACTATCTATCAGTATCTTTCTCTCACGAAACATTGGCGTTCACCAGGCCTTCAAGCCTAGCAAACTTACACCCTTTGCTCAAGTATGAGGGACCGGTCGGCTCAATGGCAGACATCCACTTGTACAGCATCCCCAAATCAAACAAGATTCAAGAAGAAGTGGTGCCAAGTCTCAAGGCAGTCGCAGGCGTTATCCGCGTTGATCTTGTACAGATGACACGGAAGAGGAAGCGAGAGGACTCGTGATTGATGTGGCAGAGAGAGGTACGCCGCCACAACTTTTTCCTCTTCATGTCGATCTTTTATTCATTCCATTTTCAAGAGATAGATAATAGTCACTTCGGCCATGTCCAGTGATGAATCAGTTCTATGTGGAGTTTAACCTATCATTTGTACACCTTTTTTTTCTGAAACAACAAGTTGTTACAGTGCTCGATCGCAGTCCGATCGTCATTTGTACACCACTCGTCGATTGTACACTTTGCTGCCCCTTTGCATGCATAAAATGAATATTAGACTCGGTATCAATACTAGACTAATTTTTTTTTGCATTGAAAATAAGCTTGACATTTAGTTGGGCGAAAAATAGGGGGACTTTCTTAGCCCTCCAGTACACTGTCAAGTAACCTAATCAAGATCGATCATCAATTGGATTATCAGTGACAAGGTTTCCGCTGCGCCTCCATACACCTCTACTAATTCTAAGTTTATCTGACTGTGCTCATATTGCACTTAGTTTTCTATCATGCAGCTTGTGTTGTTGTGTCCCATTCATCTGCCTACTTCCTGCCCATCCTGTGTCATGCTTCGCTTAGATTCTCTCAGATTGGATAACTGATTAGATCAATTAAGCCATAACTCTGCTCTCCAATGTCATCTGAGAAACCAGCACAGTCTCCCTCTGTTCTTACCATAGCTGGTTCAGACTGTAGTGGTGGCGCGGGCATTCAAGTAGGTTTTTTACTCTTTTTTCATTAGCGACCACACCCGGCAGACTGTTTTTGCAATCCTAGGCGGACCTCAAAACATTCTGTGCATATGGATGCTACGGAACGAGTGTCATCACAGCACTCACGGCCCAAAACACGAACGGAGTCCAAGGCGTCCACCCCGTGCCGCCTCTGTTCATAGAAAAACAGGTCTGATCACGGTCTGATACTTTTGGTGTGCTACAGCTAATCAATACGCTGCACTTTGAACACAAGATCCAAATGGTTTTATCTGACATCGACATTAGAGCTATCAAAATCGGCATGCTATTCGACACCGAGAACACAAAAGCCGTTGTGCGCAGTATCAAAGAGTACTATTCTTCGTCTTCTTCCCCAAGACTTCCTATCATCTGCGACCCAGTATGTGTCTCGACCTCTGGGCACCCGCTATTACATCCAGAAGCACTAGACACCATTATCAGCGACTTATTCCCTCTCGCTATGATGATTACACCGAACAAGTCAGAGGCCGAGACGCTTCTCTCCAAGAGGGGTTTGACTACCTCGATCAACACGTTAGAGGAGATGATATCAGCTGCGAGTCGAATGATATCAACTTTCGCGCCGCACGCTGTTCTGTTGAAAGGTGGACATATCCATGTGACCATCCAAGACGTTCAACAGCTACTCAAGGTCAAGCAGGGTGTGCAAGTGATCAAGCATGGACTGATGGAGGAAAATATGGAAATCTTATTCTCCGGTGAACAGGTCGAAACCGAGCCTCAGCTGGTAGTAGATGTGTTACAGGAGAGGGGAGGAGACACGACCTTGTTCGTAAGGCCGAGAATCAACTCGACAAATACTCATGGGACAGGGTGTACCCTGAGCGCTGCTACTGCCTGTGCGCTTGCTCAAGGCAGCACACGTGCGTCCTTTTTTGTGGCCCTTCCTCACAAAAAAATGGTGTGTTAAAGAAACAGGTTTGCCGTCTAGTGATCGATGCTGTTGAAAGTGCGACGTGGTATACACACATGGGTATTGATACTGCCGAGGAAATAGGGAGCGGTCATGGCCCACTCAACCATCTTCATTCTACTACCAAAGTCCTCATACCAAGGTCAGTGTCTTGTCCAAAAAAACCGAGAACGTCGTTTGCTGAATCACCCTTCTCCTTCCTTTGATAGGCGAACAAAGTATGACAAGTATCCCTTGATTCGATACCTCATCAAAAGTACCGCAGTTCACTGGAAGGCTTATGTTGAACACGAATTCGTCAAGCAATTGGGTAGGGCGGTATTACCCCGCTCCGCATTCACCCATTACATCATGTATGAGTTTTTCGGGTTACTCGATTTCAAGCTGACATTATTCAAAGACAGGATTATCATTATTTGAAGTATTATGCGCGCGCAAATGGGTAAGCGTTTGACACCACAAGCCACTCAGACAGACCCACCTTGAGCTCGAGATTCCAGGCTCCTAGCAGCCAAATCGTCAACATTCTCCGAAATAGGATCCGCAACTCAAACACTCCTCAACATCCTTCGAGAAATCGATACCCACAGATCTTTCTGCCACTCCTTTGGCGTAACACAGGAACAGCTGGAATCAGCACCGGAAACATCGGCTACGATAGCATACGGTGCTTTTCTCATTGATATAGGACTTCAGGGTAAGTCACATTCTCCGCGCACACACAGACTGATGGATATTGATGGGGGGTATCTTGAATGTCGGCAGGTGACAGCACGAAGCTACTACTGGCATTGCTAGTGTGCCTAGTGGGCTACGGAGAGGTTGGGTTTTGGTTGAAGAGGGAGGCAACAAATGAAGGGTCCTGGGTCATAACAGAAAGCAATCCGTATGAAAAGTGGATCAACGATTATTCCGGAGAACGTTATCAACATGCAGTAAAATTGGGTCTGGGTGAGCTATTTTGAAAAGCTGAAGCAATGAGATATGTATATATACTGAGTGACTGATCACAGCTGCGATCGAAGCACGAGTCATGGCTGATGCCCCATCACCAATGAGGCTGAAAGAGTGGAGGGAGGTATGGGACAAGTGTACGATGTTAGAGAAAGGGTTTTGGGACTCAGCAATGGAGCATGCGTAAAATTCTTGGGGGCAGCAAAAAGCCATTATATTATGAGCACAAGTCAAATCTGTCACACATAGATGGACGCTTCGAGATTTTATCAATCATTACGGTTCTTCAATTTTGGGCTCCTTGCCTTCCTCCTTGAGCATTACCTCCAAGCGAGTCATAGACTGATCGTCATTTGTATGAGGGTTTGGGAGCTTTATCAGCTGATCTGCTTCCAGCTCTATTTTGACCTTGGCTGGTGAGCCTCCGGTCATGATAACGGGCTTCCGTTTCGTGTTCTTGGCCACCTTTTGTGCACTCGGACAAAGCCCTCGCGTTGACAGGTCACACAAATCGCATCGAGGACTGACAGACAGACAAATTACCTAAGAATGAGATGATTGAGAAGTGGAAGTTTTCCTCCTGAAGAGTTGAGATACCTGGCCAAAGCCAACAAGTAAGTGATTAATCTCTTTGTGGAACTCTGAAGGTAGCCAAGATTGTAAATTCAACCTCAAATAATGAAGAAATCAGCGTCTGTGCTTGCTGAAAAGTGCATGGATGCACATGCACACATACCTCGTCTCCTCTGGATTCTTCGTTGGCTTCTTGTGCCAACCTAAGCGATTCGAGATTCGGTGAACGTGGACATCAACTCCAATGCCATGATTTCTATCATGAGTATCAGGAGACAATTCATAGAAGAATGAAACCGCGACTACACACAAATTCCATGCTGATTGAAGAGCCAAGAACGCCATTTTTGGTCCCACCCCTGGTAAAGAGCAAAGTTCGTCCACAGTCTTGGGCAAATCGGAGGCGAATTCGTCGCGAAGTTTTTTTGCTGCTTGTTTGATATAGCTAGATCGGTATGTGAACAAAGGCAAACAACGCATGCAAGGTTCCTCTTTACCCGGTTTTACGTCTCCAAAAACCAACCTTGTTGATGGCTTCTGAAATGGTGGATTCTTCTGCGGCAAGGACTGCCTCGATTGAGAGTACACCACCGACGGAAGCTCTGAGTTTCTTCACAGCGGCATCTGTGACTTCATCCTTGGTTTGCGACGATAACATGAGCGCTATGAGGGTTGAAAACCGTCTGTTCTTTGGCGCGTAAGGCTCTCGTTCAGGATGAAATAGGCAGATCGATAAACCTCTGGTTCAACTTCCTGATGTTTCGCCTGGTCGCAACCCATCGTATCGACGGGTGCAGTAAACTGTGAACGCATCTTCCCAATGGCGTCATAAACTTCTCGCCAGTTTTCCGGCGCTGGATGGGGTGTATCCAAGGCTTGAAGTATTGGTTTGGGTTTTTTGAGCGTTGTGATCTTTCTTGGTGAAGCTGCGTCGGCTTTCAACCGTTTCCTCGGAGCCGATTCCTGAGGCGGAGGCACCTGCACATCATGTTCTCTCTTGATCCGTCTGGTTTTCCCAGGATGGTCGAGAGACGAGGATAATTCTTCAATGTCTGCTGGCTCATAGAGAGTCACAGAAGAGTCAAAGACGCTCCTGCGTGCTCTCAAGGTAACTGAACGCGTTGCAATTGGAGGCCTGACCATAGTTGTGAAGAGAAATTAAATTAGTCACGTGGTATTTTTGTAGTGATAGATTTCGGTCCCGAACCATAAGGAAACGGGATAGGCAAAGTTCTCTGGTTTGTTGGTCAAACGGTCAAACGGTCAAAAGGGTATACATTCAAAAAAAAAAGGAATTCTGAGTTTGAGAACTTTTATCTTTTAATGCAGTACCCTCCCCCCCCTCTTCGAAAAAGCTGAGTAGAAATCATAGTTTCTATAAAATATTCCGGTTATGAAACAAATGCAGATTAAAAGCTTTCGGCTCAAGCCACAACCAGGCAAATAGTGTCTCAACATCGAAAATTGTACTGCTACTTGTTCTTCCAATATATTGAGTGGTCTCGAGTACTTTAGCGAGTGACAGTATAGTTACAGCTATGCACCTGACGACAAGAGCGTGCGTGATGGGTTGCAGGCGCTTTTGTATTCTTCTGTTTTTGAGTACTCGTCTCAAAATGGATGCAATGGCTATTGTTGGACACTCAATCTATTTTTATTATGCATTTTATTGTTCTTCGTTGCTAGGAGTCTCAGCTTTTTGTGTCATTATTACAAAATCATGCAGTTCTTATAGTATTTTTCACCTATAAAAGTAAGAACGTAGATTTCCCCTGGCGCTATTTAACGGGGAAAGAGAGAGCTATCTCGCTATCAGCTTCTTTTCCTCTCCCTCGTTTCTGTCGATGTTTGTGCATTGACGTACAAATTATATTCAAGAATAATGAGTCATGTTGATCGACAAACCTTCATATCCTCCACAATATACCAGAAATTGCGTGCAGAGCATACATTAGAGCATTACTGTCAATCTGATCCACGTACGCATCAAGGTTCAGGTCGTCATAGATGGAGGAAAATTCCGGTTTATGCGAAACGGTTTACACGGATGAAAGAGATGATGCAGATGACATTGTGGGGTAGGGGTGGGATAGACTGGGAGCGTTCAGTAAATGAGAATGAGTATCGACGAGATGAGAGGCTAGTTGCTTTAGCTGATGTGAGCGCTGTGTGTTTTGTTAGGGGAATGAACTGATGATTTTTTGTCTATCAGGGCCTCTGAGTGTATCGGTATTCACTTGCTTGTATTGTTAATGTTTTCTAATGAAAATAGGATGCATGTGATTGGTCCGGAGTGTCATAACACGTGATTAACATAGTCTGATTTGCGACCTCTCTTCTGTTGGATGTCTGTTATTTTATTGCCATGCTAGCTGCGAGCACACGTTCAGCTCTTTCACGCACTGCCCTTTCCCGGGGTTTTGCTACTTCGACTCGTGCTGGCCAGGCTGCACCACTACAAAAGCCTGTAATTGAGAAGGAGTTCAAGATCTACCGCTGGGTTCGTAGCTTTCTTGTGGAAACTTATCTTTGCTTATACAAGGGCGCAGAATCCGGATGAGCCTGCAAAGAAGCCTACCCTGCAGACATACAAGATTGACTTGAACCAATGCGGACCTATGGTCAGTTTCCGGATAATGTTGCATGCATGGGCCTGGCTGAAACCTTTGCATGGTCGCAGATTCTTGATGCATTAATCAAAATCAAGAATGAAGTTGACCCTACACTAACATTCCGTCGTTCATGCCGTGAGGGTATTTGTGGATCCTGCGCTATGAACATCGATGGCCAGAACACACTGGCGTGTCTGTGTAGAATTGACAGAGATGGTGCGAAGGACACCAAGATTTACCCACTCCCCCATAGTGAATACATGCGTTCTATCTCGATCGTTTGGGTGCTTACTCAGGTTATCAGTGTATATTGTGAAAGACCTGGTACCCGACTTGACGCTCTTCTACAAGCAATACAAGTCAATTCAGCCTTGGTTGCAAAATGATAATCCTCCTGCTCAGGGTACGTTCGGGTACTTGGGGTGGCTATATGTGTTTTACATTCCGTCTAGGAGAACATCTGCAGTCTCAGGAAGATCGTAAGAAGCTCGACGGCCTCTACGAATGCATTCTTTGTGCCTGCTGCTCAACTTCATGCCCATCCTACTGGTGGAACCAAGATGAATATCTCGGCCCAGCTACACTCATGCAGGCTTACAGGTGGATTGCTGATTCTCGGGTAAGTGGGATTGTTGCGCTACTTGTCCCGGGCGGCACTGACCATGCTTGTTAGGACACTCATGGTGAAGAGCGCAAGGAGCGTTTGCAGAATGAGATGAGCATGTATCGCTGTCATACTATCTTTAACTGTGCGCTTGTCTCTTCGTCGTCGTGATTGTTCTCTTATTTTGATGTCCTTCAGGCTCGCGGACTTGCCCAAAAGGTCTCAATCCCGCTGCTGCTATTGCTAAGATTAAGTTTGAGCTCGCTGCCGAATAGAATTACGGGTATTGAACTATCGTCTTTGCAGTTGGGCTTTATAGAGGATGTCAATGCTCATCATCATTATCTCTACATCCTTACTGTATCAACCATCAGTCTCAGTCTAATTCCATGTCTAGAGAAAAGCCTTGCATATTACCGGAGTTATTCGGAGATCTAGTCCATGCTTTTGATTGCATCATCGGTTAACTGAATGTATTCTAGTATTCTAGATGTCAGCCTTTGCGAACAGTAATTTCCCTGCTACGCTCTACTCCCTTACGAGACCGACGTATCCTCGCCGTTTATTCGAATATGTTTTCAATTATCATAAACGGAAAGACGCCGCAGAATGGGACCGGGCTCTCGACATAGGTTGCGGAACTGGTATGCATGCCTCAATAGCTCAGTCCCATTTACTAACAGAGCACAGGGCAGGCAACTACAGAGTTGACCCGATTTCACGAGGTCATTGGACTTGATCCTTCAGAAAAAATGATCAGGGCTATTAGAGCTAATCGCGATTTCTTTCCGAATCCTACTCCGTCGCGATCGCCCCCTGTAGGCGGCACCGGTAGTCATAGAAGGAGTGGCCAAAGGTTCTCGTTCAGACGCGGCAATGCGGAGGATATGGCAAGATCTGATATCTTGGATAACAGTGTCGATTTAGTCATCGCTGGTAGGTCCTTTTTTCATCATTTTTTTTCATATATTCATCTATGTTTTGCGCGGGTCATTTTGTTTCGATTTATGTAACCAGCTCAGGCGTGCCATTGGTTTGATTGGACAAAAGTGTGGCCTGAGGTGGAAAGGGTGCTGAAGCCGGGAGGTACAGCTGCATTTTGGGTAAGTTTGGAGATGTTAATTGAAACAACACACTTTCTGATTTTTTTCGACTGCGCATGCCACACGTACTTGGTACTTTACGATATTTGCATCATGCATCATGGTAATTACCAGGTGTACTCGGAATTCCGATTACCGCAGTATCCATCGGTAACGCCTCTTATCACTAAATATGCTCAGGGTACGGATTTGTACACTAGTTTAGGTCCACATTGGGAGAGGCCTGGGAGAACAGTGTTGGAGAGACATCTTTTGGATGTTCCAAGTCCTGAAAAGGTCCTGGGCAAGGAAGGAAAGTTGGCTCATGAAGAGAGGTGTTATTTCGCTGGTAAGCTCTACCACCCTAGTCATATGAACACATGATTGAAGTTTAATGAATTGGTCTTTTTTTTCTTGCATCCACTTTAGGTAACTATCATACCGGCACCCTTCCGGCATCACGAACTTTCCCAGTCATCATGCAGAAGGAAATGCGCTGGCGAGATTTGCTCGGCTATTTTCGAACTTGGAGTGCGTTGGAGAAGTACCGCATGGAGCATCCTCAAGACATTTCGGCACCACCTGATAATCGATTCAAGAATGACTTGGACGAACCCATCAAAGATGGTATTGATGTGAGGGGTGGAGATCTTCCAGTTCGATTTTGGAAGGATTTGAGACAAGCTGCTTCTGAAGAGGACAAAAAAGCAAATGTGGAGGTGGATGACAGGGTCGCTGTCGAATGGCCTCTGGCGGTTATTTTGGTCAGCAAATCATGAGGTGTGGCTTCAGTATATTACCCGCTTGTGCACCGATCACCCGTCCTCGCGAATTTGTATAATCTAGGCTGGGTCCGAATAAGATGGGTTTATCCTGCATCCTGGAGCTATATTTAACAAGGCCTGGGCCCTTTGTATCGATACCACAAAAAGTTTCATCTGGATCTGGGTTAGGACAAAGTAACGACTGCAAAAGCTCTCTCTTACCTCTCTCAAAGTCCCGGCAGCTACCACAGCACTACAACCCACAACAAAGCAGCAGCTTCGCCGCGTTCTGGGTAGGATACAGTAACTTGCCTGAGTTGTCCCTCAAATGCTTTCTTCCGATGGACCACCGCGGAGCTTCTTAGAGTTTTTTTTTTAAACAAAGGTTTATCGTCCTAAGGCTCCCATTTTCTACAATGTGGGCCAGGTGTGCTATATTAAAAATAGCTGGGAAGAAACTATGTATCTGGAGTCTGACCAAGGACCGTATTCGAATGGATGTTCTTTTCCCCCAGGGGTATTTTTGAGGCCAGGCTGTGGATGGAAACTGTCCCAACTTGACTTATGACGAAAAGGGCTATCAGGTTGTTCAACCTGAGAACGACAGGTTCCCAGGACTTTCAGATTTCTGAACTCCTTCAAGAGCCTTTTATGGTACTTAAAGGCAAAAAAAAATACAGCTAGATGGAAAGGCGGAAGGTTTTTATTGAGTTAAAGTTGGGAATAGGTAAATTTCTGTGCGACCATCCTTAAGAGCTTTTTTTTCGCACTTACTCAATGGGGAGAGGAGTTCTGAGGTATTTAAAGCACCTAGTTGGTTCGATGGTCATTTCTGGTGTGGATTACCACCTCACGCCCCTCAGTCAACCTACCGTTCTCTCATCTTCGTTGTTGTTGTTGTTGTTGTCGTCTCTCTCTCTCTTCTCAACATCCAATACAAGAAAAGTGATGGATATGTCAAAAATACAAATAACCAGATTCACTTCCGCCCTTATCCTCTTCATATTCACTGGCGCAGTCTTTGTCAATAGCGTTGGTGCGACGAGGATTCCAGGCCACCATTCGCAGTGTAATACTGGACCCGTGCAATGCTGTCAACAGTCTTTCGACTCGAATAGCCATGAGGGGAAAAACTTGTTGGCACTGAACAATATCGGCCTTGACATCCTGTCGGGCGCTACGGGTATGATTGGAGTGAAGTGTACACCTATCACGGCCCTTGGTGCTGGGTCAGGTGGAAATTGGTAAGTTTCTTTGTACCAAGTGATTTCAATGGAAGGCATTAAATCTTCTCGTACAGTGCTGGACAGACAGTTTGTTGTACGAAAAACGGACTTTGTAAGAAATTTGTTCTTTTTGCTAGGGTTACGACATGTAACTGACTTCTAATTGATTCATAGCCGGCGCAGTTTCTGTTGGGTGTAACAATTTCAATGTCGGTTTGTAGCTGTGTTGGGGTTTGGCGGTGTATTCCGTATTTTCTTGTGGTGCTCGTTCTTTTGTTGTAGTGCATTATTGTCGTGCTCTTGGACAATAATATCTATCAACTCCATTGGTGACTAGATTTTGGTTGGCCACATCCGAAAATCAAAATATTGTGTCGTGTGATTACCTCTTTCATCTTATAGCTATCCTACTCTACTTTCTAGAATGTGACACAATACTCCATCAAAGCCACAAACAACATCCGTCATCATGTGGTCACTTTCCTACAATAAACAAGATAACATCATAACAATTCCTTACATCAAATCCTCCTAGTCCATTCGTCGCTGCAGCAACGTCATAAACAACGTTCGTCTGTCCCAAACGTCCGGGAAATGGACACAAGGACCACAAATCACTCCGTCCGTGTACAGCCAACAGTGGGTATCTAGCCAACGGTACTGTGACCGCGGTATATATCTTCGGGGCGGGTTTAGCAAAACGCGTGGTTGTGACCCATCCGAGTGTGTTTCCGCTTCTGACTTCTGAGGCATTGGTATTCCACGATCCATCAGAGCTGTACGCACGCAATGAACCGTTGATGAGTGCTAAAGCTGGATAGTCGTCATAAGGAAAGGACGCTCGTGTCTAAGCGTTCGTCAGATTCGAGTCAATCCTGACCTTTTCTGGTTTGAGATTGGACGCACTGAGGTTACATGAGGAGTTACGCCCGAGGTTGCGCCTAGAGTTGGGTTAGAATAGTTACTGTCTTTTCGAACCTTGAGGTTAAGATACCGTTTTGTCCGAGTACCAAGGGAGCACCATTATTATCGTGGTTTGGAAGCGTGGTATTGTACGCAGCAAGCGTTAGATTGTACGGAAGTGTCACAATACCCGCAAGTTCTGACGATGCTGACGACACTAAGGGATAACCGGTTCCCGATGGAATGACCGAAAGAAGCCCAAAGAAGCACAGAAGTGTGAAGTAATTCCTATTCCGTCCGACCATTGTTAACGGGAGACAACAATTACAAGATATCCACGCGGAAGTGGAAAAGGGATGTCTGGATGAGACTCGTTATGCAGAACGACGTGAAAGTCAACGAGGGTCAAGAGCATTTTATACTTATACTTATCTAGGCTTCAGGATGGCCGAACACGTGTAAGTCTCATATAGTCTGAACAGCGAGGACCGTACTAAATCAACCGGCGCGTTCTAGTATCTTGACGCTCCACTCAGAAGCCCTTGCGCGCCTCATATCTTCGATAGCTGGACTAAATCAGCGGCGCGTTGAGCAGACCAGTAGTATTTCTGGTTATTGTATTGTCTTTTACGGACTGATAATCAAGGAGAATTGCAAATCCTTTTCGTGTTCCTGTTGCTTACAGCAAGTCTTTGATCAAAAGCTATTAGAGCTTGAGAATCAGCTGATGCATCTTCAAGCTACGTATGCTCAAGAGGTCTAAGTTAACGAGGACCTCCGCACATCAAATGACCCAGATAAGCTTTCGGTAGACTTGCATGTTCATTCCACCTTGTATCCCCAGCTGGATATGTGAAGGACAGAGGTCTATAAGAATTGGATAGGTTCCAATCAGGATCAAGGTACGTGCGAAAGAAGAGGATCACAAGCCGAACGCTACTGTCCAAACTGGTCGAGCGGAGCCATTCAGCCAGTAACGCGTCAAATAAGCATGATGAGTGCACCCGGGTATAAATGACCGTATTTTTCCATGACTCCAAATCCATCACGCCCTGTCTTTAGAGAATCCGGTGTTACCTTTCAAGAGGAGGAGGGACGGTGTAAGCTCTAAACCATCGAGATGGCGATGATATCCAGGACTACAAGGGCCTGCAAAAAAGTAGCCAGGGACCTGGATCAAGCTAATCAAAAGGATGGCACCACAACCTCGATCAGAATGGATGACAGTCAAGAAGAGACGTCAAAGTCCTCGAAATCAACTGTCTATCCTTTTTAGTTTGTGCATCCTCAAGCGGCTAGTATTGTGGGAACCAGAAAATCTTGTATCCTTTTATCTGCAATAAATGTATATTTCACATTTCAAACAGCAGATAACGCAACAACTTGTATGCATTCGAGGAGTTCAGTACACACTGAAGCGTCGTAAGGGAGGAGTCCATAGTCATGACGTCACGCTTCTTTCTGCGCAATAGGACCAGCGTTCTGCGTAGATTAGACGAAAAAACTTTATGTTTTCGCTTCGTTGTTTGGCATAAAATGTAGGTCGGTTTCTGAATCGGAAGCTTGTTGTAACATATTCCTGGGGTGACACACTGCGTGTTTCAGATGAAATATCAGGATACCTGAGGTCACGAGCTATCCAAGAGAACCTGTCAACATTGGGCTTGATATGTGACGATTGCAAGACCTAGTAGGTCCTATAGGCAGTTCAAATGCATTGTTAGAGAGGTATTTGAAACATATTCTATCTTCAATCCTAGCTCTCACTTCCGAGGCTTGAGGGTTGGTAAGTCTGGCCAGCTCAGTTAAATTGATTTGATATGGCCACAATAGTGACAGCATGAAGACATTACATGTACAGCGACATTATACGAAGCGAACGAATCATCGCACATATAGTCTGACGTCTTTTTACCTGCTCTATGTCAGCACTGAAAATGGTTCGGCTAAAAAAATTCTAGCCATGCGAGGCCTGTTAGGTACATCCCCGCCTGCATCCATCATGTCTCGAGCCTAGATTTCTCAGGAACCCCCTGCAGGTCTCGGCTCCAATGAGAGTCGATGCGAAGAAGAAAGAAGAGCCTACTGTCCATCGTCTCCCCACCGTCGGATTTGCCTTCGCCCCAAACTTCTGGTGCTTACCACCACGCCAGTTCCACCTCAAGACGGACGTTTCATCATGCAGTTCATACTTGAGTACGAAAATACTGTTGACAACATCTGTAAGTCGTACATCGAGGCTTTTCAAATGGATATCGGAAATTTTCGTCGGAAGCAAAGGCAAAGGAAGTTTCATCTTCGCCTAATCTACACGGAGTCTTTGTGACGGATCCAGGTCCGACGGATCTGGATCATGAAGGAACTCGTCGATTATGCTTTTAGGGGTGGTGTCATTGTCTTTGGCCACATGTTTGCCTGTTTTGTTCAAAATCCCGAGATGGGACCCCTCTCGTCAATATTTTATTTGGGGTGAGAAGCCGAATCTTATACAAGATTTATACGAATGCAATGTGAACAACAGCATGTTGGTTGCACCAAATGTATTCCTTCCGAATGAGATTGATATGAACTGTCCGGCGTTGGAACAGAAAATTTTGCCTATAGCGGGGGACTGGATCCTAGGATTGAATCACCTGTTGTCTTTACGGGCGTTCGTGAGGGGCGTGTTGACTATATTGACGACGTCAATGTACGATAGTCGCTAGTTCAACCAGCTCCAATTCCCGTCCATAACAGTTTCATGTTTGTTCTCACCCACACTCTTAGACAATACCAACAAGCTCTTCTATCCCGAAAAATACAGGAAAGTAACGTGGATCGATGAGGAACGTCTTCCAGGGCCTGAACCAGTGGATCTCTTTTCTTTGCGTGACCTTCTCGGGATCATGGTCTTCGATGACATACTTTCAGAACCAGAACGTGTGATATCAAGTTGCGGCCTATGCTTGGTCGGGTGGGACGGTGATATCATGACGCTTTCCGAGCGTCTCTCATAGTACCTGACAGGTAACCTCTTTCCTCCGTGGAAAATTTTCAAGTGAAAAGGATTGTCTGTCCGCCTGAACGGAGACCAGTTACTCATTAGGAAGTTGCCTCAGCACAACGAGAAAATGTATGCGTCGTAGGTGCTTTCATCCACAATGTGGACCCTAAGCTGTGATGTATAGAGGTCAATTAGGAGTTGGTCCGAAAATGTATGAGTCTTCCTGCGCTTTTGAATTGAAAGTGTCCTATGACTCCGGTGCAGCTGCTCAATTCGGATATTGAGATCTCCAGGAACCCGAAATACAATTCGAGTGAAAATGGCAACTTACTGATCATTCAACAATCAGTGAGTTGTCTGCACTTTCATCCGTAATGTCTCGTGGCCTCGTAAGCTTTGTGAGTACGCGAAGTTTGGATTTCATTAAACGCATCTGTAATACTTGATCTAAGTGAGTTGTTGATGAAGGAGACCTGTCAAACGCACCTGCTTCTTATGTTCCTCGATCTCAGATTTAAGGCTGAGTACTTCGTGTGCCTTCGTCTTGACCTCTTCTTGCTTCTTGTGGAGAGAACGAGAAAGCCGTCGACTCGTGTCTTGTTCAGACTGTCGTTTCTGCTTTTCATGGGCCAGTTCGTTGCGCATAGTAATGATGGTGGCTTCGTGTGCCATGGCAGTCCGATTCAACCGTTCCAGGTTAGCGGACAATGCTTCACCAAAAACTTCTTTGGACTTGAGTTGTACACCCGTGTCCTTGAGTTTTTGATGCAATGCCTCGTTCTCCTGGCGAGTTTCCTCAAGTTCAGAAGCTATAGGTACGACTCGTTGTTCGAGTCGAAGCGCTGCCTCGAGTAAATGAGTCTGTAAACTTTATTGAGAGCTCTGGTTTGGCACCCATTTGCTATAGGCTTGGGCTAGATACGCACCGCTGTGTCATGACCCATGATATTCTCAGGATTTTCCACCAAGCCTTTGATGACTCCACTCATCCGCCCCAGGAGAAATGCCGAAGAGCTTTTGTTTATGTTCTCTAAGTGATGAAGAGTTTGGCCAAATCTGTCGGATTCCGGAAAATTGAGGTACACCCGAAACGGAGCTGTTGATCCCCACTCGCGCCGACATGTGGGGCATTTTCGTTCGCGGTTTAGATGAATCATACAATCTCGGCAGAATACGTGACCTATCATATCAGTTAGTCCGCCACTTCATGCTGAATACAGGTTTGCTGTACCGCAGTGTTGGGCTAAGAATTTGTCATAGGAGGCTGTCTGATGACAGACTGTGCAAAGTAGATTAGACATGATTGTGTGCACAAAGAGGGACTCAGTCAAATGAAGAACATAGTTCGTTGTCATGTGATCTGAAAAGGTAAATCTCATCATAGAAGATACTCAAACTGGACTAGTACAGCTACTTGATTCAAGTGACGCTTATACTGGGTTTTCTACGCTGGGTGTTGATGTCTGTGTCAAGTTTCCACCCGTTCAATTCTTGGGACAATGTTTTGATCATTCCTGTGTCACAACTTTGTTCTTCGCCTGATAACATCCCCTCCCACCCACTCTCTCCAACAGCTGAAGTAATGGAAAATCCGGTCGAACCGTTTCCGGTACAAGTCATTCGAAGTCATCGTGGTACGCTATCATTATTGCTGTCATGTTGATTTCCTCTTCAAACAATCGTAAATTCGCGACATTGATCTGAACACGCTAGACCCACAGAT
>Ga0153947_1000246_pt1 | contig 26105 bp, 28 predicted proteins | sample TSNJ031MetaG_FD_104697 | JGI IMG/M metagenome (GOLD analysis project Ga0153947, IMG submission 104697) | Attine ant fungus gardens microbial communities from New Jersey, USA - TSNJ031 MetaG | ecosystem: Host-associated > Fungi > Mycelium > Unclassified | place: USA: New Jersey, Wharton State... | reverse complement strand
TTTCAGAAGTGACCTATGAGGCTATTAAGCCCCATTTTGAGGAGTTGGGATACACAACTGAATTTGTGATGTTTGATTCTAATCCGGTAGTGCTGGAAGCGTGTAACAGCGGCGAGGTAGATATGGCTCTCGGTCAGCATAAGAAGTTTGTGGAAAGTTTCAATGAGAGTAATAGTGGTAATCTGGCTATGGCAAAACCATACGGATATTATACGGGAATCGGTCTGTATTCTAATAAGTATACTTCGGTCGACGAATTTCCGGATGGTGCCCGGATTGCGATTATGAATGACTCGATGAATATGGATATCGCCCTGCGGATATTGGAGGAATCAGGACTTATTAAGATTGATGAGAGCATTGACGTGGCTACGATCGCGGATATCAAGGAGAACCTTAAGAACCTGGAGATTATCGATATGGATCAGGCTCAGACCGTAACGGCACTTATTGATATGGATGCGGCATGTGTATTCTTTACTCATATGGCCAATGCTGATAAAGACCCGGCTGCTTATATTTCGCGGGATACTCAGATGATCAAATATCCGATGGGCGTGATTGTCAAAGAGGCAAATGTGCAGTCGGACTGGGCGGTAGATTTTGCTGAATGCTTCCGGATTCAGACGGTAAGAGATGAAATTAACAGCGCTTTCCCGGGCGTGTTTGCGTTTTATGAAGATGATGCACAAGCGGAATAACGAGTTCCGGAGATTGGTCGATAAACTCTATGGAGCACTGGAAATGGAGCGCAGAATAATCGGTATTGAGCTGCTGCGGACAGATGCGGCATATCAGGGGACAGAGGCAAGAGAGTTGACCGGGAAGATTAATTATTGCCAGATGATAGCTGCAGCCAGCCGTGGAAATGCGATCAAATCGAACCGCCATCATATCAAATGTGTCAGTGGGATCAGAGCACTGGGTTTTGATCATACCGATACGGTAAACAGTCAGGGGGAAAACTGGATTCGGCTGGGGATGTATGAAGATCAGGAAGTCAGCCGTAAACTCCGTCAGCGGATTGATTTTATACCGGAAGGAACCTGCGGCGTATTGCTGCAGCCGCTGGAAGATTATGCGGAAATGCCGGATGTTATTATGATTGTCACTACACCTTATAACATCATGCGGATTACCCAGGGATATGCATACCGGCACGGGCAGCCGGAGCATTTAAACATAGCCGGCAATCAGGCCATTTGCCTGGAGTGTACGGCTGCCCCATATACGGCTGATGAAATGAATGTATCGACTTTATGTATCGGGACCAGGCATCAGGCTGGATGGAAAGATACGGAGATGGCTGTCGGCATACCCCGCAGCAAGTTTGCGGATACGGTAGAGGGAGTCATGGCAACCATTAATATTATGGAATCAGATGCAAAAAAGGAGCAGATCGAAAAGCGCATGAAAGCGGCGGGTATTGAAATGCCAGAGATTAGATATCATTATAATTACTATTTGGATTGTTAAAAAGGATTGTCAGAATAAAATGAATGTGGTAAGCTAACACTAGCGTAAGAAAATTTTAAAAGACAGGAGTTGAAGTTAGTGATTATTTCTTGCAGATAATTCGGAATCGAATACATGCTTATTGAACCGGTAACGTTCAATAAGATATACATGGTCAGACTACCATCAGAGCAGTTGGCTTTGTATGCCTGCAGGAATAATCTTCTAATATCAACCACTTTCATCAGTACATGGGCTGAAACTATGTGTTTTAGGGTGCGGGATTATTATTCCTGCACCTATTTTAATTTCCTAAGTAAGCAGCAAATCGGATTGCGAGTATCCGATTTGACTGCTATGTGATATGTAAGATGGAGGTGCAGTATTATGTCACAGATAAATGTTTCAGATATGTCATTTTATTATGACGGCAGTTATGAAGATATCTTCAGTCATGTATCATTTCAGATCGATACCGATTGGAAGCTAGGGTTTATCGGCAGAAATGGACGGGGTAAGACGACCTTTTTAAACCTGCTGATGAAAAAATATGAATATATAGGGAGTATCACCGCGTCGGTGGAATTTGAATATTTCCCATACCTGATCAGCGATATGGAAAGAATGGGTGTTGATCTTCTGGAGGAAATGGACCCAGGTTATGAGTTCTGGAAGGTCTGCCGGGAGCTGAATCTGCTGGAAGTCGATCCGGAGCTGTTATATCGCCCGTTTTCCACTCTCAGCAACGGGGAGCGGACAAAAGTCATGTTAGGGGTCTTATTTGCAAAGGAGAACACCTTCCTGCTGATTGATGAGCCGACCAATCACCTGGATGTGCAGGGACGGGAAAGTGTGATGCGGTATTTGCAGAAGAAAAAGGGCTTTATATTAATATCCCATGACCGCTATTTTTTGGATGGATGTGTGAATCACATTCTGTCCATCAATAAGTCAAATATTGAGGTGATGCAGGGGAATTTCTCGTCCTGGTGGGAGCAAAAACGCCGGCAGGACGAACATGAGTATGCGGAAAATGAAAAATTGAAAAAGGAAGTTGGCCGGTTAACTGATACAGCCAGACAGGCCGGAAACTGGTCTGGTAATGTGGAGCAGACCAAGTTTGACACCCGCATCGCCGGGCTGCGGCCGGATCGGGGCGCTATCGGTCATAAAGCGGCCAAAATGATGAAGAGGGCTAAGAATGCCGAAAAGCGGGCATATTCGGCAGCCTCCGAAAAGCAGAAATTGCTGAAGAATATCGAGACAGCTGAGAGCCTGAAATTATTTCCCCTGAAACATCACAAAGAAGTGTTGATCAGGGCCCGGGAGGTAAGTATCTTTTATGGTGATGTGACAGCATGCAGAGACCAGTCTTTTACTGTCCGTCAGGGGATGTGCGCGGCCCTGCAGGGGAAGAATGGCTGCGGGAAATCCAGTATGCTGAAATTGCTGAGGGGAGAGGATATTGCATATGCCGGCACGGTCGAGGCGGCAAGCGGTCTGAAGATATCTTATGTGCCACAGGATACATCATTTCTAAAAGGCAGTCTGAATGATTGGCTTATGAAGCAGGAGATTGACGAACGGTTATTCAAAGCATTGCTGCGGAAGCTGGATTTTGAGCAGAGTCAATTTGAAAAACCGCTGGAAAGTTATAGCGATGGCCAGAAAAGGAAGGTGTTGATCGCCGGCAGTCTGTGTCAGCAGGCTCACCTTTATGTGTGGGATGAACCGTTGAATTTTATCGATGTGTTTTCCCGGATGCAGCTGGAAGAGTTGATAAAAAGGTTTCGGCCAACTATACTATTGGTGGAGCATGACAGGCGGTTTCTGGAAGAAGTTGGTGCTGAAATAATTGTAATGTGAATTTAAGGAGGGAATATGATGCCGAAAGATCCGGTGATGCTGTTAAGTTTTGTGAATCTCAAACTGCGGGATTATTACCGCAGCCTTGATGCAATGTGTGAAGATATGGATGCGGATAAACAGGAGATTGAAGAAAAGCTTGGCGGTATTAAATATTATTATGATGCAGGAAGTAATCAGTTTAAATAGATTAACTTTCTTATGAAAGTGTATATCCCTTTTTAGTTAAAACATCAAGTATCTTATCGTAATTCTCTGCTTTTACCAATATATAATCGGTGTTGTAGGTTGAAACGACAAATACCGGAATGCTGCTGTCTGCCAGAATGCCGGAGATTTTAGCAATGATACCGATTTGCCCGAAGTCAAGAATGCCGCATATTTTAAGAGCTTTCCAACCGTGTTCAACATATTGCGGATTGGGCGGAAGATATTGGGTTTCGCAAAGCAGTGATAGTTCATCGTCAGTTTTTGATAAAAAAGTGAAGTTCCTGCTTAAATCTACATGGCTGAGATCGGCAAGTTTACATATAGAGAAATGTCTGTTGAGTTGTTTTAATTCGATATTCATATGATCCCTTTCTGAGAGTAAAGGCATTATCATGTACTTTATTTCAGGCAATAAAAAATGGAGACAACAGGGCTTGAACCTGCGACCTTCTACACGTCAAGCAGACGCTCTCCCAGCTGAGCTATGTCTCCATATAATAATTATAATCGACAACAGGATGTTTTGCAATAAAATTTATATCCGTGCTGATTACTCAGTCCTTTTAGGAGACAGAGTATTTGACCATTTCTTAACAGTATGATAAAGTAATATTATAAAAAACATATACATGACAGGAGAATGAAGATGGATGAAAATAGAATGAACCAGGATCAGCCGCAGAATCAGAATCAGCAATATTCACAGGGGCAGCAGCAGAATCAGAGTCCTCAGGGCGGATATAATTATCAGCAGCCGGTAAACCAGTTGCCGAAACCATTTCTGCCGTCTTATGATGTGAATACATTTGCCATTCTGGCATTAGTGATGGGCATCATGGGAATCTGCACGAATGCAGGCTTGCCGGGTGGAATACTGGCAATTGTTTTTTCGGAGATGGCGAAGAAGAGAGTGCGTCCGGCGGATGAATTAGGCAAAAAGTTTATAAAAGCAGGACTTGTTATGGGAATCATTGCCCTGGTATTGTTTGGCCTGGAATTTCTGGGCAGTTTTGTAGGAGGCTTTATGGGAGCGATTTCAGATTGGTTTTATTGGCCGGAGTATTATTAGAAAGCGGTAGTCATTTACAAATGAAGTGAATAATTGTAAAATTATTTATAAACAATAACAGTTTAGAAGGAGGCATTGCATATGTACGATATTAAAGGCAAGGTAGCGGTGATTTCAGGAGCATCCAGCGGACTGGGAGCAGATGCGGCCAGGGGCTATGCTGAAAATGGAGCTAATGTAGCACTTTTGGCCCGCAGGGAAGACAAGCTTCAGGTTTTGGCAGAAGAACTGAAACAATACGGAGTCGATGTATTTACCCATCGCTGCGATGTTACGGATGAAGACAGTGTGAAAACAGCAGTAGAAGCAGTCTTTGATCACTTTGGTAAGCTTGATATTCTGCTGAATAATGCCGGAGTAGCGGTACGCGGCGGAGTGCATAATATGAGCGTTGAGGACTGGAATAAGTCCATGGACACCAATGTAAAGGGCGTTTATCTGGTTTCTAAATACGTGATTCCTCACATGATGGATCAGAAGTATGGTAAGGTGGTGAACATCAGCTCTATTAACGCGGTGATCGCAGATAAAGGGGATATATTTATCCGCCATTCCTATAATGCTTCAAAGAGCGCTGTGTTGGGACTTACCAAAGGTATGGCAGCATCTTACGGAAAGTATAATATTACTGTAAATGCAATCGGACCAGGATTATTCGAATCGGAGATGACAGCTGACACACTATTCAAGTCAGAAGCTTTTCTGCAGGGCTATAATGCTCAGTGCCCGCTGGAGAGACCGGGGAAAAAGGGTGAATTAAACGGGACTATCCTATATTTCTCGAGTGATATGTCCAGTTATGTGACCGGAGCATATATCATTGCTGACGGCGGGACAAACTTTGTATAAAGTGAGACTTGTTCAGCGGGGGTATTAGGGCAGGTTAGTCATCGGATAAAAAATTCAGAAACGGGACCGTATTTCATACAGTCCCGTTTCTTTTTCAAGTTTTCTTACAAGATGTTCTTCCGGTACGAGATTGTCCAGACTAAGCATTTCCACTTGGAATTTATCTATCGAATTCTTTATTCCCATCATATTTATCACTCTTGTTATTATATCATAAAATATGATGTATTGGGGGTTTTTACATAAATTTAGCACATATAACCGCTGTATATGCGCTAAACATTTATAAGTATTGGAACATGATAATCAAGAAAATGCTTATGCTGTTCATTTCAAACATTCTTAGCCTTACTATAAAAAATACACATAATCTATGTAGTCACCAATAAATCCTTCGGCTTTCCTTCTTTGATAAACTTTGAATCCAACGCTCTCATAATTTCGTTGAGCAGAGATTAAATCACTATTCGTGGTTACAATTATTTTTTTTACATCATTTTCGGTGATTCTATTAATTGCTTCTTGAAGCTGTAATTTACCGTACCCATTACCCTTGTGTTTTGAGACAATGCAATTATCACCGATTTCCACATATTCAGGCATATTTCTCGGATCCCATGCAACAAACCCAATGGCTTCATCGTTTAGTGTCGTTATAATGCAATATTTATCTGCAATTTGCAAATTATCAAAGAAAAAACTATCATTTTCCAGCCATTTAGCGCTACATTCTTTTTCGATTTCAGTATTAAATGAATATGCGTCCGTTAATAGCTCAACAAGTATCCCTCGGTTAAATTCGCTTACTTTTTTAAATTCAATACCCATGTCTCAATCCTCCGCTTTCTTTACTTAATTCATTCTCACATTTTAACACACTAAAACTCCAAAAAGAAACCCCATATAAAAAGGGTGTCGAAATGTAGAATGTCGACACCCTGAAACGGGACCGTATTTCATACAGTCCCGTTTTTGGTTGATGGTTTAATCCTGATCTCTGCGCAGTTCCAGATATTCTTCCAGACAAATGTCCTTTTCATAAATCTCCGCTGCTGCTTCTTTACCTACGTAGCGATAATGCCATGGCTCATAAATAATCCCGGTAATTTCACTTTTACCATTTGGATAGCGGAGAATAAACCCATATTTCCAGCTGTTTTTCATTAGCCATTGCTGTACCGGAGTCTCTTCCTGGGATGTATTCAGTTCCTGATTATTCTTATCGACAATATCAAAGGCAAGTCCCAGATGATGTTCACTGGTGCCGGGTACGGCAACATGACGGCCGGCTTCTTCCCGGGCATCTTTCAGGGAATACCCCTGGGAGGTCAGTTCATTTATCTTTTCGTTATAAAGCTGTTCCTGCTTTTCCAGTGCCCGGTAAGAGGAACAGATGAGTGGTGATAACCCGGCGGCGCGGCAATCATCCAGCATTTGCTGCAGAGCAGCGGCGCAGCGTTCGTCGACAGCATGTCCGGCGGAGATTTCGACCAATGAAATGTCATAATCTTCCGGTATTACATTCCAGGGATTCACCAGTATAAGCTGCCAGTCACCGTGGCTTTGAGATGTTCGGATAGGTGAGGTATTATTATAATTGTTGTGGTATTCCGCTGCTTCTGAAGAAGTAATCAGACTGCTTTTACCCTGCAGCAAAGTCAGAATGCAAAAAAGCAGTATAGCGGCCGCGAAGATAAAAGCTATATTTTTAATACGGTCTGCAGGATCGAATATTTCTTCTTTCATCATATGTAAAGTATCTTTAAGTCTTATAGGGATCTTCATATGTAAAACCACCTTTTCTGAAGTTCGTTTATCCGATGACTACCCTCTGGATTGGTTCAACTAAAGTTTCAGAGGGAGTCAGCCCCCCCCCCCCGCTGAACTAAGTTTCACGTTATGCCATTGGGTTTGGTCTATTTGCTATGTGGTTTATTATAACATAGGTATCCTTTGTCAGTTCGTTTTTTATTCTTAAATTTTCCTTATGCGGACTGAATAATTAAATGGATAAAACATACAATTTTAAATATACTATAATCGAGGTGAATAGTATGAAAAATTGGTATCAACACACAAATAGTCAGGTGCTTTCTCATTTTGAAAGTGATTTAGGAAAAGGGCTGACGGCCGATCAGGCAGAACAGGCTCTAAAGAAATACGGACGTAACCAATTTGCGGAAGAAAAGAAAGAATCGCTGGCAGCAGCCATTTTGCATCAGCTGAAAGATGTGGCAACACTTATTCTGATATTCGCAGCGGGACTCTCGCTGGTACTGGCAATACGGGAAGGACACGGTTATCTGGAGCCGGTTGTGATTGCTGCGATCATCATCATGAATATGGTATTGGCGATCAGTCAGGAGCGTAAGGCAGAACAGGCTCTGGAGGCGCTGCAGAACCTGAACTCGCCGACCTGTATGGTACTGCGTGAGGGGAATCAGACCGAGATCGAGTCGGTGCTGCTCGTTCCCGGAGATGTCATCCTGCTGTCTGCCGGAGCTCTGGTTCCAGCTGATGCCAGGCTGATCAACGCGGTTAGTCTGCAGGTGGAGGAAGCGGCACTGACCGGCGAAAGTGAACCGGCTGAAAAAGATGCGGATATTACATTGGATGGAAAGATCCCATTGGGTGACCAGATCAATATGGTGTTTTCGGGGACACTGGTTACCGGCGGACAGGCGGTCGCGGTAGTAACAGCGACCGGTATGGAGACCGAGATGGGGCGGATCGCCGGTTATCTGAACGACACCCAGAAGCTGAAGACACCGCTGCAGGAACGGCTGGATAAGATTGGCAGACTGATTAGTCTGGTGGCGGTCTCATCGGCGGTCACCCTGGTGATGGTGGGACTTTATCAGGGTGAAGACTTGTGGAGTATCGTTCTGGTGGCAGTCAGTCTGGCCGTGGCAGCGGTACCGGAAACGCTGAATCTGATTGTCACCCTTTCTCTGACTAACGGGGTCCAGAAGATGGTTCGGAAAAATGCTCTCATCCGCAGACTGCCGGCAGTAGAGACACTGGGAAATACCAGTGTGATCTGTTCCGACAAGACCGGGACTCTGACTCAGAATCAGATGCATATTGAAAAGCTATGGATGAATGAAGAAAAGGTCGTATCCAGTGATCAGATATTGGGTGAGCCTTATCTTGATTTTCTTCAGCAGCTGGCCATTGCCAGTAATGCTGCAAGAACCATTGGAGAAGATGGCAGTCTGCAATATATCGGCAGTCCGATCGAACAGGCAATATTGAAACTAATGGATGAGAAAGACCAGGTTGGTATTAATGTAAAACGGGTCGGTGAAGTTCCCTTTTCCAGTATGCGGAAGATGATGACGGTCATTGTGGAACAAGCCGAAGGCGGTTATCTGGTATTGACGAAAGGAGCGTTTGACCGTTTGCCGCTCAAAGGCGGTATACCGCCGCGGGCCAGGAAGGTTCATGATAAGTTCGCGGGTAATGCCTTGCGGGTCATTGCGTTAGCCGGCAAGGAAATCTCAAAACTGCCTGAAGATCTGGAGCAGGTGGAAGAGAATCTGGAGCTGGTCGGCTTAATCGGTTTGATCGACCCGCCGCGGCAGGAAGCTAAAGATGCCATTGTCCGGGCTAAAAATGCCGGTATCCGGACGGTCATGATTACCGGTGATCATGCTGTCACAGCAGGTGCTATCGCCCGGCAGATTGGTATCCTGGGCGACGGACAGCAGGTAATAACAGGAACGGCATTAGATGAGATGAGCGATGACATGCTGATCGATAATGTAACCCAGTATTCGGTGTATGCCAGAGTTTCGCCGGAGAATAAAATCCGTATCGTGGAAGCCTGGCAGGAGCGGGAGGCAGTGGTTGCCATGACCGGTGACGGCGTCAATGATGCGCCGGCGCTGAAGGCGGCCGATGTCGGCATCGCCATGGGGATAACCGGGACCGAAGTGGCCAAAAGCGCTGCCGATATGATTCTGACCGACGATAATTTCACCACCATTGTTGATGCGGTAGAAGAGGGAAGAAATGTTTATTCAAATATCCGTAAGGTAATTTATTTTCTATTAGTATGTAATATGTCGGAGATCGTCGGTATGCTGTTTGCCCAGATCGCCGGCTGGGGGATACTGGTGACACCGGTGCTCCTGCTGCTGATCAATGTCATGGGTGACGGGGTACCGGGACTGTATCTGGCGAAGGAAACGTCCGATCCGCAGATTATGACCCGTGGGCCGATTGACCGGAAGGAAGGATTCTTTACCGGCGGCCTGGCGAAGGCTATCGCCCAGCAGACGGTAGCAGCGACTCTGGTTATGCTGGTTGCGTTTTACCTCGGCAAGTTTATCGATGTCAGTGCGACTTATCCGCCCAGTGAAGTGCTTGGACAGACCATGGCATTTCTGGTCTTGGGTTGGTCTTCAATTCTGCATATATTTACAGTCAGGAGCAGAAAATCCATTTTCCGGAGAACTATAAAAGATAACCTGCCGCTGGTATATAGTGCATTGGGCATGGTTGCACTGTTTGCACTGATGATAGCTATTCCGCCATTCGGCAGGATATTTGGATTGGTTCCGATATCCGGCACCCATTGGGGAGCGGCGGTGATTTTATCAGTCATTCCGATTATCGTAGCAGAAATTTTCAAATTTTTTGATAACCGCTCTGATCGTATAGAGCATAAAAACCGTCTGGTGCATCACCATTCGGTTGAAGATTAAGAAGAATTGCGGTGTGAAAATAAAGGGACCGATTCAGACAGTTGTCTAAATCGGCCCTTTTGTTTGGCCTACAAGGCTATAAGGCTAATTTACTGACTGCTTCTTCTTTTGCCGCAACAAAAAAAGTAGTAGTGCCATGATTGCTCTCATAAATAAAGTCTTTCAGAGGCTTGCTTGTATATTTAGAAAAATCCCCATAGATTGCGAATTTTATATGATAGTTTATAAACTTCTGAAGGACTTCTCCGGCCAGTCCTGTACTTAGTATAAAGAACTCTTCGGCGATGGCCTCTTTGTTGAGCGCGATTCTGTTTGATTTGGTTTCATACTGTACCGACATAACAAAGTCCAGAGCCGATCCGGCATCCTTAATGATCAGATCATCACTTTCTACAACAGCGATTGACTGACGCTCATTTTTAATAAGCTCAATATTCATAATCCTTCCCTCCTGGTATATTTGGCGGTGAAGGGATAATGTAACATGTTTTCAAAGACTTGTCAAACAAACTTATTCGTAGCAAATGCGACCAGGCAACCGCGATGACAAGGAACAGCGGCAACAGTACTTTACATAAAATTGATAAAATGATAAAATATAGATAAAAATAGGAAATAATAGGAAACAATAGGATATTAATGGTATTAGTACACGGATTACTATGTACCTAGTGTGCAGTTATCAGATGTTACAATAGAAACCGGAGAGAATCAAACAGATAATAAAGAAAAATAGGAGGACTTTATTATGGCAGACGAATTAAATGTAAATGAAGTACAGGTGGAAGACGATGCAGCGGGAATAGCTGGTGCAGCACAATATTTTCAAGCAGTACCACTATCGTCCGTCGATAACAATTCCACAATTACGGCAAATGGCAGAGGGCAGGAAGCATATGGAAAAGCACAGTCTAATATTGCAGCTTATGGTTCTGCACTTGATCAGGATGTGGCAAATATCCGCAGCCTAAATGTATCCTTTAAGGAATTTGACAATATGATGGGACAGTTATCTAAAAATGGTTCAAGAGTACCAACCATCTCAGCACCAAAGTAGGAGGCCGTATGGGAGAAAAACAAAATATCGCCGAAGAGCAGCTGCGTCGTCAGTTAAGAGACCTGGAACAGGGACAGCAGGATTTTGAAGTATACACACGTACAACCTTACAAGAAGAGTCGGAAGAAGATGAAAAAGCACGCTGCAATTATCTGGAATTAGAACATATGCGGGAGACTTGTTCCGAAGATAGAGACTTATTACAGTTAATTGATGAAAAACAAGATATCTTGAATGGAATTAGAAAAAGGCGTATGGAATTTATCGAGGAGCTACAACAAGAGGTCAAAAAGAAGAATAGAAAAATAGATATGGATATGGAAGATATCTATCGACAGATACAGCTTTTACAAGAGGAGGCAGAAAACGATGGATTATAGTTCCTGGTTAATACCAAGTGCTGTCAAGAGCCAGTGCGCCATTGCGATAGGCCGATTACAGAGTGATAATGAGGCATTGGGGACGACAGACGGAAGCTTAGACACGTTTATCAATGACAGCGAAATCAAAAGCAGCAGTTTTGATACAATGAAACAACAAATCAGTGATTACAAGCTGATAGCGGATAGTATTCGTTGTGCAAATGAATCGGATATCGTAGATTTTGAGACATTGCAAGGTGCTGTAGGAGATGAAGTATTAAGAGGCGTGGATATTTTGACGAACAAGCAAAATGCAGAAAATTCCAGGATAAGGAATGAAGGTACGGTGCAAAATTATCTTGCTAAGGCAACTGCCACAAATATCCCATTCGTAACCGAGTTTTATTATTTTCAGATATTGCGCTATCAGGAGTTAGCAAATGCGGATCAAAGGATATATGAAAAATGGCAGGCAAAAGAGGATGCTTATGATCAAATTGAATCGACAACCAGTGCTCTGTTTGATGCCAGTGTAGGAATGCGCTCAGCTGTCACGGCAGGAATTTCCGACATTGTAGGAGCATTTCAGAATGGAGTCTATGTACCTAATGCGGGCGCTGTATGGAGAACCACGATTGCTGCGGAGCATAAAAAAATAGTTGATAAAATAACCAGTCAGATAGCTATAGTGGATGCAGAAGGAAACATCGTGGATTATGATTGGGAGAAACTGAAGAATTATAGCTATGCAGATATAATGTGGATTATAACGAATGTAGAGGGAGCTACGATAGAGGAACTTGGGATTAATAAGGACAATAAAAATAAAGAGCAAGCATTGGAAAAGTTGAAAGACTGGAAAATAAAGCAGGCGATCAAAGTGATCAATCAAATGGAAGAGTATTCATTAGATACCTGGGAGGCTGCGTCAACGGAAGAAAGAAAAGCAATACTGCAGCAATATATGAATGAACTTCAAAATGTGTATGGAATAGATGTGAAGGATGACATTAATTTTTATAATAAAGCCCCGGAAGATGGATTAATCAGTAATGGATATTATTCTCATAAAGGAGTTATTTTTTCCAAAAAAGAAGTTAGCATTAATGAGTATATTATTGAAAATTTTAGTGCTAAACAATCTTATGATAAGCTTTTAAATACTGTCAGACACGAACTAAGGCATGGGTATCAACATGCAGCAGTAGATCAGCCAGAAGAATTTATAGTATCATCGGATACTGTGGAGTCTTGGAAAGAAAATTTTAACGATTACAAGAATTCGGAAGATGATTATGAGGCGTATAGGAGTCAACCAGTGGAAGCCGATGCCAGAGATTTTGGAGGTGTAAATTAACTAATAATGAAGAAAAAACATATATTATTTAGCTTTTTAGTCATTTTATGTACAATGTGCATTTTTATTGCTTCTTACATAGAATGTGGGAGAAAAGATGATGGTGGAAAGAACATAAATGGAGAGGATGATAAAACGATGGAATTTAATTATGATTATGAGAATAGCTTCCAAGTAATAAAAGAAAGTTTAGGGTGTGATGATACAAGTGTTGAATTTATTCTGGAAATATTTGAAATGTTTGGAGTAAAAGGAGCAACCAGTGCTGAAATAGAGGAGGAAGAAGGAATTGATACGTTGATTTTAGAAATTCAAAGTGAAGATAGTAAAACATTTCGTCTATATATGGAAAGCAATTACAGACTTTATGCAATTAAGGATATGGAAACAGGAAAATATGTATATGCAGTGGTGGAGTGATATTGTATTACCTTGATCTAATAGGATGTAAAGCGAGAAACGGAGAGGATAAATAGTGTATGGAATAATTGCAATCATTTTTGTGCTTTTAATTTTATTGATAATGGTGAAATTAAATAGAGTAAAAAAACGTCCTTTTATGACGGTATTATTCCTTTTAACAATGTTGTATGGCATGATACTTTGCTATGTGGAATGGAAATTATATGATAAAGAAATTGTATTTGCATTGGAGTAGGACCGCCATTATATGCTCCGGTTTTTGAATATGATGTAGATGCTGTTCATTATTATGAACAAAGCGGGCAATTTGAAAAACTAGAATTATTAGAGGCTGAATTAGAAAAGGGTCGGAATTATCCAATTTATATACATCCAAAAAATCCTTATATTTTTATCCTCAAGAAAAAAATCCACTTTTTTTATTTACCTATAATATTTGTGGGTTTGTTTTTTCTTTTTGCAGGATATGTAGGTTTTTCGGAACTATTGTAAAATTCAAATTGAACAAAATCGCTGTGCGATAGTCTGCCTGAAGCGATAATGAGGCACTGGTGACAACAGACGGAGATTTTTAGATTTTTTCGGAGTAGCTTAGGCTGCTCCGGTTTTTTTGTACACCCGACGGACGCATGTCCGCACATAAGTTATAAGTTTACAAACCAGAGAGCAAAGATGACAATGTACTACATTGTCAAGGGAGGGTATTGATAGTTGAGACATTTTACGCTATGCTTATCAATAATAAGGTGCCGTTGGATGATAGTAGTGGTTGGGAAAGGAAGATGCTGAATGAAAGAAAACTTCTATTCAAGATGTGTGTATATAGGATATGATTTAAAAGAGTTTAACCGGATTCGGGATATTCTTGATGAAAACAGAGTCAGATATAAATACCGGGTCAATAACCGGCTGGGCCGTCTTAGCCCGGATGGTGCCGGGACGGCAAGGGGGCGCATGGGAAGTGCAGGAATCCCGGCCGATCAAATGTATGAATATCAGATCAGGGTAAAAGATTCCGATTATATAAGAACGCAGCACATAATTTGCAGTCGCTGAGTTGGAAGATACCCTCCCTTGACAAGGTGCTATTAAATGGAGGAGATAGTGATGGAGAAAAGAAAGTTATTAGTGGTAGTGGATATGCAGAATGATTTTGTCGATGGTGTATTGGGAACTGCGGAAGCACAAACGATTATACCGGCGGTTGTGAAGAAGATTGAGAGTTATAAAGCCAATGAAAACCATATCGTATATACGATGGATACACATACCGAAGATTATCTAAAGACCCAGGAAGGTAAGAAACTGCCGGTCAGACATTGTATCTGTCCTTCAGCCGGATGGGAGCTGGTTTCCGATATTGCAGCTGCACTGAAAGGTGCCAAATCGCCGGAAGGCGATGAGGCTGCCGAGTATAAAAAGGATATGTTTGGTTCTTGGACATTAGCAGAAGATATAAAGAAATGGGAAGCGGCAATTGCATCGGTCGAATTGGTTGGAGTATGTACCGGTATCTGTGTGATTTCCAATGCTGTTCTGGTGAAGAGTGCCTTGCCGGAAATGCCGGTGATTGTGGATGCGGCTTGCTGTGCCTGTGTGACACCTGAAAGTCATGCGACGGCACTGGATGCAATGGGACTGCTGCAAGTGGAAATTTTAAACAGATAAAGTGAACCGGTACACCTTCACCGGAAAATCATTCTATCTTGGGAGGATGTAAATAGAGGATTATTCAATCATTTCCAACTCCCTTGCCTTCAGTACGGCATCCATCGCGTTGTTCACACCCAGCTTTGCATAAGCCGCGGCCTCATGGGATTTTATCGTGTGAATGGTAAGGCCGGTCAGCTCCACAATTTCGGCGTTATTGTATCCCTTGGACAGAAACGTAATCATATTCTTCTGCTGCCTTGAGAGCTTCACGGGCTTTTGTGCGCGTATGTTTGCGGAAATTCCCTTGTACCGCCTGAATTGTTCATAGGCCGCAATTATAACCTCATTCAGGAAATGGGAGTCAAGCGAACCTTGATAGCTGTTCTTTTTCAACTTTAATGCCAGTTTTTTCAGGATAGGAAGTAAATCTGCGCCCTCGTCGGCGGCGATGCGTACAAAGCCGTATTCCTGCATGGCGGTTAAAGCCGTCTCCAGTGTCTCCAACGCTTCTTTCTTTTTGCCCAGCGCCCACTCCAGGATTGTCTGCAAGATGCTTGCCTCAGCAGTATCCAGAGGCCGGTTAAAATCCGCGCCCAGTTTTTTCAGTTTTAAAATATAGCTCATGGCCTTATCTGTCTGGGACAATACCATATACGCTCTTGCAGTTATAAAATGCTGAAAGATTTTATAAAGCTCTAATTGTTCTGTCTCAGTAACAAAATAATTGTCAAGCCATGCTTTGGCCGCAGCCTTATCACCATCCATTAACAATAACTTGGTTTTAAAGGCTGCGAAATTTGGACTGAAATGATAAGAACCGCTTTTTTCAATGTATTGTTCTGTTTGATTTAAAACGTCTGCGAACAAATTTTCTTTTCCCATTGCGAAATAGATACTGGCGAGATGGATGAAGCTGCAAAAAACAACTTCATCTATTGTTTGATCATCCACGGTGTCTCTCGTTTGCAAGGCAATTTTAAGGGCCCCGTTTAATTTGTTTTGCTCATATAAGAGACCTGAATGTAATTCGAGCATTACAATATCACGCTGCGTCTTAAGCATGTGGCCAAAGGTGCCGGAAAGATTCTCCATAACCTTCGGATCTACAAGCTCACTGTAATCGCGAAGGGTACGATGGGCATATGGCAGCTGCATCGACAAGGTGGTCGCCTGTATTTGGCAGTTAAAATCGGAGACGGGCGACAGTGAGTGGAACCTTTCAATTTGCCGGGTGAAACTTATGCGATGGTCTAAAACAGTTATAAGAATTACATTTTCTATGAATTGTGGATAGTTTTGAATGATATCCGGAAAATGTGCAAAAAGCTTGTCAATATAGCATTCAAATTGGGAGGCATTGCCGATAAGAAAATAGTACCATGCAAATTGGCAATATATATAAGGATGCTGCTCGAAAACGGATAAGGGTATCTGCTCCTTAGAAATGTTCCTGTAAAAATTAACGGATTGGTCTACAGGATGGCTTTTCCCTGTGTTATAAAAAGCGTAATTTGCGTTTATAATGGTTTCCGAGTTTCCGCTCTTGAAGGCAAATCGTCTTGCTAAAAAGTACTCTTGTTTTTTCAAATAATAATCTGAAGCTTCTTTATAAAGCATTTTATTTTCCGTTTCATCGCCTTGATCCAGAGTATTCCGCAAAAAATCTAAAAATAGATGATGGTACTGGTAAGTATCATCTGAAAATTTACTTATAAAGGCATTTTTTGCATAGAGATCATCTAAAATCATGCGAGCGTTTCTGCGGCCTGTGAGCTTTTCGCAAAATTCTGGGCTCATCTCATCCACCACTGACGTTTTCAGCATAAAATCCTTTAAGTCATCATCCCATGTATCCCAAATCTGTGTTTTTATGTAATTACTTAAAATATGATCTCCGTTTTGCACAATCTGTCCGCTCATGGCCAGAGCGTTAACGCCGATTGCCCAGCCATTTGTAATGGTATACGCTGCCGCCGCTTCTTCTGCATTGATAAAGCGACCGTGGGCCTCAAAGTGTCTTTGAATTTCTTCTGCTGAGAAAGCCAGATTTCGAGGCGTGATGACGGTGCATTTTTCTTTTCCGGTAATGGAAATATATTCTTTTGCGATTTTATTGCGGGTCAATACTACCACAATAAAGGATGAAGGCAGTCTTTTCTGTACAAGAAGCCCGGATTTTCGCATTTCCTTGCTGGTAATAAGATGCATGTCGTCAAGAACAATCGCGTATTGCCTGTTATCGGGTATGAATTCAGATAAAAGGCGTATCGTATGTTCCACCGGAGAAGAAGCAAAGGCCGTGCTTGTTAGTATATCCGTCATGGTTTTGTTTTCCGGCTGGAGTGATAATATGCCGATACAGAACAGTTTATAAAATATAGAAGGTGTGTTATCGTATTCATCCAGACTGATCCAAAGAGGCACGTAGCTGGAATTTTTCAGCCATAACTGTGTCGAAACTGTTTTTCCATAACCGGCTGGTGCGGAAACATAGATTATCCGCCTTCTTACCGCCTTGTGGAACCGATTGATCAGCGCGTGCCGTGGTGTGCGGATATCCGGTAAGACAGGGGTTGCGAATTTATCATTTATTAAGTTATGTTTATTCATAACAATACCTCCTTCCTATGTTTGAATATAACAGCAGCTCTAAAATATTTCAAGCTAAATATATATTAATACATACCGGTATGAGTTTTAAACAAAAAAATTTTTCTATTAGGTAAAAGAATTCATACTTAATTTATTTTAGTAAAAATTATATAAATATTTTTTCCCAAAAACCTCATACCAGAGTAATTTTAATTTTAGAATATAGGGTTTATAATTAATAACAATCCACTTGTATTATGGAAATTATATAGAAAGGAGTGGTCGTTTATATGAAATATGTGATGAAGGGGATTTCCATACTCACAGTGGTCTTACTTCTATTTTTGAATCCGGTCATGGCGGTGGCGGAAAATGAACCGGCCGACAATATTATAGCACCTCCTATAGAAGCGGACACAGTTCAGGAGACTGGAAACGCAGATGAGGATAAGGATGTTCCCGTGGTCGAGGATAAGGATGTTCCCGTGGTTGACGAATACGCTCAATCCTTGTCAACAGAGGAGCAGGAATCTGAAGGTGCAGATGGAGAAACGGAAAAATCCAATGCTTTTATATACAGCCCTCAGCCTGTAACAATGGCGGAAGTTCAGGAAGAGGTAGACAGTTATGAAGCAACGGGAGAAAAAGCCAAATGGGAATTAGAAGTGCCCGCGAAGCTCATGCCGGAAGGATGGTACTGTGACGCTGTTGAGGACAATGAGGCTGGTGTGATGTATTGGACGTTTTTCCGGAGTGCCATGGTAATGGCCGCCAAGCCTGTGCAGTATGTAATAACCGAAAAATATGCAGATGAGAATGGAAACGCCGTTCCCAATATGGCAGACACCAGGACAATCATTTCTGCTAAGAATTCTTATTCAAAGGAAATACCTGTTCTCAGTGGATATGTTATTATCGGATACCGGATTGGCAGTCCGTCGGCAGATCTGCAGAGTGGCATTGTGAAAATCGAAAAGGTCACGTCGAATATTACGGTATACTTCGTATATCACAAATTAGACAACACTACTATTTCCGTATCTTATCCGGCTAGAGGCATGGATTTTTATGTCAATGAGACGACATATCCGGCTGTGAAATCCAATGGCCAAAATAACAGTGGTTATTATACGTTTACAAACCACTCTGACTATCCCGTTAAGATAACTTTCGTCAAGATGACGGTAAAAGACGATGCGGGTCTTGCCTTTGTATCCGATGCCGCTTCCAGTGTGAAAGGCGGCAATTATATCAGTTTAAGTTTGAAGCTTCCGACAAGTGTTTCCGCCAATGGTTTCACAAGCGGTGTTGGCAGTATTGTTCAAGGCTCCCGTCCTGTTGTTTTAGGTACGCTTAGCGGAAAGCATATAAAGGGTGCTTCAGCCGCATCTTCGTCCGGATATGTTACGATCGGCGGTTACTATGCAGGTTATCTCAACGGTACGACACGGACTCCCCAGCTTACGTTTAATTTCACCTTCACTCTTGTTGCCGGATAACTGAATAAGACGAAAGGAGATGATTTATTATGAATCAAAAATGTAACCAGTCTTCAGACAAGGGAGCTCTTTCAGCGGATAAGACAAAAAAGCAACAAGAAAAGAGTAAGGCAAGAAAATGGGCTCTGGCTGTCTCAATTCCGATCGTCTTGATTGTAGTTGTAGTCTTTATCTTATACAGTCAGGGGTATTTTTCTCTTGGCGGGGAACCTGCTTTGGATTCTTCTTCTGTCGTGGTAGGGTCAAATATTAAGGAGGGCACGCCGGGCATGACCGAGGAGGAATTGCAGGAGGCGCTTGATGAAGAACGGGAGGCCTCCATGATCTCTATCGAAATCGGTGCGTATCCGACATTCGAAGATGGAGCTAGTGAAGGCTATTTGAACATAGTAAACCCAGCGGTAAATTCACTTTATCTGGAGGTGGAAATCAGATTAGACGATACAGGGGAGGTGATTTATGAGTCAGGGGTAATTCCCCCCAACAGCTACATTGATTATGACAAGTTGTCAACAGTTCTCAAAAAGGGCGAATATAGTGCCACCGCGTATGTTAATGCGCATCACCCCGAAAGTCCGGACACACAGTATAATCAGGCTGAATTCAGTCTGGTTGTAACCATTCTAAATTAAAATCATAGAAAAGGAGTTATTGCCATGAAGAAAATTATCAGTTTATTACTTGTATTAATGTTGAGCTTTGCCTCATCAGTTACCGTTTTAGCGGCGGATATAGATGCTGCCGGTCCAGGTGGCCCAGGCGGCCCAGGCGGTCCAGGTGGCCCAGGCGATGGTAACAATATTGAGGTGAATGGTCAAATCGGTGTTAAAAATGTGTCTTATAAAATTACATACTCTGGTAAAGTCAACTGGTATGTAACAGAGATCAGTTACCCAAATGTGTGGAACGGTATTACGAGTAATAAGACGAATCCAAACATTATTAAAAATGATAGTAAAAGTATGGAATATAAGCTTACCCTCAAAAATATCAAGACAAATAATAAAGACGCAACAACAATTGCCAAGAACCTCAATCTGAATTTGACCGGCAGTCTGGCGTCAAGTCCTTTATCTGCCAAGACGAACATAAGCGGAGGATGGACTAATAGCAGGTCTATAGCTTATGCCGATACTTTGACTCCCGGAAAAACTTGGTCTTATGGTTTTGGCGGTACCTATGGAAGCTGGCTTAACAGCAAAACATATACTCCCAGTTACATGATGACTCTGAGCTTTGCTCTTGCTTAAGGCAAACTGAGAATCCATAGATATTTTAGTGCAAATCGGAAGGAGATGGGGCCAATTGAAAAAACGTTTATTTATGCTGGCCTCGATACTGGTTGTTATGCTGGCAATCATATCCAGTCTTTCTTTGAAGACGGTTGTTTTTGCTGCTGAGGATGGATCGATTGAGATCAGTGGATACATCGGGTCATCCTCCAGCGATACAACGTATCATATTATATATGAAGCCAATGGCGGTATCGGTAGTTATACAGGCCCGGATGTCGCACCCGGAGAAACGGATACGATATTGCCTCCGGATGCTGTGGGAATCAGTTACGATGATCATTACTTTAGGGGATGGAACATCGAGCCGGATGGAAGCGGAGCGACCTATGAACCGGGAGATACAATAACTTTGGAGAGCCACATTGTACTTTATGCACAGTGGACCGTTGCACCAGCAACGCCGATGAAAGAAAGCATAAGTCAGGCCACTTCAGTTTCTGCTAAAACCGGAGACGAGAGCAACATTACGCTTTGGATTAGCATGTTCTGCCTATCACTTGCTTCTTTTGTATTCATACCCTTGATGGTCCGGAAAAAAAGGGAGAAACGATCGCGAAATTCTTGAGAACATATTTGTTAGCTTGTTTATAATAAAGCAAAAAGTTTTATGTCTCCAATCATGATTGTATGGTTGGAGACATATTGTTTGCCTCCATCTTATAAAACATAGCTCCTGATGAATTGACCAATCTGGACAATATCACTCCGCCCGGAGAACTCAAATTTGAGCTTGCCAACACCACTAAAATACAATTCCAATTCACTATCAAGATCAAGGGTCCCAGCAGTTTCAATTGAAAAAAGCTGTATCTTTGAATATGGAAGACTTGTGAAGTCCTTCTTTTTCCCGGTTATTCCCTGTACGTTTGTTGCAATGATTCTTTCCTTTTCTTTTTGGGTGGTTGGTTATGGACAGCACTGTATTATACGATGAGAAACAGTAAAAAGAGTTTCCGTAATTAAAAAAGAAAAACGCTATTTTAAGGCGTTTTTCAATAATGTGCATTTTTCATGCGGATAACAGGACTTGAACCTGCATGAGGAAACCCTCACTAGAACCTGAATCTAGCGCGTCTGCCAATTCCGCCATATCCGCTCGCAAAATATATATTATCATAAAAAAACGAGCTTGGCAATCACTAATTTTAATTTGATACAAAAATCCAGACGAGCTGAATTTTAACATTTAATGGCATTTTATGGTTGACATCATTAAAAATTGTGATATACTTTGATTATCAAATTATTTTTAAATAAAAACATTTTAAACTAAAATAAATAAACTGGAGAGCGGATATGATCGGAAGAATATGCGGTACCGGTGCTTATATACCGGATAACTATTTGGACAATAATGACCTTGCTGAGATGGTAGAGACAAACGACGAATGGATACAGGAACGGACCGGCATCATCCGGCGGCATGTTATTGAAGAAGACACTACCGTATCCATGGCGGTCAAGGCAGCAGGGAGAGCTATGAGCATGGGCGGTCTGAAAGCGGAAGAACTGGATCTGATCATTGTCGCTACCGTATCCTCTAACATCGTATTGCCCAGTGCGGCCTGCCAGGTCCAAAAAGAGTTGGGAGCAGTCAATGCCACCTGCTTCGACATGAACGCAGCCTGCACCGGATTTATGTTCGGCTATATTGCCGCACAAGCTTATATTGCGGCAGGAATGTACAGAAAGATATTGATCATCGGCAGTGAGAGCCTTTCCAATTATATCAACTGGAAAGACAGGGGGACCTGCATTCTGTTCGGTGATGGAGCCGGGGCGGCAGTACTTTGTGCCAAAGAGGGGACTGTTTATCAGTCAGCAACCCATTCAGATGGTGATTCCGGTCGTTACCTAACCTGCAACAGCAGACATAATAAGGGCTGGGACGCTGTAGAACCGGATGATACATACATAAAGATGGATGGTCAGGCGGTTTTCAAATTTGCCGTGAAGAAGGTTCCGCAGGTAATTGATGAAGTTTTGACAAAAAATCAGATGGATATCCAAGAAATTGATTGGTTTATCTTGCATCAGGCCAATAAGCGCATCATCGATTCGATTGCCAAAAGACTGGGTGCAGACCGGGATAAGTTTCCCACTAATGTGGAAGAATACGGGAATACCTCTTCAGCGAGCATCCCCATCCTCTTAGATGAGATGAACCGGAAAGAAATGCTGAAACCGGGACAGAAGATCATGATGGCCGGATTTGGTGCCGGACTTTCATGGGGAGCTGCCATATTAACATGGTAATTACCGAAAAGTAAATCTTATTGAATGTTAGTAGTTCAATAAGCATGGAATTCGGGTTACAAATAAAAAATGAAAACAAGAGTAAAAGGAGAACTATTATGTTAGAAAAAGTAAAAGAAATTGTTGCGGAATCACTTGGAGTAGAAGCAGAAAAAATTACCGCAGAATCTTCATTCCAGAAAGATTTAGGAGCTGACTCCTTAGACTTAATGGATATGGTTATGGCATTGGAAGATGAATACGGAGTAGAGATTCCGACTGACGACCTGGGACAGTTAGTTACTGTCGGTGACGTTGTTAAATATATTGAAAAATTGTAATCAGTTACCATGAGGATGAGATGAAGAAATCTCATCCTCAGTCTAAAAGAAAAGGGGAATTTAAAGATAATGAAAACAAAAATTACTGAATTACTGGGAATTGAATACCCCATAATCCAAGGCGGAATGGCCTGGGTGGCGGAATGTCATCTGGCTGCCGCGGTATCCGAAGCCGGTGGCCTGGGGCTGGTCGGAGCAGCCAGTGCTCCTGGCGAATGGGTCCGCGAACAGATCCGTGAGGTCAAGAAACGCACTGCGAAACCCTTCGGTGTCAATATTATGCTTATGAGTCCTTACGCCGATGAGGTGGCAAAGATCCTGGTTGAAGAAGAAGTACCGGTAGTAACCACCGGTGCGGGCAACCCGGAGAAATACATCGCCATGTGGAAAGAAGCCGGAATCAAGATTATTCCCGTGGTTGCCAGTGTTGCGCTTGCTAAAAGGATGGAGCGGTCCGGAGCGGATGCAGTAGTGGCGGAAGGTACAGAGTCCGGCGGACATATCGGTGAGAGTACGACTATGGTATTGGTACCTCAGGTCGTCGATGCACTGAACATCCCGGTAATTGCTGCCGGCGGAATTGCCGATGGCCGGGGTATGGCGGCGGCATTTATGCTGGGAGCGCAGGGAATGCAATTGGGAACCCACTTCGTTGTAACCAAAGAATCAGTCGTGCATGATAATTATAAGCAGGCAGTCCTGAAAGCAAAGGATATTGATACCAAAGTAACCGGCCGTTCCACCGGACACCCGGTACGCGCCCTCCGTAACAATATGACCAGAGAATATCTGCAGAAGGAACAGGCCGGTGCCGGCTTTGAAGAATTAGAATTGCTTACACTGGGCGGTCTGCGCAAAGCGGTTGTGGAAGGTGACGTTAAGAATGGCAGCATCATGGCCGGACAAAGTGCAGGCATGGTAAAGGAAGAGATGACCTGCAAAGAACTGATACAAAAATTGGTAAGAGAAACCGATAGGTTGATAAAAGGAGCAGCACTATATGAGTAGGATTGCATTTATTTTCCCCGGTCAGGGTGCCCAGAAAGCTGGAATGGCAGAAGACTTCTACGCCAACAGTGAAACGGCAAAGAAGATGTTTGACCGGGCTTCGGAACTCTTGGATCTGGATATGAAAGCACTTTGCTTTACGAAAAATGACAGATTGGACATTACCGAATATACGCAGGCAGCATTGGTAACAGCCTCATTGGCAATGGCTGAGGCGGTTACAGAAAAAGGATTGAAACCGGATGTAACAGCCGGTTTGAGCCTGGGTGAATATTGTGCAGTTACGGCAGCCGGCGGGATGCGGTTTGAAGATGCTGTTTACACCGTCCGCCAACGTGGTATCCTGATGCAGAATGCTGTTCCTGCAGGGGTTGGGGGTATGGCTGCGGTGATGGGACTTAGTGGTGCAGAGATTGAAAAAGTTACAGCTGGAATCTCAGGGGTCAGTATTGCCAATTATAATTGTCCCGGGCAGATTGTCATCACCGGCTTGTCAGAAGCGGTGAAAGCAGCTACAGAACAGTTAAAAGAGTCCGGTGCCAAAAGGGTAATTCCACTGCAGGTCAGCGGGCCGTTTCACTCACCGCTGCTCAGAGATGCCGGCAAAGAACTGATGGATATTTTAAGTGATATAGAAATTGGCTTACTGGATATTCCTTATGTAACCAATGTCACCGGAGAATATGTGACCAACAGCAGTCAGACCAGAGAACTTCTGGCAGCTCAGGTAGCATCACCGGTACGGTGGCAGCAAAGTGTGGAGACAATGATCGCAAATGGGGTTGATCAGTTCATCGAGATCGGGCCTGGCAGGACTCTGGCTGGTTTCGTGAAAAAGATCAGCCGTGACGTTAAAGTATATAATATCGAAACCTGGGAAGATGCAGACCGGGTACGAGGTGAATTAAAATGTTAAGTAAAAAAGTAGCAGTAGTAACCGGAGCTTCCAGGGGAATCGGGAAGGCGATCGCTATTGAGCTGGCAAAGCAGGGTGCGGTTGTGGTGATAAATTATAACGGTTCTAAGGAAAAAGCCGAAGAAGTAAAGCAGATTATTGAAGCGGCGGACGGCAAAGCTGGTATCATGCAGTGTAATGTGGCTGATTTTACAGCTTGTGAGACATTTATTAAGGATGTCATTAAGGAATATGGAAGGATTGATATTCTGGTCAATAATGCCGGAATTACGAAAGATGGTCTACTGATGAAAATGCCGGAAGCGGATTTTGACAATGTTCTGAATATTAACCTTAAGGGGACATTCAACTGCAGCCGTTTTGTCAGCCGGCAGATGCTCAAACAGCGTTCCGGGCGTATTATCAATATAGCTTCGGTAGTGGGGCTTACCGGCAATATGGGGCAGACCAATTACGCAGCTTCCAAGGCCGGTGTAATCGGGTTTACGAAAGCAACTGCCAGAGAACTTGCATCCCGGGGGATAACTGTAAATGCTATCGCACCGGGCTTCATTGCAAGTGATATGACGGAGGTACTGACGGGTGAGGTAAAAGATGAATTACTGGCGGGAATTCCGCTGAAGCAATTTGGAAAAACAGAAGATGTTGCAGCAGCGGTCGTGTTTCTTGCTTCGGAACAAGCCGGATATATCACCGGTCAGGTGCTGAATGTAGATGGCGGCATGGTGATGTAACCTTGCAGAAGATGTATTCTGCTTCTAAGCGAAGCGGATTCAGAGTATCTGCTTTGACATAAGTAAAGGTTAGGGGATGAAATATTATGAAAAGAAGAGTAGTTGTAACGGGTATGGGTGCGATCACCCCTATCGGCAATGATGTCGAAAACTTTTGGCAGGGATTGAAAGCGGGGAAGGTGGGAATCGGTGAAATCACCAGATTCGACACCGCTGAGTATAAGGTGAAGATTGCGGCAGAAGTAAAAGAATTCACAGCCAAAGACTATATGGACTTTAAAGCAGCCAAGCGGATGGAACCCTTTTCCCAGTATGCGGTGGCAGCAGCTCAGGAAGCGGTAAAGGATGCCGGTATTGACATCATTCAGGAGGATCCTTATCGCTGCGGAGTCATCGTAGGCAGTGGTATTGGCAGTCTGCAGGAAATAGAGCGTGAATACACCAAGATCACCAAGCGGGGACCCGGCCGGGTAAA
>Ga0153947_1000245_pt1 | contig 26183 bp, 21 predicted proteins | sample TSNJ031MetaG_FD_104697 | JGI IMG/M metagenome (GOLD analysis project Ga0153947, IMG submission 104697) | Attine ant fungus gardens microbial communities from New Jersey, USA - TSNJ031 MetaG | ecosystem: Host-associated > Fungi > Mycelium > Unclassified | place: USA: New Jersey, Wharton State... | reverse complement strand
CCCAAAAGCTTTATAGATGCAAGCATCTAACAGCTTTCAGATAAATTATTGATTTATGCTTAGCAAATTTATGCGCCCAGATAGCTCAGTCGGTAGAGCAGTGGACTGAAAATCCACGTGTCGCTGGTTCGATTCCGGCTCTGGGCATGCACTGAACACTTAACGAGTGCGTAGCATGAGTTTAGTGAGAAGGTATATCCCAAGCCTTAGCGAGGTATTTTCGAGCTTAGGTGCACGGATTTTGGAGCATTAGCTCAGTTGGTAGAGCACTTGACTTTTAATCAAGCTGTCCGGGGTTCGAATCCCCGATGCTTCATTGTGTATAATGTCGGGAATCCTCGTGAAAATGATATGCTCACCTTATGATAGACGGTTGAAATAATAAAACTGTTATCTTAGGAGGAGCATTTTCATGTCTAAACATAATTTTGATTATTCCAGGGTTCATTGAGCCACCTGTCCGGATTTTCAGAGCCACTTTTTCTGTGTCTAAAGACAAAGGAGAAGCCAAGCTCTACAACTAATTATTCAGTTAGAATCTATTGTCCATCTTCTTTATCTTCTTGTTTATCTTTTCTTAAATAACACTCATACACTTGAATACATACACCCATTGTTATGCCAGCTACTATATACAAAAAAGCATTATATATCTGAAGAAAAAATATACAAAATAATACTACCGCGCCTTATGCCTCATTTCCCAACAATATATCCCGGCTTCACAGCCTTAACAATTCCACTTAATTTTCGCCGGATTCGGCTCATTCTCTACAGCAACTGCTCGAAGCGCCGCTTCCATCTTGGCACATTCTTCGGCGGCTATAAGGTCGTACACTTCCGGCTTCTCGTTTAATCCTACACGGTTGTAAGCGATAGCTGCCGCACCGTAAAATGCCAACCCAAGTGAGTGGGTGGGCGTATGGAAGCAGGCAGCGGCTTGTCCGCAGGTTCTCGCTGCGGCTTGCGCAGTTGGGTTGCTATCCAGTTCCCGTGCGGCGGCATGACATTCGTTGAGTATGATATTTTTGACTTCGGGCAGCTTTTTTTTGCCGTCAAACCAATCGCGGGAAGCGATAATCGCCATTCGCGGACGGTGATCACCGGGGCAGTGTTTCTCAAAAATAGGCAGAATATGTTCTTCACAATAGTCCATGCACCAGCTTGCGATGGTAGACTTACTTTGGGTTTCAATTAACCTCATGAGGGAAACGATATAGGGCGAGTCAGCCGCGCCCAGCATTTTCCGTAGTTTTGGCATATCCTTTAATTCCTCTCTTGTATCGTAACCCGCACAGTATCGCCGGGTTGTTTGTCGATTTTGGCGCGAATATCTTTTAGCATCCCGATCACATAGCAAATTGACCCATCCGAATTCTTCACACCCATGTTCACAACGCTCCCATCATATGGCTCGCCGTCGAATGTGGCATGGACTTTTACCCGCCCTTTGCCGAACTCTGCCCGGATGTCATATGGAAACGGCACATACGCGCCGCCTCTGCCGGAAGCGGCCGATTGAATTTTTGCATCGTATTTATAAATTTTCTCGTTCATTTTGCTTGTATCCATATCTTGCTTATTTTTGTTTCTACTCTTGGCCACAGCAACCCGCCACTGCGTAATTTCCTCTATGAGGTCAAACGGTATCGGTTTACTCAGCGGTAGTTGAATAGTGCCTTTGGCGGTCTTGTACCCGGTCAATTTATCAGCGAAAACCGTGGTCGCCTCGCCCCCGGGGAAGATACTGATATGTTTCTTGAACGCCGCGAAATGAATAAGGTTTTCACCCTGCCAGAACGTCGGCATCTGCCACGAGATCTTCTCCGTTGCTTCAGGCGCTGCGACGCGAATGGTATCACGAATTTTATTTAGAATCGGCTGCACCTCTTTAGATTGTTCAGAAATGTACCGGTCGATGGTTTCAATTTTACCGCAGTAATGGTCTTGATTGGTATTCTTAAAGTCTCGCTTGCATTTAGGGCATTTCCACATTGTTTATAACACCATCCTTTTTTATATAGTATATTTCACAATCGGAATATTATAAACGGATATTCGCGTTTTCACATTATATTATTCCGATTCAAGTTAAAAAAACCGATATCCTGTCTCCTTAGAATATCGGCTTCATCACTCTTATTCCCTCTATTTACAAGGCGTTTATCCTGTTATTCTATCCTCCGCATTAAAATATGTGCAGTGATTACTGAACGATAGCTGCTTCCGTCAAGGTCAGGTATTGCCCGTCACTGACAGTTATAGTTTTATCACCTTGAAAATCTTCTTTGGAGAGGGAACTATTGATATTATGGGTGCTGTCAGAAGATATTTCGACGGTTCCGGTACCATCTGAATGAATGGTGTAATCACCTGCGGGGATGTCTTTGCCCACTTTGAACATCCCCTGTTGAGTCGTATCAAGTGCCGGGGCCTGATCGATGGAATAAGCAGTGGCACCGGAAAAGATAAAATATTCCCCGTCACTGATGGTCACGATGGTATTAGTGGTAAAATTGCCATTTGCACTGATGCTGTTAATTTCCCCGGAAGCATCAGCAGCACGTTCAAAATAGCCGGTCATATCGGCGATCAGGACATATTCTCCCGCCGGGATGTCGGTACCGACTACATAGGTACCACTGTTATAAGTCAGATCATTTGTGGTCTGATCGCTCTCATTATTAGTAGAATTAGTATCATTTACCGGATCGGTGTTATCGGTACTGTCATTTTGCTGGACATTTTCAGTATTGTCTTGTGATTTATTAAAGAGTTTTATACCGTCGATGCCGCCCAGTAAAATAAAGGCTGCAATACCAACAATGATCAGAATGGCTAAAATAATCAGGAAGATCTTAAGCCCTTTTTTCTTTTTCTTAACCGCGGGTTCCGGTGGAGTTCTCTTTGTCAGGCGGCGTGATTCTCCTATATCTTCATTGATTTCATCGTCATCATCGTCGAGAATAATTTGTTCATCCTCTTCTTCTTCTTCGACATCATCATAAACATCATCATCATACTCTTCTTCAACCCATTTGTATTTCTTACGGCAGTTGTCACATAAGCCGTAGGTTGGATCCTTTTTGCTTCTGCGCAATTCATCGCCACATCTGGGACATATCATATTTTATACCTCTTTTCCTAAATTATCAAATTTAGACTGAATCTAAATAATCTAATTATAACATCAGAATATGTAGAAAAGATGAACAAAAAACAAAAAAGAACTCTATTACCAGAAGTCCTGCTGTCTTATGTTTTGCGCATATAATAAAATGTCATCTACCTCCATATAATTATATAAGAATGCTATCCAATTTCGTATTGAACGGGAGAGTGTATTTTGGTATGATATAACAGGGAGAGCCGGAGGAAATTAAAAATGAAGCGGAAAAAGCAGGCAATAGCAATGGTCATGATGCTGATCTTATCACTCAGCTTTCATACAAATATTTATGCGACCGAAGAAACCGATTCGGGGGCAGCGGCAACAGAGAAAGAACTGACGCCTGAGGAACTGGAGGAAAAGCAGCGGCAGGAGGACATGGAGAAGGCTTATGCCATACCGACTGAGTCCAACCAGCTGGCCGGCTGGCCGGAAGGTCCGGGGACTTATGGTGAGGCCAGCATCGTTATGGATATGGAAAGCGGTGCTGTCTTGTATGCCAAAAATATAGACAGGCAGAACTATCCGGCCAGTATCACCAAGCTGGCAACGGCCCTTATCGCTTTGGAAAATGGTAATCTGGAGGATAAGGTTACGGTTAATGGTGACTGTGTTTCATTTTTAAGAAGTGATTATTCCCAGATCGGACTGAAAGAAGGAGAAGAACTTACCCTTCATGAGACTTTATATGCAACCCTTCTGGCTTCCGCTAATGAGGCAGCTTATGCCGTAGCGGCAAATGTGGGTGAAAGTTATGACTGGTTTATCACCCGGATGAATGAACGGGCAAAAGAACTGGGTGCGGAGAATACAAATTTTGTAAATCCCCATGGGCTGCATGATGATAACCACTATACAACGGCAAGGGATATGGCCCTGATTGCATCGGAGCTTTACAAATACCCGGTGGCTTTCGATATCATGCAGACGCTGGAACACCAGATCCCCGCCACCAATCTTGATGAAAATGTAAAATATGTCCACCAGAAACATTTGATGCTGAATCCGGAAAAGGATAAGTATTATGAATACGCCATCGGTGGCAAGACCGGTTACACAGATATGTCCAAGACCACACTGGTTACATATGCTGATAATGGTGATCTGCATCTGGTATGTGTGGAATTAAAAGCGCGTGGTAAGATCATATATGAGGATACGGCCAACCTGTTTGATTATGCATTTGCTGATTTTGAAAAGGTGCCGATCATGGAAAATGACCAGAGCGGCTATATCGAAGCGGCCGAGGAGGGAGCTTATGTAGTGCTCCCGGAGAAGGTTTCTTTTGACGATCTGGAAATGGAGATCGTGGAGAATGTGGACGAGTATGGGAAAGGAACGGTAACTTATACTTATGGGGGACAGCCGGTGGGCAGTGCGGAAGTGACACTAAGTGAGGCTTATCTGAATCCGGAGCCGGAAGAGACCGAAGAACAGGAACCGGAAGCGGCTGAACCGGAGGAACAGCCAGAGACAAAAAGGAATCTGCCGGATCGAAAGGTAATGATTGCGCTATTGATCAGTCTTGGTATAATCATGATAGTGGTAATAGTGAGTATAACTGTCAGGAAGATAAAGAAAAGAAACGCTTGACGAACCAAAGGTTTCTTCTTATAATAGAAAAAGATATGTAAAAGCGTCGACGAAGAGAGTAGGATATGATCTGAAAGCCCAAGCGAATCGGGGATGGTGTGAGCCCGAAGCCGGTAAGACATATTTGAAAATCACTTCCAAGCTGCAGTCTCTGAACCGGAAGCGATTCCTTAGTAAGAACTGACGGGACTCCGGCCGTTATAAGGAGCGCATATACCGGGTGTCCGCGATCAGACAGGGCACGCAAGTATGATGTAACAGGTGGTTAAACGATATTTACAGCTCTCGTCCTTTTACAGGAGGAGAGCTGTTTTTGCTGATATCAGATTTGAGCAGGAAGAATCGGGAGGCAAAAAGAGAGGAGATTTAACATGTATCAGAAGGTACCTGCAGATTTAAAATTTGTAGAACGGGAAAAAAAGGTTGAAGAGTTTTGGAAAAATCATAAAATCTTTGAAAAAAGTATGGAAATCCGCGAAGGCTGTGAGACTTATACTTTTTATGACGGCCCTCCCACGGCCAATGGCAAGCCTCATATTGGCCATGTCCTAACCCGTGTCATCAAGGATATGATTCCCCGTTATCATGCGATGAAAGGCCAGATGGTTCCCCGGAAAGCCGGTTGGGATACCCATGGGCTGCCGGTTGAGCTGGAAGTAGAGAAGAAGCTGGGTCTTGACGGAAAAGAACAGATTGAAGAGTATGGTTTGGAAGAGTTTATCGGACATTGTAAGGAAAGCGTATGGAACTATAAGGAGATGTGGGAAGATTTCTCGGCTACAGTAGGATTTTGGGCCGATATGGAACACCCATATGTAACCTATCACAATGATTATATTGAATCAGAATGGTGGGCGTTGAAGGAAATCTGGAATAAGAAACTCCTGTATAAAGGTCATAAGATTGTACCTTACTGCCCGCGCTGCGGAACACCGTTGTCCAGCCATGAAGTGGCTCAGGGATATAAGGACGTCAAAGAGCGCTCAGCTATCGTCCGCTTTAAGGTGAAAGATGAAGATGCATATTTCCTGGCCTGGACCACTACGCCGTGGACCTTACCTTCTAATGTCGGCCTTTGTGTGAATCCGGATGAATATTATGTAAAAGTGGAGAATGACGGATATACCTATTATCTGGCAGAAGCACTGGTGGGTACGGTGCTGGAAGGAGAAACTAAGGTTATCGCCACTTGTACCGGTAAGGAACTGGAATATAAAGAATATGTACCGCTGTTTGATTTTCAGAAGGTGGATAAAAAGGGCCATTATGTTACCTGCGGCGACTACGTTACACTGTCTGATGGTACCGGTATCGTGCATATCGCGCCGGCATTCGGTGAAGATGACGCGATCATCGGGCGCAAATATGAGCTGCCGTTTTTACAATATGTAAATGATAAAGGTGAAATGACCGAAAACACACCGTGGGCCGGAGTTTTCTGCAAGAAAGCAGACCCGGTCATTCTGGATAATCTAAAAGAGCGCGGACTGTTATTCTCGGCGCCGTTTTTTGAGCATAGTTATCCTCACTGCTGGCGCTGCGATACGCCGCTTATCTACTATGCACGTGAATCATGGTTTATTAAGATGACGGCGGTTAAAGAAGATTTGATTCGTAATAATAATACGATTAACTGGATTCCTGAGAGTATCGGTAAAAGACGTTTTGGTGACTGGCTGGAAAATGTCCAGGACTGGGGTATCAGCCGTGACCGTTATTGGGGAACACCGCTGAATGTATGGGAATGCGGATGCGGCCACATGCATTCGATCGGCAGTGTCGGGGAATTGAAATCCATGTCTTCTAATTGCCCGGATGATGTCGAACTGCATCGACCGTTTATCGATGATGTCACCATCAAATGCCCGGAATGCGGCGGCGAAATGCACCGTGTGCCGGAGGTGATTGACTGTTGGTTTGACAGTGGTGCGATGCCATTTGCGCAGCATCATTATCCATTTGAAAATAAAGAACTGTTTGGGCGGCAGTTCCCTGCTGATTTTATTTCCGAGGCGGTAGATCAGACCAGAGGCTGGTTCTATTCGCTGCTGGCGATTTCCACTTTGATCTTCAATAAAGCGCCGTATCGAAATGTAATTGTACTCGGCCATGTTCAGGATGAAAACGGCCAGAAGATGAGCAAGTCCAAAGGAAATGCAATCGACCCGTTTCAGGCGCTGGATGAATATGGTGCTGATGCGATCCGCTGGTATTTCTATGTTAACAGTGCACCCTGGCTGCCCAACCGTTTCCACGGCAAAGCCGTGATTGAAGGACAGCGAAAATTTATGGGAACCCTGTGGAACACCTATGCATTTTTTGTGCTTTATGCAAATATTGATGAATTTGACGCAACCAGATATGTTTTGGAATATGATAAACTATCGGTCATGGATAAGTGGCTGCTTTCCAAGTTGAATACGGTTGTTAAGACTGTGGATGAAGGTCTGGCTGCTTATAAGATTCCGGAAAGTGCCAGAGCGCTGCAGGAATTTGTGGATGATATGAGTAACTGGTATGTCAGAAGAAGCCGTGAGCGTTTCTGGGCAAAGGGCATGGAACAGGATAAGATCAATGCTTACATGACTCTTTATATCGCTCTGGTAACCGTGTCGGAGGCAGCAGCTCCGTTGATTCCATTTATGACTGAAGAAATCTATCAGAATCTGGTCAGAAGTATTGATAAGGGTGCGCCGGAAAGTATCCACTTATGTGACTTCCCGCAAGTTAATGAGGCAGCCATCGATGCTGAGCTGGAAAAGAATATGGATGAAGTGCGCAAGGTCGTAGTGATGGGGCGGGCCTGCAGAAATGCGGCGAACTTAAAGAACCGCCAGCCGCTGGCCAAGATGTTTGTCAAAGGCTGCAGTGATCTGCCGGCATTTTATCAGGAGATCATCAAAGAGGAGCTGAATGTCAAGGCAGTAGAACTGACCGATGATGTCCGGGCCTTTACCTCCTACTCCTTTAAGCCGCAGCTTCGGACGGTTGGTCCGAAATACGGCAAATTCTTAGGCGGGATCAAAGAGGCCCTGACTAATCTGGACGGTAATAAGGCTATGGATGAATTAAACGAGGCCGGTCAGCTGACATTGAATATAAGTGGTGAGGATATCGTTCTTTTGACCGAAGATCTGCTCATCGATACCGCCCGCACCGAAGGATATGTATCGGAGAACGACAATGGATTTACGGTTGTGCTGGATACCAACCTGACTCCGGAACTGTTGGAGGAAGGTTTTGTCAGAGAGATCGTCAGCAAGATCCAGACCATGCGTAAAGAAGCTGGTTTTGAGGTGACCGATAAGATTCAGGTAACCTACGAAGGAAGCCCGCGGGCGGAAGAGATCTTTGCCAAATATGCCGGCGTCATTGCCGGTGAAGTGCTGGCAACAGAGGTTCGGCAGGGAGCACCAAAGGGCTTTGTGAAAGATTGGAATATTAATAAGGAAGCAGTCAGAATCGGAGTTATGCGTTAACAGATAGAAGAAAGGGTATGTTATTTATATGTATAATAAAAGATTTGAAAAAGAGGTTTTTAAAGATGAAGTTCGGGATAATATCAAGCGACTCTACCGCAAAGATCTCGATGAAGCAACACCGCAGCAGTTATTTCAGGCAGTATCCTATGCCGTAAAAGAAGCTATCATGGATGACTGGTTTGCCACTCAGCAGACCTATAAACAGGAAAAGCCCAAGACCGTATACTATATGTCGATGGAATTCCTGATGGGCCGGGCACTGGGAAATAACCTGATCAATATGACAGCGTATAAGAATGTGCAGGAAGCGCTAAATGAAATGGGGATCGATCTGAACTTTGTTGAGGATCAGGAGCCCGATGCTGCACTTGGAAACGGCGGATTGGGGCGTCTTGCCGCCTGCTTCCTCGATTCACTGGCAACGCTTGGATATGCGGCATATGGATGCGGAATCCGTTATCATTACGGAATGTTCAAGCAGAAGATTGAGAATGGATATCAGGTGGAGACACCGGATAACTGGTTGAAGGAAGGCAATCCATTTGAATTGCGCCGGGAAGAATACGCGAAAGAGGTGCGTTTTGGCGGTGATGTACGAATTGATCATGATGAGCAAAGCGGCCGCAATTATTTTGTTCATGAGAATTATCAGTCGGTGTTGGCCGTTCCTTATGATATGCCGATTGTCGGATACGGCAACCACGTTGTTAATACCCTGCGGATCTGGGATGCCAAAGCGATCGTTGATTTTAGTCTGGATTCTTTTGAAGTGGGAGATTATCATAAGGCGGTAGAGCAGGAGACTCTTGCGAAAAATATCGTTGATGTACTGTACCCTAATGATAACCATTATGCCGGTAAAGAGCTGCGGCTGAAACAGCAGTATTTCTTTGTCTCGGCCAGCCTGCAGGAGATCATAGCGAAATATAAAAGAGAAAATGATGACATCTATAAATTGTATGAAAAGGTGTCCATTCAGATGAATGATACCCATCCTACGGTTGCAGTGGGTGAGCTGATGCATCTGCTGCTGGACGAAGAAGGTCTGGAATGGGATGAGGCGTGGGAGATTACCACAAAAACAGTTGCCTATACCAATCATACCATTATGTCTGAAGCACTGGAAAAGTGGCCGATAGACCTGTTCTCCAAATTGCTCCCGCGGATTTATCAGATCATTCAGGAGATTGACCGCCGGTTCCAGAACCGGATTCGGGAGATGTATCCGCATAATGAAGAAAAGATCCGTAAGATGGCGATTTTATATGATGGTCAGGTGAGAATGGCCCATCTGGCGATTGCTGCCGGTTTTTCGGTAAATGGCGTGGCAAGACTGCATACCGAGATTCTAAAAGAGCAGGAACTTCGTGATTTTTATGAAATGATGCCGGAAAAATTCAATAATAAAACGAACGGTATTACCCAGCGCCGTTTCCTTCTCCATGCTAATCCGCTGCTGGCCGGTTGGGTAAGTGGTCATATCGGGGAAGGCTGGATAACCGACCTGACTGAGATGGCCAGGTTAAAGCCGCTGGCGGATGATGATAAAGCCAGGACCGAATTCATGGAGATTAAGTATAAGAATAAAGAGCGTCTGGCAAAATACATTTTAGAGCACAATGGAATTGAAGTTGACCCGCGTTCTATTTTTGATGTCCAGGTAAAACGCCTGCATGAATATAAGCGTCAGCTGCTGAACATCCTGCATGTTATGTACCTGTATAATCAATTAAAGGAGCGCCCGGAGATATCCTTTTATCCGCGCACCTTTATATTTGGTGCCAAGGCAGCAGCCGGATACAAACGGGCGAAGCAGACTATTAAGCTGATTAACTCAGTTGCTGATGTGATCAACAATGACGCCAGTATCAATGGTAAGATCAAGGTTGTATTTATTGAGGATTATAAAGTGTCCAACGGTGAGCTGATCTTTGCCGCAGCCGATGTCAGTGAGCAGATTTCCACCGCTTCCAAAGAAGCCTCGGGAACCGGAAATATGAAGTTCATGCTCAATGGTGCGCCGACGCTTGGAACCATGGACGGTGCGAATGTTGAGATTGTCGAAGAGGTGGGAATGGAAAATTCCTTTATCTTTGGTCTCAGCTCACAAGAAGTAATTAATTTTGAAAATCATGGTGGTTATAATCCGGCTGATATTTACAATAATGACTGGGAATTGAAGCGGGCGGTCAATCAGCTGGTCGACGGAACTTATGCCGGTGGCGATACAGGTATGTACCGTGATTTGTATAACTCTCTGCTGAACACTCAGAGCAGTGACCGGGCAGATACTTATTTTATTTTAAAAGATTTCCGCTCATATGCCGAAGCTCAGAAAAGGGTTGAAGAGGCATATTTAGACGTAGACAGATGGGCGAAAATGGCATTACTGAACACTGCCTGCTGCGGTAAATTTACATCCGACCGCACAATTCTGCAATATGTCGATGAAATCTGGCATTTAGACAAGGTTATGGTAGAAGTATAACGCGTAAAAAGGCATTTTTGAGTAAAACCTCTCATACATTCGTATGGGAGGTTTTTTATGTTTGCTCAAATTAAAAAATTCTGTGGTGTGCTGGTTATAATAATATTGCTTCCGTATGTCGTGACAATTTTCGCAAATGGCGTTGAAATAAAAGAGACCAAAGAGGGAAAAGATAATAATATCCGGGTTCAGACCGATTCCGGAATTATTGAAATGGATATGAAAGAATATGCGATCGGCATACTGGCTAAAGAAATGCCGGATGAGTTTGAAGAAGAGGCAGCGAAAGCTCAAGCGGTCATTGTGCGGAACGGAATCTATAAAAAAATCAAAGATCAGGGCGAAAAGGCGGTATTCGAAGATTTATTCTGGACTGTGAAAGATATGCAGAAGAACTGGGGATCATCCAATTATGCGGCCAGATATCAGAAGATTGTTAAAGTCTGGGAGGCGACCGGGGATCAGATTATTACATATAATAATGAAGTTGTCATGGCTCCCTTCCATCAACTCAGCAACGGCAAGACCAGAGATGGCAAAGAAGCGCTGCACAGTGATGAATATGCTTATCTGGTGTCAAAGGAGTGCCCGAAGGATTTGGAAGTGGAAGCTCAGATGCAGACCACTGATATTTCGATGATGGATTGTGAAGTCACCACATATGATTCCGCCGGGTATGTGCTGGCGGTAAAATGCGGCAATGAAACCTGCACCGGAGAAGATTTCCGTCAGACTTACGGGCTGAGATCGAGCTGCTTTACCGTCCAGGAAGTGGACGGTAAATTGCGAATAATAACCCAGGGTGTCGGTCACGGATTAGGCATGAGTCAACATACTGCCAATGAGATGGCCCGGGAAGGTAAAACTTATACAGAAATTTTAGAATATTTTTTTGAAGGCATAGATATAAAAGAAGTTTCGGAAATTTGATAAAAGCAGAATAAGGCACATACTTTCTGGCAAAAATATAGCCAGAGGTGATAAATATGAATAATAAACCAGAGTCTTCCAATAAAAGAAAAGGTGTCACGGCAGGTGTGGTAATTTGTTTTATAGCGGCAATAGCGGTTGTGGGAACATATACCGTCAAGAATTACCAGAACCGCGTAGCGGAAAAACTTGCGCTGGCAGAGGAAGAAAGCAAAAAGGACAATTTAGACGAAGAGTCTAAAAAAACAAACAATTTAATATTTAGTGCAGATGAAGTAACAGAAGGGGAACAAGAGGGAACTGAAACGGCCGAAACTGATCAGGATGCGACCGATTCGGGAGCAGCCGATACTGACAGCCAAGAGACTACGGGCGAAGCTACACAACTGAACTTTTCAGCCGAGGATAAACTGCTTTGGCCGGTCAGTGGTGACGTGATTCTTAATTACAGCATGGATAAGACCGTTTATTTTGCCACTCTGGATCAGTATAAGTACAATCCGGCACTCATCATTTCCAGCGCAGTAAATGACCAGGTACTTGCGGCATCTAAAGGACTTGTAAAATCTATTGATCTTAAGGCAGATACCGGTACTACCGTCACTATTGACATGGGAAATGGATATGAGGCTATTTACGGACAGCTTAAAGAAGTTGCTGTAAAATCGGGAGATTATGTAGAAGCGAAAACAATACTCGGTTATGTCAGCGAACCGACCAAATATTACAGCACCGAAGGCAGCAATCTTTACTTTGAAGTCAGAAAAGATGGTCAGCCGGTTAATCCGCTGGAATTCTTGGAGTAGTTATCATAGAGGGCTGCTGCACCAACGAAAGGGGACTCTTCCCGCCCTTAAGACCCGGGCTTGCAGTCCGGCTTGGGTGGTGAAATACAGACAGGACGCTTAGCCTTTGCTTCTAAATATTAAAATTATAAATATTTAAGAACCGAACACATTCATCGCAGACTCTGATGACTCTGCGATTCAGGTGCTCTTAACAACGGTGCCGGAAGCACCTTATGTTATCTTAAATATTTATAATTTTAATCCTAAGAAGCAAGACGGCACGCTTTAATGCCTGTACCTCACCACCCAAGCCGGACTGCAAGCCCGGGTCTTAAGGGCGGGAAGAGTCCCCTTTCGTTGGTGCAGCAGCCCTATTTAAAATATTTGGTTAGCTTTAATTGACAATGTAACTTTAAGTATGTAATATTGTATAAAGATTTTAGACGAGAGTAATTTATATTTCTTTGAAGGAAAAAAATTATGAACTACACATATATCATCAGATGTCGGGATGACAGCTTATATACCGGCTGGACAAATAATTTAGAGAAGAGGCTGGACGATCACAATTTGGGAAATGGTGCTAAGTACACAAAACCCCGCCGGCCGGTCTCTTTAGTCTATTATGAGATATATAAAACAAAAGAAGAAGCGATGAAACGGGAATATGCCATTAAAAAAATGAGCCGCAGCCAGAAGCTTCAGCTCATCTCCGAGGGTTTAAAGAATGAAGACATACATAAGAATGAAGTGGCAGATGCTGCCGCCCATGACGAATAGGTGAAAGATTTCATGACTGCCAAAGTTCTTATGCAGATTGTTAAATACCGGTAATTTTAAAGCGTAGATGATTCCGCCTACCGTATAGATGATGCCGCCGGCTAAGAGCCAGCCAAAGGCCGCCGGTGACAGGGCATTTAGTATCTGGGTAAAGGCCAGTATGCAGGTCCATCCCATCCCGATATAGAGGATTGATGATACCCATTTTGGGCAGTATACCCAGAATGCCTTAAATAAAATGCCGATAATGGCGATGCCCCAGACCAGGGCTAACAGTATTTTGCCGGTGATGCCGCTGAGAGTGATCAGACAGATTGGTGTATAGCTACCGGCAATCAGGATGAAAATCATCATGTGATCTGCTTTTTTGAGGATTGTGTTTACCCGTTCTGACAGATTAAATGTATGATAAGAGGTACTGGCTGCGTATAATAAAACCAGACTCAAAACATATACGGCTGCAGAGATAAGATACAGACGGCTGGGTTCTCCGGATGCCTTTATTAATAGTGGAACGCTTGCTAAAATGGCCATCATCATGCCGATAAAGTGGGTAATAGCGCTGCCGGGATCCTTGATAATTTTCTTCATATAGATACCTCCTGATAGATAGTGATTTACAAAACTATTATATGTAGTTATTAAAACTATATTCAATATATATTAATATTACACCCGATCCTAAAAAAAGGCAAGTGTTGATTGACATAAAGCTAAGAATTTGTTATAGTTATATTTGGAAACTTTGTGAATATCCTTTACTTGGTGACAAGTGAAGGATATTTTTGTGGCGTAAATATCCTCCCTTAACAATGCACTACACGGTTTTGAACCATTAATTTTCCATTCTGCTCCGTAACTGTCAATCAGCGTACGTCCAGTACATTGTCAAGGGAAGGCAATAATTTTAGAAAGAGATAAAATATGAAAACATTGAAATTTGAGGAACTAGGACTATCTAAAGAAATTGAAAAAGCGGTAAAGCAAATGGGGTTCGAAGAAGCATCTCCAATCCAGGCTCAGGCCATCCCAGTAGTAATGGATGGGAAAGATATCATCGGGCAGGCTCAGACCGGAACCGGAAAGACGGCAGCGTTCGGAATCCCCATATTGGAGAAAATAGATCCGGAGATAAAAAAACCACAGGCCATCATACTCTGTCCAACCAGGGAGCTGGCGATACAGGTAGCAGAAGAAATCCGTCAGCTGGGAAAATATATGCACGGTACCAAAGTGCTGCCGATATACGGCGGACAAGAGATCGTCAAGCAGATCCGCTCGCTCAAAATGGGTGTCCAGCTGATCATCGGAACACCTGGCCGGGTGATGGATCATATGCGAAGGAAGACTATCCGGATGGATCATATTCATACGGTCGTACTGGATGAAGCGGATGAGATGCTGAACATGGGATTCCGTGAAGATATTGAGACCATTTTAAAAGGTGTTCCGGAAGAACGGCAAACGCTTCTGTTCTCGGCAACTATGCCCAGAGCCATCATGGAGATTACGAAGGAATACCAGAAGAATGCGAAAGTAATCAGGGTCTTGAATAAAGAACTGACCGTTCCCAGTGTGGAACAATTTTATTATGAAGTAAAACCGAAGAATAAACCCGAGGCTCTGGCCCGTCTTCTGGATGTATATGCACCGAAATTGTCGGTAGTATTTTGTAATACCAAGCGGCAGGTGGATACCCTGGTAGAAGAATTAAAAGGCCGGGGATATTTTGCTGCCGGTCTCCACGGAGATCTGAAGCAGACCCAGAGAGACCGGGTGATGAAGGCATTCCGCACCGGCCGGGCCGAGATTTTAATCTCCACCGATGTTGCTGCCCGCGGGATTGATGTGGATGAAGTGGAAGCCGTATTTAACTATGATCTGCCTCAGGATAATGAGTATTATGTCCACCGGATCGGGCGAACCGGCCGGGCCGGCAGAGTTGGCCGTTCCTTTTCCTTTGTATCGGGAAGGGACATCTATAAACTGAAAGAAATCCAGCGGTATTGTAAGACCAAGGTCTATGCGCGGAAAATACCAACTCTTGATGATGTTGCAAATACCCGCATGGAATCGGTAATTAAGGATATGGAGCAGATAATCGAAACAGAGAATCTGACGACACTGATCCAGGCAATCCAGAATAAAGTGGATGATTCGGAATATACGACCATAGATATGGCTGCAGCGTTGCTGAAGATCTGCATGGGCGGTCACGAAGAACAAAAAGAACCGGAATACTCATTCGTTGATACCGGTGCCAATGAAGCTGGTATGGTAAGATTATTTATGAATATTGGTAAGCAGCAGAAGGCCAGGACCGGGGATATTGTCGGTGCGATTGCCGGAGAAGGCGGAATTCCGGGTAAACAGATCGGTGCTGTTGATATGTTTGACAAATACTCTTTTGTCGATGTACCCAGAGAATATGCAGCGAATGTTCTTCGTGGCATGCAAAGTGCAACGATTAAAGGGAAAAAGGTCATTATCGAACCGGCAAATTCAAAATAATTCAAACTGGACTGGTGAAAAATCGCATAACTGGTTATTTGCACAAAGCCAGATTAGTGATATTCTTTCCTTAAACATAACCTATAGCAGCGTAGCTGCTTCTTAGTATTCGTTTTGACAGATGAAAGGGAGGTAAATAAGATGGAAAGAAGAAACACAACTGTCGTAAAGCTGGCACAGACGGCCATTCTTGCAGCGCTCTGTTATGCGGCCTTTACATTTCTGCAGATAAAGATACCGATGCCTGGCGGCGATGCCACTTCACTGCACATCGGTAATGCATTCTGCGTACTCGGAGCCCTCTTACTGGGTGGCTGGTATGGCGGCATTGCCGGAGCGGTGGGCATGTCCATCGCCGATATCATGGATCCGGTTTATATTACAGTGGCACCGAAGACCTTTGTACTCAAGTTATGCATAGGTCTCATAACCGGACTGGTAGCCCATCGAATTGCTAAAATCAACGAAAGCAGTGATAAAAAATATATATTCAAGTGGAGTCTCACCGCTTCAATTGCCGGCCTGGGCTTCAATGTCATTGCCGATCCGGTCGTCGGATATTTCTATAAAATGTTTATCCTCGGTCAGCCCCAGGAAATGGCAGAAGTACTGGCAAAATGGAGCACCATGACAACTTTCGTAAACGCCGTAGTATCAACCGTCCTCGTTGCATTCCTATATAACGCAGTACGCCCTGTACTACTAAAAGGCGGCTTCCTCATCAAAGCTAATAGTTAACAGAATGAAGTTTCTGAGCTGGTAAATGATTTCTCTTTGGTATGTGGGCCAGCCGGTGCCGTTCCGATGATCGGTGCAGTCAGGGGCGCTTAGCCTGTACTTCTAAGTATTAAAAATACAGTTCTTTAAGAACCGGGCACATTCACTGCGAAGTCTGATGACTCTGCAGTTCAGGTACCCTTGGCAATTGGTGCGCGAAGCACCATTGCCATCTTAAAGAACTGTATTTTTTATACTAAGAAGTAAGACGGCATGCTTATATTCCTGCACCGGTCACCGGAACGGCACCGGCTGGCCCACATACCAAAGAGAAATCATTTACCAGCTCAGAAGCCGCCCTTATTTGAACTAATTAACTCAACTCCACTTTCGCAGCTTCTTCAGGTTTGAAATCGGTTTTCAGATCGTAGATATTATGTCCGGTTGAGTCCCCCAAGACTCGTCCATTTAGTGAATAACAGCGGATGAACCTCTTTCCGTCAATACTGGACCAATGCTCGACATCCCATGTCAGATAACCATCTTCGTCGGTCTTTTTTTCCTTTAGATATAAATCGACCTGTCTGCCGCCCGGAGCCATTAGCCGGATAAGCTCATCGGTATCAGCAGTAAGATCATTCTTGTTAACTGAATCATAAATCTTCATTGTGCATTCCCTCCTAAAATAATTATAATTGTATTATAATCGTTTTTAGAGTATAATACAACCAGCTTTTAAGGAGGAAGATTTATGATATTTGATACCCATGCGCATTACGATGCAAAGCAGTTTGACGGAGACAGGCATGAGTTATTAATGGGGATGAAGAGTCATGGTGTCGGTACGATTATTAATATAAGTGCGGAAACATCGTCCTGGAAGCGGACGATCGCGCTGACGGAGGAATATCCCTTTATATATGGAGCTATTGGGGTTCACCCGGATGAGGTCGGAGACCTGAATGAAGAAAATTTTGAGCAGATGAGCAGGCTTTTGGCTGGTGACAAGATTGTCGCTGTCGGCGAGATCGGTCTGGACTATTACTGGGATAATCAGCCTCATGATATTCAGAAGAAATGGTTTATCCGTCAGCTTGCGCTGGCGGAGGAATATGATCTGCCGGTTGTCATTCACAGCCGTGAGGCGGCAGCCGATACTTTTGATATAATGAAAGAGTATGCGGCCGGTATTCCGGCGATCATCCACTGTTTTTCATATTCGCGGGAAATGGCCCGGGAGTATGTCAAGATGGGATACTATATCGGAATTGGCGGCGTGGTTACCTTTAAAAATGCCCGCAGGCTGAAAGAGGTGGTGGCTGATACGCCGCTTGACCATTTACTGCTGGAGACCGATTGTCCATATCTGGCGCCGGTGCCAGGCCGGGGCAAGCGGAATGATTCTGTTAATTTAATTTATGTTGCCGAAGAGATTGCCCGGATCAAAGAAGTTAATGTTGAAGAAGTGATTAACACGACCACGGTAAATGCAAAAATGATATATAGATTGTAGTTTTGAGATGTTTTGTGTTATAATATTGCCACTATTCAGTTTGAAAGGAGAGTGTCTATGCCTGTACCAACACTGGGCAACCCACAAAAGACTATAGAAATATTGAAAAAATACCAGTTTACATTTCAAAAGAAATTTGGGCAGAACTTTTTGATAGATACTCATGTGCTGGATAAGATTATCAATGCGGCGGAAATCACAAAAGAGGATATGGTGATTGAAATCGGTCCCGGAATTGGAACCATGACTCAGTATCTGGCACAAGCGGCTAGAGAAGTTGTGGCGGTGGAAATCGACCGGATGCTGATCCCGATATTGGAAGAAACCCTTGGGGAGTATTCCAATGTATCAATTTTAAATGAGGATATCTTAAAGGTTGATCTGGTAAAATTGGTGAAAGAGCAAAATGAAGACCGGCCGGTCAAAGTGGTGGCTAATCTTCCGTATTATATCACTACGCCTATCGTCATGAAGCTGTTTGAGAGCCATGTACCGATAAAAAGTGTAACCGTTATGGTGCAAAAGGAAGTGGCTCGGCGCATGCAGGCCAGACCGGGGACCAAGGACTATGGTGCGCTCTCGCTGGCAGTACAGTATTATGCCAGGCCCTACATTGCTGCCAACGTGCCGCCTAACTGTTTTATGCCAAGGCCGGCAGTGGGATCGGCGGTGATCAGGCTGGAACGATATGAAGAACCGCCGGTAGAGGCAAAGGATGAGCAATTGATGTTCCGGCTGATCCGGGCATCGTTTAACCAGAGGCGGAAGACGCTGGTCAACGGATTAATGAATTCAGCCGGACTTGAGTTCTCCAAAGCAGAGATATTAGAGGCATTTACTGAAATAGGCTTAGATCCGGATGTCAGGGGTGAGACTCTGAGCTTACAGCAATTTGCCGGGTTAAGTAATCAATTAGGAGGGTAATAGTATGAGATATGAAGTTCAAGGAGAAACACTTCCCGTTGTGGTCTGCTATTTAGACAACGGAGAGAGTATGGTGACCGAACGCGGATCGATGGCGTGGATGTCACCGAATATGCAGATGGATACAACCACCCGCGGAGGGGTTGGTAAAGCGTTTGGCAGGATGTTTTCCGGAGAAGCGATGTTCCAGAATATTTATACATCCCAGGGCGGGAATGGAATGATCGCATTTGCTTCCAGTTTCCCGGGGACTATTAAAGCTTTTGAAATCGGCCCCGGACAGGAATATATATTTCAGAAAAGAGCATTTCTGGCTTCTGAGACAGGCGTTCAGCTAAGTATCCATTTACAAAAGAGGATTTCATCCGGTTTATTCGGAGGAGAGGGCTTTATCCTTCAGAAAGTGTCTGGCCAGGGAATCGCCTTTGCGGAATTTGACGGCCATGTAGTAGAATATGAGCTGCAGCCGGGGCAGGAAATCGTTATCGATTCGGGACACCTTGCGGCGATGACAGCAACTTGTGATATGGAGATCCGGACGATACCGGGGCTTAAAAATGTGGTGTTCGGCGGCGAAGGATTATTCAATACAGTAGTAAAAGGGCCGGGGCGGGTGTGGCTGCAGACCATGCCGGCAAGCAATATCGCATCGGCACTTATACCATATTTACCAACTTCAAAATAGAAAGGAGAAATGCGTATGGAAAAAGCAACAGATAATAGGTCGGTATTTGAGATGACACCGGAAATCAGAAACCTTGCCAAGATATGTGATGAAAAGAATGCGATTGACAAGGAATTATTCACGAAGTATGAGGTCAAGCGCGGTTTGCGTGATCTGAACGGAAAAGGAGTATTGGCAGGACTGACTAATATTTCGGATGTGGAAGCAAAAAAGATTGTGAATGGTGAAGAAGTGCCGTGTGAGGGGAATCTTTACTACCGCGGATACAACGTTAAGGATTTGGTAAAAGGCTTTTTAGACGATAAACATTTTGGATTTGAAGAAGTTGCATACTTGCTGCTTTTTGGGGACCTGCCGACACCGGATCAGTTAAAACAGTTTCATGATATTCTGATCGAAAGGCGTACATTGCCGCCGAACTTTGTCCGCGATGTTATCATGAAGGCACCGAGTGCTGATATGATGAACAGTATTTCCCGTTCAATATTGAGTTTATATTACTATGACGAGAAGGCTGATGATACCAGTATCCCGAACGTTCTGCTGCAGTGTCTGAACCTGATCAGCCAGTTTCCGCGAATCATGGTTTATGGTTATCATGCATATAATTACCGCAGAGGTGAAGATTTATTTATATATTCTCCGCAGCCGGGATTATCGACGGCTGAAAACATTCTCATGATGCTTCGCGAGGACCGTAAATATACTAAATTGGAAGCAAAGATTCTGGATATGGCATTAGTGCTGCACATGGATCACGGCGGCGGTAATAACTCGACCTTTACCACTCACGTTGTAACATCATCTGGAACCGATACATATTCCACTATGGCAGCAGCGATGGCTTCGCTGAAGGGTCCGAAGCACGGCGGTGCAAATATTAAAGTAACGCAGATGTTTGACGATATGAAGAAGACCGTGGAGAACTGGGAAAATGAAGATGAAATATGCCAGTACTTAAGCGATCTGCTGGATAAGAAAGTCTTCGATAAAAAGGGTCTGATCTATGGCATGGGTCATGCGATCTACTCTATCTCCGATCCGCGTGCCGACATATTTAAGAAGTTTGTCAAACAGCTATCCCGGGAAAAGGGCTGTATGGATGAATACGGGCTTTATGAAAGAGTGGAGCGTCTGGCACCGGAAATTATTGGAGAAAAACGCAGGATTTATAAGGGCGTAAATGCCAATGTAGACTTTTACAGCGGCCTGGTGTATAGTATGCTGGGATTACCGCAGTCATTGTACACACCGATATTCGCGGCTGCCCGTGTGGTCGGTTGGAGCGCACACAGATTAGAAGAGCTTCGGAATGTCGATAAGATAATCCGCCCGGCATATAAAGCACTTGCAGGGCATAAAGAATACGTACCGATGAGTGAGAGATAATAACCGGAAGGTGGAGAATATGAAAAGAGAATTCTATTATCCCTCTTGCGGTCAGCGCGTACAGATACATGCCATAGAATGGATTCCCGAAGGGGAAGTGAAAGCCATTCTGCAGATCAGCCACGGGATGGCAGAATATATTAACCGCTATGATGAATTCGCCAATTACCTGTGCAAATCAGGCTTTTATGTGGTCGGTCAGGATCATCTGGGGCATGGACAGTCGATAACACATGAAGACGATCTGGGCTTCTTTCATGAAACCCATGGCAACGAGTATGTGGTTGGAGACATCAGAGAACTGCGGCGTCTGACGGCGGGGAAATATCCGTCAGTGCCGTATTTTATGCTGGGGCACAGCATGGGGTCATTCTTGCTGAGACAGTATCTGCAGACCGATGGAAAAGGGCTGGCCGGTGCCATTATTATGGGCACGGGGTATCAGCCGGCCCCCCTTCTGAGGCTGGGAAAACTGATGTGCAGACTGATCGCCGGCAGTAAAGGCTGGCAGTACCGCAGTTCTCTGATTAACAATATGGGGCTGGGAGGCTATAATAAATCCTTTCAGTCACCGCGGACATCGGTTGACTGGATCACAAAAGATGAGACCATTGTCGACAATTATATGAAAGACCCGTTGTGTACATTTGTATTTACCGTAAATGGGTATTATCACTTATTCTGCGGTATGCAGACGCTGACTAAAAAAGCAAATGTGGATAAAGTCCCAAAGGACTTGCCGGTGCTGTTTGCATCAGGTGAGGAGGATCCGGTGGGCGGGTTTGGAAAAGCCGTAAGAAAAGTTTATCAACAATATACAAAAGCCGGAATCAAAGATGTACAAATGAAATTGTATAAAAATGACCGTCATGAAATTTTGAATGAAACCGACCGGTGGGAAATATACGAAGATATACATCAATGGTTAGAGCAGAGAAGAATATATAAGAAAAACAAGGCATATAGTAAAGAAAGACAATAATATAAAGGGGTTCTATGCTGAATTATTTATGGGCAGGAATGATTATCGTCGGGATTATATTTGCCGCTTTTACAGGGAGGATGCCAGACATTACCGATGCGGCTCTGAATTCTTCCAAGGAGGCGGTATCCTTATGTATTACTATGATGGGGGTGATGTCATTCTGGGTGGGCCTTATGGAAATTGCAACAAAGGCGGGGATCATCCGGACTGCCTCCAGAAAGATACAGCCGGCCATGCGGTTTTTGTTTCCTGATCTGCCGCAGAATCATCCGGCGAATGATCATATTACCACCAATATAATCGCTAATGTCCTGGGGCTGGGCTGGGCAGCGACACCGGCAGGGCTGCGCGCGATGGAATCTTTAAGTGAGTTACATAGAGAGAGGTGTAAGATATGCGGCGGTTCATCTAAGGTGGCCAGTAAGGAAATGTGTAATTTTCTGATTATTAATATATCGTCGCTTCAGTTGATACCGATAAATGTTATTGCGTATCGAAGTCAGTATGGGAGTGTAAATCCGACCAGGATTTTAGGAGCGGCAATTGTGGCAACTTCAATAAGTACACTTATTGGTATTATATTTTGTAAAGCTATGGATAGAAGGCGGAGCTAATGGCTTCGCTTTTTTTATTCGCTTTTGTTCTAGCTGGATGTGCTTTCGCATAGGTTACATTAATGACTATAGTACAAGCAGAAGGAATATTAATTCAAGGTAAGGGAGAGTGACAGAACATGTTTGAAAGCGGGAGAATCGACCATATCACGGACAAACTAAAAGTAAATGTGCAGACAGGCCTGACCGAAACGGAAGCGGCTGTAAGACTTGAACAAAATGGTGAAAATGCATTAGAGGAAAAGCCGCCAAAGACGAAAGCAGAAATGTTTCTGGAGCAGTTAAATGATCCCTTGATTTTCATATTATTTGTAGCAGCAGCGATATCCCTGCTGCTGCAGGAAATTAGTGATATGATTATTATTCTTGCGGTTATCCTGCTCAATGCGGCAATTGGGGTAGTGCAGGAGGGAAAGGCTCAGAAAGCACTTGAAGCACTGAAAAGCATGACGAGCCCTACGGCCCTTGTAAAACGAAATGGAAGTTATCAGGAGATACCGGCTAAAAATCTGGTTGTCGGAGATATCGTGGCTCTGGAGGCAGGGCGTCAGGTTCCGGCTGATCTCCGGCTGATCAGCTCAGCAAGTCTCAAAATAGAGGAATCGGCACTTACAGGAGAATCGGTGCCGGCAGAAAAAGATGCGGGATTTCAGGTCGTCGGTCAGCTTCCTATGGGGGATCGGAAGAATATTGCATTTATGTCTACCAACGTAATATATGGCCGGGCAGAAGGGGTCATAATTGCCGCAGGGATGGATACGGAGATCGGCAAGATCGCCGGTATGATCAATGATACGGAGCAGGAGGCGACACCGCTTCAGAAACGGCTTGGCGACATGGGGAAATTACTTAGTCTGATGTCTGTGGTTCTCTGTGCTGCGCTATTTCTTATCGCAGTCTTGCAAAAGAGAGAGATTCTGGATATGCTGATTACGGCAATTTCGCTTGCGGTGGCAGCAGTACCGGAAGGACTACCCGCAGTTGTAACCATTGTGCTGGCTCTCAGTGTATCGAAGATGGTTAAGGTCAATACCATCGTGAGACGGCTCCCTTCGGTAGAAACGCTGGGTGCAGTCAGTGTGGTATGTTCGGATAAGACCGGAACGCTGACGCAAAATAAAATGACAGTAATGGAGTGCTATACCAATCAGCAGCAGTTTTCCATAAACAGGCTGAATAAATCAAGATATGAAGTATTCCTGAATGGTTTTCTTTTGTGCAATGATGCTTCTATCGTCAGCGATAAACGAATTGGCGATCCCACCGAACTGGCTTTTCTTGAGATGGGAATAGCTTGCGGAAGGACAAAAAAAGAGGCGGATGACAGCTATCCGAGGACCGGAGAAATCCCCTTTGATTCCGAAAGAAAGATGATGACCACTGTCCACCGGAGAAGAGGTAATTACATTTCTTATACAAAGGGCTCCGGTGATGAAATCCTGCGGCGTTGTACGAAGATTTATATGAACGGGAACATAACATCCATTTCAGCAGGACAAAAAAGCGAGATTCAAAAGGCGATGGAGGGTATGGCCTCAAAAGCCCTTCGGGTTTTAGCCCTCGCCATGAAAGAGAACGTTAAAAATCCCAGTGAGAATGATTTGATCTTTGTGGGGCTGGCAGGGATGATAGATCCGGCCCGGCCGGAGGCTCTTGATGCGATCCGGCGATTTAAAGAGGCGGGCGTCAAGACGGTCATGATTACGGGAGATCATAAAGATACGGCTTATGCGATTGCCGGACAATTAGAAATTGCAGATGATCCTAAACAATGCATTTCCGGAATAGATTTAGATCAGATGAGCGGGAAAGAACTAGCAGGAAGAATTGATCAGCTCAGCGTGTTTGCCAGAGTTTCGCCGGAACATAAAGTTAAGATTGTTAACGCACTGCTTTCGCAGGGGCGCGTCGTGGCTATGACCGGTGATGGCGTGAATGACGCACCATCATTAAAAACGGCCAATATCGGCATTGCGATGGGGATGGGTGGAACCGATGTAGCCAAGAATGCATCAGATATAATTCTGACTGATGATAACTTTGCCACAATTGAGAAAGCAATTGAGGAAGGCCGCGGGATTTATGAAAATATCAAGAAATCGGTGTTATTCTTACTTTCTTCAAACTTTGGCGAGATCATTATGATGTTCCTTGCTGTCTTAGTCGGATTGCCCAGTCCTTTAAAAGCCAGCCATATCCTCTGGGTTAATTTAATTACTGATTCCCTGCCCGGACTGGCCCTCGGTGTAGATGAAAATGATAAGAAAATGCTGATGAAAAAGCCGCCCAGAAATCCGAAAGAAAGTCTATTCGCCCAAGGCGGGATGATCTGTATCATATTTTACGGGTGTATCATAGCAGGAGTGAGTTTAGCGGCATTTTTAATGGTACCTTATGCTCATATCAAGACGCTGGGTCTGAATTTTAATTTAGCAGCTTTACAGACCGTTTTGAGTGATGCGGATGTCCTCAGATGCTCACAGACGTATGCCTTTACTGTTATTGGTCTGGCGGAATTATTTCATGCCATCGGGATGCGGAATGTAGAAAAATCTGTTTTTAGGATGAATCATAGTCGGAACAGGCTGATGATTATAGCATTTTTCATGGGAATAGCGCTTCAGGTTGCAGTGACGGAGATTCCATATCTGATCACTCTGTTTGAGACGGTGCAGCTGTCATTAAATGAATGGATTCGGTTGGGAATCTTATCAGCAGTTCCGCTGCTGGCGCATGAGTTATTGATTTTGTGTGCGGCGGATGATAGTAAAGGACCGGACCGGTCCGATATGGATAAAGGCCGCAAAGATCAGGCTAATCAGCACGGTCAGAAACACGCCGCGTAAATCAGGGAATTTAAAAAATCATTTTCAAAAGCTTATTCTCATATAATCAAAGTATAATAACTATTGATTAAGGAAAATGTAAAATGGAATTATTCTTGTATTTAACCGATTTTATCGTACCAATGATCATTTTGGGAATCGTAGTATATGGAGTGCTGATGAAAGTACCGGTCTACGATACCTTCATTAAAGGGGCTAAAAGTGGTTTTTTGACTGTTATTAAGATCATGCCGACGTTGATCGGCCTGATGGTTGGAGTGGGAGTTCTGCGGGCATCCGGCTTTCTCGCTTTTATTGGTGAAGGTCTGGGTCAGATAACAGGGTATATCGGATTCCCGGGGGAATTGGTGCCTCTGACCATAGTGAAGATGTTTTCTTCTTCGGCTGCGACCGGTCTGCTGCTGGATATTTTTAAAGAATATGGGACGGATTCATACATAGGTCTGATTGCTTCGATCAGCATGTCTTGTACAGAGACTATTTTTTATACCATGAGTGTCTATTTTGTGGCAGCGAAGGTGACCAGGACCAGATATACTCTTGCCGGTGCCCTGCTCGCGACACTGGCAGGAGTGGCTGCCAGTGTAGTGATCGCCGGTATGATGGTGTAGAGGTTATAGTTCCAATTCGGTGGTTCAAAAATAATTATGTCAACCATTTTTGAAAATGTCCTAAAATAATCAGATCATTAGCACCAGCTCACACTGGTGCTAAAATTATACGATCAACGCTGCGGTTGGCAGACGATTATCATGATGTTCCCAGAATG
>Ga0153947_1000243_pt1 | contig 26269 bp, 35 predicted proteins | sample TSNJ031MetaG_FD_104697 | JGI IMG/M metagenome (GOLD analysis project Ga0153947, IMG submission 104697) | Attine ant fungus gardens microbial communities from New Jersey, USA - TSNJ031 MetaG | ecosystem: Host-associated > Fungi > Mycelium > Unclassified | place: USA: New Jersey, Wharton State... | reverse complement strand
GCAATCACGGGGGAGATCGGAAGCCACATGATGTTAAAGAGCCGATGCCTACAATAACAGGAAAGCACGGATTTGGAATAGTCGAACCATATATGGTCCAGATTGGACAGACGGGCTTTTCGGAAGACCGGAGCAGCAAGGTGGAAGAACCCCTAAAAACCATCGTAAGCAAAAACGAGCACTGCCTGATAGAACCCCTGCTGATACAATGCAAATACGAAAATGAACCGCAAAGTACAGAACAACCCTTAAGCACGATAACCGCCGTAAATAGCCACCTGCTATGCGCTCCAACATTAATCCAGTACCATTCTGAAACCAGTCAGAGTGAAGTTAGAGGGCAGAATCTAAAAGAACCAATCATGACCATAGACTCTGGCAATCGGTACGGTATGGTAAGTGCCTTTGTACAAAAATATTTTGATGGCGGTTATAAAGGTGCTGGAGCCGATCTGCAGGATCCACTCCCAACGATCACGGCAGTGGATCACAATAGTATCTGCACTGCCCATATCATCAAAATGAAAGGCAGCAATATCGGTCACGACGCGGCAGAGCCTTTGCAGACCATTACAGCCGGTGGACAGCATTACGGAGAGATAACAACGTCTCTTGTAATGCAGCAGCAAGGGCGAAGCGTAGGAACTGATATAAAGGAACCCATAAATACCATAACCGGCATAAATCACATGGCAGAGGTTAGAGCGTTTTTGATTAAATACTACGGCAACGGAACGCCGGAGGACATTAAAGACCCGTTAGACACGATTACCGCGCATGACAGATTCGGGCTGGTAACAATTAAAGGAGTGGATTACCAAATTGTTGACATTGGCCTGCGGATGCTGGAGCCGAAAGAACTGTATGGCTGCCAGGGTTTTCCGGATGATTACATAATTGACCGGGATCATCAGGGCAGGAACTATCCCAGATCAGAACAGATTAAAAGATGTGGCAATGCAGTTTGCCCGCCAATACCGGCGGCGCTTGTAAAAGACAACCTGCCAGAATTGTGTGCAGGGGAAAGAATGCCTAACATGAGGATTGTGCAGGAGCAGACAGGGCAGTTACGGTTTGCGTAATACAGTTAATGACAGTAGTCTAGGAAAGGAGCACTATGGAAAAAACAAAAATAGACTGGTGTGATAGCACGTGGAATCCCGTCACGGGCTGCTTGCACAAGTGTGAATATTGCTATGCAAGAGGTATTTCAAATAGATTCGGCGGTACCGACAGCGAAGTCTTTGACGAAGAATATAGGCAATCGGCAAGACATGAATTACCGGAACCTCTGATGCTTAGAGGAAAGAAAGCACCATATCCGTATGGATTTGCACCAACATTACACAGGTACCGGATGGATAATTATCAGGCCAAAAAAGGAAGAAATATTTTTGTGTGCTCTATGGCCGATTTGTTTGGGGACTGGGTTCCTGATGAATGGATACAAGAAGTTTTCAAGGCTTGCGAGGCAGCTCCGCAGCACAGCTATATGTTTTTAACAAAAAACCCATGGCGATATGCCGATCTATGCCGAAAGGGGATGCTTCCCACAGGCGGCAATATGTGGTACGGCTATTCCCACACCGGACAGAATACCGAAACACCAGGCTGGTGGAACGACAAATACAATGTATTCATCAGCGGGGAACCGCTGCTCGGTGATGCCGTTCCGACACTTGCCAAATGGGTGATTATAGGTGCCGAAACTGGTAACAGGAAAAACAAGGTGGTGCCAGAGCGAAATTGGATAGAGGACATAGTGTCAGACTGCCAGAGCAAGCATATACCTGTATTTTTGAAAACAAGCCTGATGGGTATATGGGGAGATGATTTGGTACAGGAGTTTCCGGAGCGGCTTACACGGTAAAATTAATTAACGGATAAGTTAGGAGAAGAGAGATGGAAGCATGCATAATATGCGGCAAAGACACTAATGGCATCGTAAGGGAACCAAATATCTGCAAAGATCTGCCACTTTGCGATAGCTGTAAAAACCAATTTGTAAAGTGTGCAGCTTGTGGAGGGCACTATTATCCCGAAGAAATAAAAGATGGTAAATGTTCAAATTGTCAATAATTAAAGTGAGTTGGCAGCAGGTATGGTGTGCTGCCAGGAAAGAAAGCGCGGTAAATAAATGAAGCACAACAAACTTATCGGTATAGCCGGGAAAGGTGAATGGAATGGCAGCAGGAAAATGTAAGGCAGCTTACCATGCAGATGAATGGCATGGATACGGATGTGAAATAACTGATGGAGCGTGTATGTTCCTCTATCCAAACAGCAAGGCGTGTGCTGAACAATATGGAGAAGGGCCAGATGCTATGGAAATTATTCAGGAGGGGCAGAATGTGTAAATATTGCGATGACAAAAATTGCCATCTAACCAAAGAGCAGGTATTACAGCATGGCCCAATATTGGAATCTAATACCTATAGCATTATGAGAATGGCAACTGCCGAAAGACCACAAACCTATGCTTTTGAAGGAGTGCCGACCTATAACAGTCTGACGGCTTGGATACCAGACGAAGACGAAGAAAGCCCACATGCCTATCTGAGATATGATTTCGACGAAGATGAAGAATGCGAAAACGGCATGATGTGCGATGACATTGCCCATCCATTAATGTGGCAAACAGAAAAAGCATTTTTGGAGAAGTTCTTGGGCCACCGGCCAGAAAGGAAAGGAAATGAAGAACTATGGTGACTGTTTTATAATGGGTAAAGAAGTAGACCTAAGTCGGTTCAAGGTAATATATGGCGAAAAGGTGTTGAATGCGCTTGCACTCACAGCTGTAGGAATGAGGGCTTTAAAAAACGATAGCGATAGAGAGGGAGCCATAATGAAGCCTGTATTTATGGAGTTGCTGGCTATCAATGAGGATGGACAGATTGTTTTGATCAATGACGAAGCTTGGATGTTTCAGTTTTTGCCGATTGTGGGCAAGTAAAGTTAAAATCAGGAGGTATGGAGAATGCCTTATAGACAGGCGATGTTATACGGTGTTAGAGATTCGTATGGAAGGAATATCCTTGAGGGCGAAATGGTAATTGTTGTTGCGAACAGCGCGGGGATAATCAGCCTCCATGGAATCCTTCAGGATGCAGCTACTGAACACATTGTTATAAGAGACATGGATGATCAAGAGCATGCAATCGAGTATGGTGATATTGACATTATTAGACAGGTCAAATAATTGTCATCTCTAAGAGGATACGAGGAGAATATATGAGTAAATTTGATTACGATGTATTTTTAGGTGGCTATGACACATTGGCAGTATCGAAAGAAAAGCATACAAAAGAACAGGCTGTCGAAATCGCCAAAGTAGAACTGGAATCTATCAACAAGCCATATTACATAGCTTTTGGAAATGGCTTTGTAAGACATAGAGCTGGTGTCAGTGAAGATGGCGAACCTTGTGCCGGCTGGTGGTTAGAATATAGGGAACATTCGAGGAGTTGTCCCTGTTGGGTATTTCATCAAGCAAAAGACCCAGAGCATGACAGCCGTGTTTTTAAGGACTATGAATACATTTATATTCCGGCAGCAGTTGAAACGGCTGTGGAAAATTAAAGTTTAGGTAATAAAAAAAGGAGCCGAAGCTCCAGAATAAAAAAGTTAGAGGATACTGTATTTTTGCTGACAAAATTGGCAAATAGAACCGAAGTCGTCTCTCTTACCTTTACTATATGTAATTTCCACATAGGCACGCTCACACACTGGACACTTAAAAGCATTATTGCTCACTTCAACCTGAATCTTATCCGATGCCCAACTGCCACAATTTTGTGCGATGACATAAAGATTACTCATAATTTACACTCCTTAAAATGGTTTATAAACTAATTATACCCAAAAAAAATAGACATTACAATAAACTATGGGCATTATTTCAATGCTTTTAGTCCCAATTAGTTTAAAGGAGGCCAATGCTTTCGTAAAGCAGCACCAACGGCAGCAGGAAGAAGAGGTAAAGCAGATTGCACAAAGAAAAAATCAAGCGACCGGTCAACTATATGGACATACTCAAAGGGCCGCAGGTAAAGACATGGAGCGCCAGAGAACCAGCGTACTGCTTCACAGAGTCGTGTCCGGATCCACGGTACCGGCTGGGCGGGGAGCGGTATGGAAAAGTAATTATGAGGAGGTGAGGCCGGTGGGACAGGTTAAAAGCCCAGCAGAACAGTTGCAGGAATTCCTAAACTTTGTGGATTCGTGTAGTCGTGAATATCAGGCGGCCTACGGCACGGTAAACGAAGAGGACAAGCGACTTCAGGACTTGATACATGAAATGGAGTTCGCAGAGAACAAGGCCGAGCGAAATAAGGTGGCGACCAAGCTCCAACGCAGCCGACGAAACCGCAGAAAGAACAAGGACATTGTCATGCGGAACGAACTGCTGATAAAGTTCTTTGAGGATCAGAACCATAAGAACACATTAAATAAAATGCGCCAGTTACTGGGGCGACAGAGAAAAGAAGAGGAATTCTTGCAGAACAAACGGACTTATAAGCCGCGGATGAAAGAGGGTGTAACTGGTGGATAAGAGCGTGCTGATTCAGTACATAAGCTTGAAAGCTGAAATTGCAGAACTGGAAGAGCTGATAAGGAAGACACGAAAGCAAATTAATATACTTGAGAAGAGCGACAATCAGGTGTCTGATTCCGTGAAAGGCACGCGCAAAGATGGTACTTACGGCAGCATCCGGATTACAGGTTATCAATATCGGCAATGCGAAAAGATAAAAATGCTGCTATGCCAACGAGAAGAAAAGCTTAAAAGGTTTCGTGATAAACTCCTGGAGTTGACGAATGAGGCGGACGATTTTATTAACAGCTTGGATGATTCCAGAATGCGGAGGATGCTAAGGCATAAGTACTTTGAAAATATGACATGGGTGCAGGTGGCACATCGGATGGGGAGGAAGTATACAGCGGATGGTTGCAGGATGGCTGTGGAACGGTTTTTGCAATAAAAATAAAGTTTGTTCGTTTTGTTCGGTTTATCTGTGGTAGACTTAAGCTGGAAGAATTGCAAAATGGTATTCTCCTCTTGAAAGGCACTTGTTGCACCACGCGGCAGGTGTCTTTTTTTGAAATAATAATTAACTTTCTTGTGAAAAACTATTGACATAGGGTTAACCCTATGGTATAATATATACATAAGGAGGTGAGATACAGATGGGAGGCAGAAGCCGAAAGAAAAAGCCCGATAGCAAACTCAAGACTTGGATGGTCGGAGTGCTAACGGACTTAATCGTAGGAATCATCCTATTGATCGTTTCAAAGCTACTTGAGTAGCGGAGAGGGGCGAAAGCCCTTCTCTTAAGACAATTATAACACACTCATCTGTATAAAATCAATATGGCAGAGGCATTAAGGTTCCTGGGCATCTTTTTCATATCTATAGCAGTTGCGAAGCTTGCTATAGGATTGTTTCAGATGTGGAGGAAAAGAAATGGTAAAGGGTAAGCCGAATCCGCAGACGATTGCAAGCGAAAAGTACCAGAAGAAAGCCGGTTATATGACGAAAGGCTTCAAACTAAAAAGAGAGTTGGTAGAACAGTTTGAAGCTGCTTGTGGCAAGGCTGGAGTAAGCCAGGCCGGTCAGATAACCAGGATGATGAAAGATTTCATCGAAGAACAGAATAAGTAGTAAACGGAAGGACTCCCGGGGAAACTGGGCGTCCTTTTTCGTGCGTAAACTTATCCGGACAAGGGGCTAGCCCTTAGGTTCTTCCCGGGGGACGGCGCCCGTGCGGGGCTGACGAGCCCAAAGAATCGCTAGATAATGGAAAAAATTTTAGGCCATTTCGTTCGCGGAGGGGGTGAGAGGATCATGACCGAACCAAAAAAGAAAGTAAAAATGATATCATCCGCAGAGGTGGCGGCGATCATCGGAAAGACTGATAGAACCGTACAATCCCTGGCAAAGCAGAGCGAATTGACCTGTGAAAAAAACGGAACCAAAAACACCTATAATTTGTACACTGTGATCCGGGAATATTTACGGTATGAGGCGAAATTGAACACCAAGGATATTTCGTCCCTTGAGATTCAGAAAAATCAGGAAGAAGTCAGAATGAAACGGGCCAAAGCAAGTATGGCGGAATTGGATCTGGCAGAGTATGAAGGCAATATGCACCGCAGTGAAGATGTTGAGGCAGTCATGAATGACCTGATCTTTACCATCCGAAGTATGATTCTCGCTCTGCCCGGACGATTGGCAATTGATGTAATGGAGGCGGAAACGGCAGCAGAGGCATCCGATATAATCCGGAAAGAATGCTATTTTATTCTTGATGAACTTTCCCGATACCGATATGACCCGGAAGAATACCGAAAGAAGGTAAGGGAGCGGGCCGGACACGGGGAGGGATTCATGGATGACAGAGACAATTGATAATCTCAATAAGGTTGTCGCTAAAGTCTGTAAAAACTTCAAACCACCGGATAATCTGACGGTATCCGAATGGGCCGATAAGAAGAGACGGCTATCACCGGAAAGTTCAGCCGAAGCCGGCCCATGGAGAACATCAAGAACGCCGTATCTACGTGAGCCGATGAATGCCCTTACCGATGCAAGAGTAAAAGAAATATGTATGGTAGCAGCTTCACAGGTCGGAAAATCCGAATTGGAACTAAATTTTATCGGATATATCATCGATCAGGATCCCGGGAGCGTGCTGTATATTCAGCCGACGATTGATGATGCCAAAAAATTCTCAAAGTTAAGAATTGCCCCTATGATCAGGGACAGCCGGTCATTGAGGACAAAGGTATCCGAAGTAAAAACCCGTGACAGTAATAACACAATTCTACAAAAATCATTCCCCGGCGGGATGTTAACCATAACCGGTTCAAACAGCCCCAGCGCCCTTGCATCAACGCCGGCCCGATATATCATTGGGGATGAGCGTGACCGGTGGGCTGTCAGCGCCGGAACGGAAGGCGACCCATGGGAACTGGCCAAAGCAAGACAGGCAACTTTTTACAATGCGAAAGCGGTGGAGGTATCGACAGCAACAATCAAGGGGGCCAGCAACATTGAAAAAAGCTATCTCAAAGGGACGCAGGAAAGATGGTGCCATTTGTGTCCGGAGTGTGGAGAATATAGCGAAATCATCTTTGACAGAATCAAATGCGATCACACTGTCGAACTGGTAAAAGGGAAAAAGAAGTATAAGATAATTGATCCCATAAAATGGATCTGCCCGGAATGCGGATGTCTTATACCGGAAGACAAGATGCGGAAACAGCCGGCAAAGTGGATAGCAAACAATCCGGATGCATACAAGGAAGGTATCCGTTCGTTTTGGCTAAATGCATTCAGCTCCCCATGGACTCCGTGGAAAAAGATAATGACCAAATATTTCAACGCATTGGGTGACACCGAGGCACTAAAGGTTGTGTACAATACGCTTTTAGGTGAATTATGGGAAGATCGAGGAGATGTAGACGACGAAGAAACCATGCTAAAGCGCCGGGAAAATTATGGCTTCATCGAAGGGAAAAATATACCGGCAGATTTGCCGCCAGGCGTGCTGGTCCTGACCTGTGGAGTCGATACCCAGGATGACCGTTTGGAATACGAGGTTGTCGGTCATGGCCATTATGGAGAAACATGGGGAATTAAGAAAGGAAAAATTATCGGATGCCCAGACACCAACGAGCCGTGGGAGCGCCTGGATGATGTTATTGACCATGTGTACAGGTTTCGGGATGAAAGGGGATTGAAAATATCCATCACATTAGTAGACAGTGGCGGCCATTATACGCAGGAGGTATACAAACAGTGCAAGGCCCGCCAAAACAAAAAGGTATTTGCGATAAAGGGAAAAGGTGGCGATGGAATTCCATACACAGCCCTCCCGACAAAGGTAAAGATATTGCAAAAGGAGACCAAAAAACAGATTGGTACCTGCTGGCTCTATACCATTGGCGTAGACGCCGGCAAAACATCAATCATGTCAGCCTTGAGGGTACAGGAGGCCGGTGCCAAGTACTGCCATTTCCCCCACGGAGAAGAACGGGGATATGACCTGCAATACTTTACCGGGCTGATATCGGAAAAATTAAGCATGGTAAAAACAAAAACAGGGATACACTGGCAATGGGTGATCATACCGGGGCATGAACGTAATGAACCGCTTGATTGCCGAAATTACGCCATTGCCGGCCGGGTAATACTTGATCCGGACATGGAGGCTATTGAGCGGAGGCTCCGCAACCTTCCGGATCCGGAGCAGAAGCCTGCACAACGACCTGCACGCCGCCCAAAACGGCAGCAGGATTATTTTGATGACTGGTAGGAGGAGATGTCATGAGACGCAGCAAGGAAACAATTAAAAAAGAAATTGAAGTTACACAGAAAAGGCTGGACGCGTACCTCGAACGAGAAATGATTATGCTTTCTCCAGGGGGCGTACAGCAGTATACACTCGGCTCCAAAAGCCTTATGAGATACAGCGTTGCGCTCGCTGATGTTCAGAAAATGATTGAACAGCTAAGAAAGCGGCTGGCTGAACTACAGGCTGAACTTAATGGACAGAGTCCCAGAAAAGCCGTGGGCGTAGTCCCGCGCGACTGGTAATGGTTAAGCCATAGCCTTGCGCTGTGTTTAACAATACGGCTGCCGGGTGAAGGTTTTACTCCTTTACTTGCCCGGCGGCCTGTTTTAATTCAAGGAGGTGAGCAACATAAAATACGACAAAAAACCGGGCACGTACTTGCCCGGCACAGTACGACCGGCGAACAAAGGATACGGCGAAGCTGGCGCCAGCTGGAAGAAAAAAGCGACAAAGGGCTTCAATGCTCCGAGCGGCTCGCCCCGTGAGGACATAGACCACAACAATTACACGCTCCGGCAGCGCAGCCGCATGCTGTACATGGCCGCACCTATCGCAACAAGCGCGATCAAGACAAACCGCACCAATGTGATTGGCATCGGCCTGCAGCTGAAAAGCCGGATCGACAAGGACGTACTGGGGATGACACCGGCTGCCGCAGAGGCATGGCAGACGACCACCGAGCGCGAGTTTGCCCTGTGGGCAAAGAACAAGTGCGCCTGCGACGCAACCGGAATAAATAACTTTTACGGACTTCAACAGCTCGCCCTGATCTCGTGGCTCGTCTCCGGTGACTGTCTGGGTGTATTCAAACAGTACGACACCACACGGTTGCTGCCATACAGTCTGCGCCTGCACCTCATAGAAGCCGACCGCATAGCGACACCATACACAGGGGGCGGCACAATGCCGCAATTTTATACAACTGGAAAAGCTGAAAACGGCAACACCATATTCGATGGCGTGGAGGTTGACAGCCGGGGAATGATTACGGCCTACCATATACGTAACACGTACCCGTTTGAACAGGGTGCCGGTGACACGAAGTGGGCCCGCGTATTTGCCTATGGAGAGAACACAGGGCTCCCGAACGTGGTTCATGTCATGGACTCGGAGCGCCCGGATCAATACCGTGGCGTCAGTTATCTGGCGCAGGTAATTGAGCCCCTGCTCCAACTAAGAAGATATACCGAGAGTGAGCTCACGGCCGCAGTGATCGAGAGCTTTTTTACTGCCTTCATAAAGACCAACGCAGACACGGCGGACATGCCATTCAACGAAGTGGGCAGTGAGCTCGGGGAAGTATCAAAGGATCCTAACGAATATGAAATGGGTCCCGGACAGACCGTCATTATGGAACCCGGCGAGGACGTTGTTTTCGCAGATCCAAAACGACCGGCCGGAGGCTTTGATGCTTTCGTCCGCTCGATTTGCGAACAGGTGGGTGCCGCTCTTGAAATACCCGCCGATCTTTTACTGAAATCATTCAATAAAAGCTACTCGGCCAGCAGGGCAGCACTTTTGGAAGCGTGGAAAGCCTTCAGAATGCGCCGGGAGTGGTTTGCTGATGACTTCTGCCGCCCTGTTTATGAAGTATGGATGAGCGAAGCGGTGGCCCGTGGACGCATTATCGCCCCCGGCTTTTTCACAAACCCGGCTATCAGGGCGGCATATCTCGAAAGCGAATGGATCGGTCCGTCCCAGGGGCAGCTCGATCCGACAAAGGAAATCACCGCCGAGATCCTCGCGTGTGGCGAAGGCTTCTCCACACACGAACAGTCCACGATCAGGCTCAACGGCGGCCAGTGGGATGCCAATGTGGAGCAGCTGCAAAGAGAAAACCAAAAGCTCACCCAGGCCGCTGCGATAGAGCAGGAGCAGCAGGCCACGAGTGCCAAAATTAAGCGCACTGTTATCAACGAAGCCATAAAACAAGCCATAAAGGAGGGCAAGTCAAATGAATAAACCAAAAACCGGCCCGCTCATTGCCGGGCCGCAGCCAGCCACTGTGGCGACTAAATTCTGGAACATGGCGAGCGTATCAGAGGACGAGGGCGAGATCACTCTGTACGGCGACGTTATGAGCCAGGTGCCGGTCGACTGGTGGACGGGCGAACCTGAACCCGGCCTTTTCATCACGCCGGAGGGCTTCATGGAGGATCTGGCCGTAGTCAAAGACAAATCGCACATCAACGTCAGACTCAACAGCTGCGGTGGCGACCTCTACACCGGCATTGCAATCCACAATGCGCTGAAAGCCCTAAACGGAACTGTCAATATCATCGTGGAAGGCATTGCAGCCAGTGCGGCCAGCGTGATCATGTGTGCAGGCGACACAGTCACTGTTTACCCCGGATCCCTGGTTATGATCCACGGTGTCAGTGTGCTGCTCTGGGATTGGCTCAATATCCCCGACATGAAGCAGCTGATTAAAGGCATGGACGCCAGTGAGCGAGCCGTTGCCGAGATTTACAACACCAAAACAGGCCTCGACGTTGGCACGCTTCGCAGCATGATGACCAAGGAAACGTGGATGACCGGCCAGGAAGCCGTGGACAAGGGTTTTGCAGACATTTGTGAACGCGGAGAAAGTAACCACGTTGTGAACATGTGCATGAGCGCAGACCGCAAGATTCTGACTGTCAATGGCATAGCCCATGACATCAATGGGCTGCGTAACATTCCGGGATCAATCCCGGTAATAACCAGGGCACCCACCGCTAAGGCGGGAGTAAATAATAAGCCGGCCAACAAAGGCGGCACAAGCAAAGAAGGAGGAAACCTTACCATGAACATGGAAGAACTCAGAAAGAACCACCCTGAGCTTGCGGCACAGATCGAACAGGAAGCCGCAGCAGCCGCCAGGGCAGAAGCAGTCGCAGAGGAACGTGCACGCCTGCAGGCGATTGAAAGCATTGAGACAGCTGTCGGTGATCCTGAAATGATCGCCGCCGCGAAGTACGGGGAAAACCCCTGCACGGCCCAGGAGCTTAGTTTCAGGGCAATGCAGAAACACGCACAGAACGGTGCCGCTTTTTTAGCCAGTTTCAAAGCCGACGGTGCTGCGTCCGGAGCTGACAGAGTTGGTGCTGCTCCCAACAACGGAACAGGCGCACCGGATCCGGGCGAGGACGAAGCGGACATCCAGGCCGTGATCAATGCTTACAATAAAACCAAAGGAGGTACCAGATAATGAGCAAAAGACTTGACGAAAACCTCGGAGCCGTAAGCTTCGACAACTTGATTAACAGCACATACCCTCCGGCCGACGTGTTCGGCGTAGACGTTAAAAGCGGTCAGGGCGTGTTGAAACGCGGTACCCTTCTCGCTTCCGGAACTGACGGCATGACGATGATCGCAGCAGCGACAACCGGCAAGGCAAATTGTATTTTGTCGGACGACGTGGACACCGGAGCAACCGGCACTGTCACCGGCGTGGCATACAGAACCGGCCACTTTAATGGCAACGCCTTGATTGTTGCCGAGGGGTACACTATCACCGCAGCCGATAAAGAAGCGCTCCGCGTGGCGGGGATCCTGCTTTCTGACGCTGTGGAAATTTAAGAGGAGGACAAGATAATGGCTTTTAATATTTACGATACACACACTTTGCTCCGTTCTGTGGAGCTCTTGCCACAGGTTCGTAGTTTCCTGCTGGACAGATATTTCCCGACCAACGAAGCAACCGACATTTTTGCAACCGATGACGTGCTTGTCGAGTACAGAGAAGGCAGCAAAAAACTGGCACCTTTTGTTGTACCTCGCAAGGGTGGCATGGCTATCATGCGTGACGGCCACCACATGGAGCGCTACACTCCCCCTTATATCGCGCCGAAGCGCCCACTCACTGCTGATGACTTAAGAAAGCGCGGCTTTGGTGAAGCTCTTTACTCTCGGCTCACACCCGAGCAGAGACAGGGCGTTCTCATAATGAAGGACGCGGACGACATGCGCGACATGATCAAACGCCGCAAGGAGGCCATGGCTGCGGAGACTATCTTCACAAACGGCTGTGTCATGCGTCATTACATTGACGATATGGGCCGCTTTGAGGATAAAGAGATCCACTTTTATGCCGGCGCTGCCAACCCGGCCGTATATGCTCCGGCTCAAATGTGGAATACCACCGTGGAGTCTGGCAAGCAGCTGCTCGCCGATGTTGCGCTCATGATCTTTATGCTGACCTCTCGCGGACTTCCCGTGACCGAAGTACTCTGTGCTCCTGATGTTGCTGACGTCATTCTCGCCAATGAGTGGATTATTAAGCTGCTGGACGTGAAAAACTATAATATAGGTGGCGTAGATCCCGAGACGCTGCCCTCCGGAGCGGCGAGGTTTGCACGCCTCAACATCAAGGGCCGCATGATTGACTTTTTATCCTACGAAGAAACCTACGAGGATGAAAACGGCCAGATCAGGCAGTACATTCCGGCCGGCCACATTGCAGTCGGTGCCCCGGCTGCTGGCCGTACTCTTTACGGAGCAGTTACTCAGGTCGAGCAGGTGGACGGCGAATTTCACACCTACACCGGCCGGTATGTGCCTAAGTATATCAGCGACGCAACCAGTAACACCAGAGAGCTGATTCTGACCAGCTGCCCGTTGCTTATTCCAAATAACAAAAATTGTTTTATCACCGCCAGGGTGCTGGGCCAATAATCCGGAGAAAGGAGCAAGAACTATGATCAGAGTAATTAACGGAACCGTGGGTGTATTCTTCAACGGGATTATGACACCAAAAACCTCAAAAGATGAACCCTTTGAACTGAATGAAAAGCGCGAGGCCGAACTCGTTGCTGCCGGCATTGCCGCATACGTCGGTACGGTCAAAAAAGAGCCGGAGGACGGCACGCCGTCAGCGGACAGCGGACAGACAAACGACACACCGGAAGGCGCGGAGAATGGTGCGTACATGGCTCCAGCATATCCGGAGAAGATGAATCTCGCACAACTAAAGAATCTTGCGGAACAATACGGCGTTGATGCATCTAAAATGCGTAAAAAGGAGGATGTAATTGCGGCCATAGAGGCAGTAAAAACAGAGACAGAAGAGGATGAGGTCATTGATGACGGAGAGGATGCACCGGATTTAAGCGTTGAGGATCCTGTATGAGTACATTCAAAGAGATGGCATTCCGGGATATAGAAAACGTGTTCCTGAATCCAGAGGAGTTCGGAGAACTACATACAGTTGACGGGAAACAAATGACAGTATCCATTGATGGCATGGAAGTGGTGGAAAGGGCCAAGAGACAGGTGGAGCAGGGACGCATTAATGGCGTGTATGAAAAGCAGATTGTACTTTATGTTGCGAAAAGTGATTTCGGACCGCTCCCAACTATTGGAAGAGCGTTAAAACTGGATAATAGCAGTTATAAAGTACTGGATGCCATCGATGAAGGTGGCATCTTTTCTATTACGTTAGGAGCTGTAAGATCATGAGCGAAAGTGTAGGGATTCAGGTTTCGGAGGAGGCGCTTAAATCAATCGAAAAAAAACTGGAAGGGACTGGAAAGAGCGGGAATTCAGTATTAAAAACTGCCGTCAACAATACTGCAAAGCAAGCGCAACGATTACTGACGGGGAAAGCGGCACAGGTGTATACCGGAAAGGTATCACGGAAAAGCGCTATTATGTCCCGCTCATCCATCGTAAAGGCAAATACCAAAAGCCCGACCGCTATCATTAAGTTCAAATCACCGGTACATGAAATAAAAGAGTTTCATGTGTCCAGCCTTGCAATTAGCAAAACGACCTATCGAAAAGATGGCAGGCGCAGCGGCAAGAGAATCAAAGGTAATGTCCTGAAGGGTTCATCAAAGCCATTGGACAATGCTTTTGTCGTCCAGTTCAAAACCGGCCATGTATCTGTTGTCAGCCGGGTGCCCGGGTCAAAAATGCGCAGTAATCCAAAGAAAGAGAAACTGAAAAAATTATTATCGCCATCCGACAAAACAATGGTAGGCGGCGAGAAGGTATATGGGGCATCACAAAAAGAAATCGAAAACCTGCTGTATACCCAGGTCAATCAGGTAATGGATAAGGTTTTGGGAGGAGGGTAAATGGAAAATCAAATCGCAAGAGGAAAAACCCCGTTATTTCTCCAGAAAGCCCTGGTGGAAGAAATAAAGGCAATTACGAATGACATGCTGTTTAAAAACCCGATTGGCGGCGAGCTTTTAAAGTTACAGGTTTTCGCGCAATCGCTCCCAATACCCCAAAAACCGGAAAATAATAATCCGGATATTTTTCAAACGATAGATTACATTGATGGCAGCAGCGAGTCGGGTGTCTTTGCCTGCCCCTGGTGTATCGTGAAAATTGAAAACGGAAGCATATCAGGAATCAATGAAAATCAGAATGTTGAGGTTGTTATCGGTTTCGGAATCTACAATGACGCTCCGGACAATAAAGGGCATGAAGAAGTATTAAATCTGATCCAAAAGGTGTATGCACGATTTGCATGTGATCCGCTTCTGGACAAACAGTTTACTTGCGCCGGCGCATTTGAGTGGGCACTACAGGAAGAAGACACATACCCTTATTTTTTTGGAGCAATCGGAACGCATTTTAAATTTATGGGATATCAAAGAGAGGTGAAGTTTTAATGGCAAAAAGCAAGTTAGAGACAGCAGAACTGGTTTCTGAAACACAGGAAACGCTGGAAAGTCAACCGATAATCATGGCCGAAGCAACTGAAACAGTAATCTACATCGGCGCATCATTCAAAGGGGTAACAACAGGGACCGTGTTAAAAGATGGCAAACTGATACCGGCTCTGGAGAATGCAGCCTTGGCAATACCAGCCATGAGAGAGTTAATTGTACCGGTCAGTAAACTGGTAGAAGCAAGAAAGCAGTTACAGAACACCGATTCTGCTTTGAGCAGATGCTATGAAATGACCAGAAACTACACGAAGGGAGAATAAAGAATGTACAAACATCGAATTGAAACACGGGAAATGGATACACAACTCACAATTCCGGTGAATGGAAGCGCAGGGCTACAGGTTGTAGTAGGCACCGCACCTGTCAATATGGCAGAGGATCCGTATTCCGTCACCAATACACCGATTCTGGCAAATACCTTCGCCGATGCACAACGGCAGTTGGGATACAGCAATGATTTTGCAGATAACACTCTGTGCCAGAGCATGGATGCCAGCTTTCGTGTATTTTCGGTCGCGCCAGTCATTTTTATCAATGTACTGGACCCGGAGAAACACAAGAAAACCTATACCGGTAACAACATCGCAGTAGCGGAGAAGAAAGCAATGATCGCAGAAAAGGGGTTGCTTTTGGACAAATTGGTGCTGACTGGTGGGGCGGAAATAACATTGACAGCCGACACGGACTACATCGCCTCTTTCAATAATTCCGGCGGCATTGACATCACACTGCTGACGACCGATAAAACAACAGGGCTGACGACCCTTGGGGCAACGGGCGTTCAGCTGGATGCAGCCAGTGTCACAAGCGAAGATATTATAGGTGGCTACGATGTCGCAACCGGGAAAGAGACCGGACTTGAGGTGATCAGGCAGGTATATCCGAAGCTTGGAATGGTACCGGGCTTAATTTTGGCACCTGGATGGTCCCAGATTCCCGAAGTTGCTGCGGTTATGGCTTCCAAAACGGCAGATATCAATGGAGTATTCACGTGCGAAACAGTTATTGATATTGACTCGGAAGCAAATAAAATTTATACCGGCTTAAAAGACGCCAAGGAAAACATGGCAATAAACAGTCCGCACGCGATTCTGCTCTGGCCAAAGCTCCGAATCGGAACCAGGGCATATTTTTATTCAGCGGTCTGGGCGGCAATGACGGCATACACCGATGTAAGCAATAATGATGTACCGGTAAAGAGTCCGTCAAACGAACTGTTAAATGTCAGCGCGGCGGTTCTGGCAAGCGGAACGGAAATTGTTCTGGATACGGTTATGGCCGAAGCGGTTAACTCTTATGGCATTGTAACAGCAGTCAAAGACGGAGGATGGAGGTCCTGGGGAAATAACACGGCAGCATATCCCGGCACTGTTGATCCGAAGGATCGGTGGATCGCATGCCGGCGGATGATGAGCTGGTATCGGAACCACTTTATTCTGACCTATAAAAACAAAGTGGATGATCCAACGAATTACCGGCTGATTGAATCTATTGTTGATTCTGAAAACCTGTATTTAAACAGCCTGGCATCTACCGGCGATATTGCCGGCGGAAGTATTAGCTTCAACGAAGAGGATAATCCGATTTCTGCAATTATGGATGGAACGGTTATGTTCTACACAAAGATTGCGTTCTGGACGCCGGCAGAATATATAGTAAACAAAATCGAATTTGATCCAACGATTATCCAGACTGCATTAGGAGGTGCGTAATATGGAATTTACCAATCAGATTATTCCCGAAGTCATTAACAATTTCAATGTATATGATGGCGATGGCGATATCCTTGTGGGAGTAACCGCAGAGATGAGCATGGCGGAGCTGGCAAGCAAAGTTGCCACGGTAACAGGAGCCGGAGTTGCCGGTTCTTACGATGTACCGGTTCTGGGACATTTTGACTCTATCACGCAGGAGATACCATTCCGCTTATTGTACAAGCCGGTTTTTGAATTTGCCAATCCGATGAAGGTGGTAGGGCTTAACGTCCGCGGAGCCATTCAGGTAACAGACAAATCAACCGGGCTTTCCGACTTTGCCGGCTTTCGCTATGTCGTAAGGGGTAGAAACAAAAGCATGACACCCGGAAATTTAAAACCGGGAGAAACCATGGAAGCGAAAATATCCATTGAATGCACCTATGTTTTATATGAGATTGATGGAGTCAAACTGATTGAGCTTGATAAATTAAATAATATTTATCGGATCAACGGCGTGGATTTGATGCAAAAAGTAAGAAGTTTGTGCTAACAGGAGGATTGAGAGATGGCTATGGAACAAAAGGTTAATAATGAAACGCAGGCAGCAATTGTATCGGAGGATTCAATGGAAGGAGGCACCGGGGTAATTCTTACCCTGAAACTGGAAGAACCATTTCTGTTTGACGGTAACCGGATAACAGAAATCAGCATGGAAGGGCTTATGAATGTAACGGCAGCAGAGCTGTGTGCAGTTGATATGCAAATGGCTGCCAAAGGGTATTCAGGGATCCGGCTGGAAACCACCCGTCAGTATGCAATGTTTTTGGCAGCAAAAATCAATAAAAGGCCATGGGAATTTTGTAACAATATGAAAGCAAGGGACACGATTCGTTTGAGAGAGCTGGTGGCCACTTTTTTTTACGTGAAAAGCTGAGGCCGGGTGATTCAGCGATTATCAGAAATTGCATTGTCCAGCTTTCATTTGCCACGAGAACCGGCATGGATTATCTTTTTGAATTACCGTTGAGGGAGTTGATCGAAATTATCAATGCGATACCCAGGAAAGAAAAAAGGAGGAACTAAAGGATGGCCGACAAAAGAGAATATGAATTAGCCGTAAAAATTGTTGGTATGGTGGATAAAACCCTGGGTTCCTCCTGTGATCTGACAAAAAAGCAGATTCGCTCTATTGCCAAGGCAGCAGCAGATGCTGACGCCGGGAAAATGGGCTTTAAAGAATCCTGGGCAGAAGCTGGGAAGGGGATTGATGTAGCCTGGAACGGAGCGAAAAAAGCGGTAGTGACAACGGCAGAAGCCATGCTTGCAGCTGGAGTTGCAGTTGCAGGCATCGGCATGGCCAGCATTGAAACAGGGAGGGAGTTTGAAGCAGCCATGAGTTCCTGGTCTGCAACCGCAACTGCAACCAATGGCGAATATGCACTTGCAAGAGAAGCGGCGATGGAATGGGGAAGGAAAACTTCAAAAACTGCAACGGAATCAGCAGAGGCGCTGGAATATATGGCTCTGGCCGGATGGAGTGTTCAGGACTCAATTGCCGGACTTCCCGGGGTTCTTCGCCTTTCGGAGGCTACAGGTCTGGACCTGGCGAGAACATCCGACCTGGTAACAGATTCCATGTCAGCCCTTGGTATTGAAATTCAAGATCTGGGTATATATCTTGACGTTGCGGCAGCGGCAAATAATAAGTCGAATCAGACTGCAGAACACTTGATGAATGCTTACTTAGGTGTAGGTGGAACAATGAAGAACCTTCGAGTTCCAATCCAGGAATCAGCAACGGCTCTTGGTGTGCTGGCAAACCGAGGAATCAAAGGGTCGGAAGCTGGGAATGCCCTAAATGCAGTCATGGTTAATTTAACAACCGGAACCGGTCAAGCCGGGAAAATGATGAAGAAGCTCAAGGTTTCCGCGTTTGATGCCAAGGGCAATTTTATTGGTCTCTCAGAGACTCTTAATGTGTTGGATCGTGCAATCTCGAAATTGAATGAGGAAGACAGGAACAAAGCCCTTGCTGCTATCGGCGGAAAACAACATGTAGATGCCCTGAATGCCCTTATGTCAGGATTGAATACGACTGTAGCAGAAGGTGTAACAGAATGGGAGAACCTGGAGCAGCAGCTGTATGGTTCGGCAGGTGCATTAGAGCGGATGGCCGACACCAAGATTGACAATCTCACAGGAGATCTTGCGATCATGCAATCAGCATTGCAGGATACAGGGATACGGATTTACGATAATCTTCAGGACCCCTTAAGAGAAGCAGCCCAAGGAGCAACGCAGCTGATTTACGAATTTTCGGACAACATTGTTGACGGGCTTAAAACCAACATTCCTACGATCAGGCGGCACGCCGGGGACATCAAGGATGCTCTGGAGACATTCGCAGAACCGTTGCTAAAAGTAGGTGGGTGGATGGTAAATAATCCGGATGTTATCGCCGGAGGACTCGCTGCCATCGGAACTACAATTACAACCCTGAAGTTAGCAAAAACCATTACAAGTACAGCCACAGCCATGAATGCACTCCGGTTGGCGGTAACGGGCAATCCAGTTACCGCCGCTATCGGAGTGGCAGCACTTGCCGGTGGGGCCATAGTAGGAATTGCCACTAAGGTTAAGATTGCGAATACCGAACTAAAGAAACAAAAGCTGTCGGATTCGTTCGGGAATATCACATTGTCCTTGTCAGAATTACAGGACACGGCCAGGGATATTCTGGATAAAGAAACATTAAAAGATCTTGGTTTAGCGATGGGAGAGATGAAAAAGGTTTCGTCATTTGCCGACGATATCAGCAATAGTTCGGATGCCCTGAGAAAACTCACATGGAAAGTGAGCATGGGTATGGAACTTAACGAAAGCGATCAGACGCTTTTCCAGACATCCATTGACAGCATGATTCAAAACAGCATTGCCCTGGTCGAACAGGCCCGGTATACGGCGCACCTTAACGTTAATGCCCTGTTTGGCGGAGAAAGTCAAACCGGTAATGAGCTGATTACTGGATTTGACGCTCTATATGAAGGTATTAACGAACAGATAAAAATAAAAGGGATGCAATTAGGTGCGGTTTATAAAAATGCCATGGAGGATGGAATCATTGATTCCCGTGAAGCTAAGATTATACAGGAACTACAAGCAGAGCTGGCAAGGATAACGGATCAGGTTGCACAGTCTCAACTGGATGCCAGGCTTGAACGCATTCACCTGCAGTACAGCGGCAAGGACCTGGACAAGGAAACATTCCAGAACCTCCAGAAGGAAATCCAAAGCCAGATTACAGAGGCATCAGCATCAGCAGGCCAATCTTACGAATACAGCCTGGGGGCACTTAAACTCCAATTGGATCGCAGTCAATCGGGGGAAATCACTGCCGGTGATGCGGCATATCTGACGCAAACGATGTATGACAGCCTAAAAAGGGAGCTGGATGCCGGACTGCTTGAACGTCAGATGGAGCTTGAACTAAAAGGCATCAATTTCCAGACACAGACGATTGCAGATGCATTTTCGGAAGACCTAAGCGAGATAACCCCGCAAATGGGTAAAAACCTTAATCTGGCAATGGAAGAGACCTTAAAATATATCAACTGGTCCGGGAATGCCGCAAATGGCTGGACGTATGACCAGGTTGCACAATGGCTGGATATTGACGGGCTGGACAAAGCAACAAGAGATGCACTAAAAGAATTATGGTCGAATATGGAACCGGAATTTAATAATCTGCTGGCAATGAAAAACCAATATGAAGCAGTTGGGAAAGAAGTACCTGAATCGGTAAAAAAAGGTATCAATGATGCTGCTGCTATCGGGATTCTTGCCGGAAGTGCAGATGCATTGTGGTCAGCCATGGGAAGTACTGCCGAGTCGAGCCCACAGTTCCAGGAAGTACTTGCCACAATGCATAACAACGGAGTCCTCATGCCTGACGGGGTGGCAAAGGGAATTAAAGATAATGCGGATACGGTAAAGCAAGGCATTAACTCTTTGTATTTAGAGACTAATTCATATCTTAAACAGAAATTCAATTCATTTACAATTGATTCAACAGTGAATGTAAACTATTCCGTTCAAGGATCCTCTCTCCCTTTCTCTGTCAGGGGGGCAGCCGAACATGCAGACGGCGGCATCTTCCAGAATCCTCACCTCGGCTGGGTTGCAGAAGCCGGATATCCGGAAGCAATTATTCCCCTTGACGGGTCCCGAAATGCTGTCAGTATCTGGGAAGAAGCGGGAGAACGCCTGGGGATATTTGACAAAGGCACGAACAATTCCATGGCCTCACAATCATCGGCAGCAGGAGCGCAAAACAGAGATGAAAGCAGGATCACATATGCTCCCGTGTTCAATGTCCCGGCAGGGAGTGAAGGCAGGATTAAAGAGATTGCGGAAAATGAATATCAGAAATTTGAACAATTCATGAAACAATTTCAGCGTGACAATAAAAGACTGGCATTTTAAGGGGTGATGACAATGAAGACCTATACAACGGTGAGCGGCCAAACCTGGGACCAGATTGCCTATGAGAATTATGGTGAGGAAAAATATTGCGGATATCTCATGGATGCCAACCGGGACAAATTGGATTACTTTGTATTTCCTGATGGAGTGATTCTTAAGCTGCCGGATAAAGATGATTTGATATCCACATCGGTTCCAAGTGATTATCCAACATGGAGGGCGCAACTAAATGGCTAAAGCAAGATATGTAGAATGCAGCGTTTTGTATGATGGTCAGGAAGCAGGATTATCCGCCAGACTTATGAGTTTGAATTACACAGACAATTCTTCTGGCGTATCAGATGAAATTGTATTGACTTTTGAAGGCCGCGATGCAGACTGGCTGAGGAATGACTTTGTACCGGAAAAGGAGCACGATCTGGATGTGACGTTCTTCCTCAACAACTGGCTTAAGGATGGAGATCGTCTGCCCTATCACTGCGGCAACTTTACCCTTGATGATCTGACTTATTCCGGAAGCCCCAGGCAGTGTGTTATTCGTGGTGTATCAGTACCGGCGGCCCAATCGTTTCAGACAGACCCATTATCAAAAACATGGAAACAAGTAACATTACGGCAGATTGCCGAGGAAATGATGGTAAAATACAGTATGGCAGACCTGTACTACTGGGCCGGCGAGCCGGTCATTGAAACGGTCGAGCAGGACAAACAGACAGACAGTCAATTTTTATACGATATCTGCGAGAAGCAGGGAAACTTCCTGAAAATCTACAAAAAGGCCCTCGTTATCTTTGATAAGGCGTTATATGAGCCACGTGGTATCACTGGTTATTTTACAGAAACGGACTTTGCCGAAAGCTGGTCATGGAACAGCACCTTGAATGGAACTTACACCGGAGCCACCATATCATATACCGGTCCTAAGCCGGAAAAAAGGAAAAAGGGTGTAAAACAGCAGGTCATTGAAGTTACGGTAGGGGAGGGGCCGAGACTGTTGCATCTTAATGAAAAGGCGGAGAACGAAGGTGAGGCACAGAGGATTGCAAAAGCAAGAATCAATGCAGAGAATGAGAAAGCAGTGACTTTATCGTTTTCGGCTATGGGAAACCCGAATATCGTTGCTACCTGCAATATCGAAGTAATTGGAATGGGGCGATGCAATGGAAAGTATTTTGTCGATAAGGTGACACATCGAATCACCGGAGGCAACCAATACACAATGGATGTTTCCGGGTATCGAATTTTTGACAGATTATAGTACTGTAAAAGGAGTGATAATTTGAGTGATAGCAGCATAAGACTTGGCTTTGTCAGTTCGTATAATGCGGCGACCGGAATGGCATCCATCTATTATCCGGACAGAAACCATCAGGTTACAAGTGAACTTCCGGTATATTCCCCTTTTGGATTGCTGCAAAAGCTGAACAAAGATGATCCTGTCTATGTGCTCCACCTTGGCAGCGGGACAGAAACAGGAGTTGTACTTGGCGGCTACTCAGTAGACGGGGATGTGCCGGCGGCAGAAATTTCTACCGACGGCAGCAACCTGATCCTGAAGGATTCTGCCAATACCACAACCCTGGGAAACATCCTGGCAAGATTGGCCGCCATAGAGAGCCGGCTCACGGTTGTAGAGGGGAAGGTATAACATGGCGAAAATAGGAAACTGGGGCAGCGGGATAAAATTTCAGACCAGCGATCAAAAGATCCTGACATTTACGAATTTTAAGAGAAAACTATCGGTTCGGACAAGTAAACATAACATGGTCAACGGAAAGCCAAAGATAGAATTCCATGGGGAAGATCTCCAGAGTATTACCTTCACGATAGAACTGAATGCGATGCTTGGAGTGAAGCCAAAAACGGTTGAAAAGAAATTGATAAACCAGATGAATGAGGGGATGGTGGCCCCGCTGGTAATCGGTGGCAGAAGTATTTGCCAGAAAGCAATGCTGACAGGGATAAGCAGTTCTTATAACGTAGTTCTGGCTAAAGGGGAAATTCTCTCCATGAACATCGATATAACTATGACAGAGTACAACTAAGGGGGAAGATATGGAATTGAATTTTATGTCTGAAAACAATTCACAGAAGATGCAGGACATCATTCGGTGCTTAACGAATCTCTTAAGCATTCCCAGCGGATCCATCCCCCTGTCCAGAAGGTTGGGGCTGGACTGGGCAAACCTGTCAAAGATACCGCAGGATATGGAGAATGATATCGCTACTGATATTGTAGGAAAAGTGGATGAGTTTGAACCAAGGGTTTCCGTCAGCGAAGTCACATTTTCTTACGACGAGGATGGAATGGCAACGGCAAATATTTTATTAGAAGAAGGTGATGAGTTTGGCGATTAATAATAATCTAAGACCGATCGAAGAGTACCCGGATATCAGTTTTATTGAAAACTACACAATGGAGCAGCTGGCGGCAGATATGGTCCAGTGGTTTAAGGACAAGAGAAAGGAACTGACCGGGGAAGATATTGTACTGGGAAAAGCGGACGACAGAAGGATTATCCTTTTGACGGGCGCTTATTTTATTTATCAGGGCTATATGTATACGGACGATGCCGGCAAGATGGGACTGCTTAAGTACAGCAGGTCCGATTATCTTGAAAACTTGGGAGCCCTAAAACACATCTACCGGAAGGAGGCAGCCGGCGCAACGACAACAATCCGGTTTAGCATGAACACTGCCAGAAATACCACTACCGGGATACCGCGGGGGACCAGGCTGACCGCCGGTGATGGTGTGTATTTTTCTACAGAGAAATACGGAGAAATTGTGATCGGGGAAACACAGGTTGATATTTCAGCGCTTTGCACGGTTGCCGGTGCTGCGGGAAACAATTATGACATTGGCGATATCAAGACAATTGTGGACCCGGTTCCCTTCATCGACGGCGCAATGAATATCACGAAGCCAGAGAACGGCGCGGACGTGGAAAGCGACGATTCCCTGCGGCAGAGAATCTATATCGCACCAGCATCCTACAGTACAGCCGGATCCATTGATTCTTATGAGTATTTCGTAAGAGAATACAGCGCAGATATCCTTAATGTACGCGTCATAAGCCCAGAGCCCGGAGTGGTCCGGATCAGCTACTTATTGGACCGTGGTGTAATACCGGGAGAAGAATCTATTACCGGACTACAGGAGTACTTATCCCAGTCCGATATCCGGCCACTTACGGATAAAGTGGAGGTGGTGGCACCAGGAACGGTAGAATATGACCTGAGTATAACTTATTATATCAATCAGAGTGACCAGAACAGGGCAAATGTGATCCAGCAAAAAGTCAATGAAGCGGTCGAAGAATACACCCTCTGGCAGAAAACAGAAATTGGTCGGGATATCAATCCGGATGTACTAATGGAAAAGATAATCAGCGCAGGGGCCAAGAGGGCGGAGATCACAAGCCCGCAATTCACTATTGTAAGTGATACCGCAGTGGCTTCCCTGGTAACGCAGGCAGTAATCTACGGAGGATTAGAATATGATTAAATATTCGGATGCCGAGTTAATCTCTGTACTACCCCCATACATCAAAAACGATGCAGATACCCAGGCGATCAGCTACGCTTTTAAAATGGGAATGGCAAAAACCATACAGTTTTCAAAGCTGACCTCACTGTATGCCAACATCAATGAAGTCAGCGAAGAAATACTGGATCTTATGGCCCTGGAACTTGGAACGCAATACTACGATGGAGACATGAGCGTCAAAACCAAACAAAAGCTGATAAAAAATACATTGGCCTGGTACAAGAAGGCAGGAACACCCAGCGCAGTGGCGGAACTGATAGAAATTGTCTTCGGCGAGGGGGAGATTGTCGAATGGTTTGATTTCACAGAGCCGCCATATACACCAAATACATTTGACATTATCACAAATGCAACTATGACAGAGGAAATGATAGAATACTTTCTTTCTATCATAAGAAAAGTAAAAAATGCACGCTCCCACATTCGTAGAATCCAATCTGTCAGAAGAACGGATACCAAATGGTACGTTGGCAGCGCCGCGGTCAGCATACCGGATAGGCACGCGTTTAATCACCGCCAGATGGATATAGATGTCAACGGCCAGCAATATGGTGCGGCTGGGGCAATATCTTATCCGAAAGTTACAATCGACAATAATAAGATGCTTAAGCCTGCGGAAGTGGCAGGGCAGAATCATGCAGCGAGCGGGTACCGCATGATGTGCAAGACAATTATCATCAACCAAACCATTAAAACAAGAGAAAATCATCAGAGGCAGCAAGCGGCCACTGGTGTTATTTTTTATCCAAAAACCGCAATCAATTAAAGGAGGAATCAGTTATGGCAAATTTTCATTCAGCAGTTTTGACAAAGGATGGAATTGAACTGCTGGCAAAAGCCCAGTCAGGACTAACAGCAATCGAATTTACAAAGACAGCCACCGGTGATGGTGTATATGCAGAGGGAGAATCCCTCATGGAAAAAACGGCACTAAAATCACAGAAGCAGGAATTTCCAATCAATACGCTTTCAATTGTCAATGATGCAACGGTTTATCTTAAATTCATAATTACAAATAAGCAGGAAAGCGGCGATCTGACAGCAGGTTATTATGTGAAGGAGGTTGGTGTCTTTGCGAATGATCCGGATAAGGGAGAAATATTATATTCGATTGCCATTGCCGTTACCGACCAGTGGGATTACCTGCCGGCATATAACTCTCTTTTGCCATCAACCATAACCATGGAATTCTACACAGAAGTGGCTAATGCAGAAACAGTATATATAACCGCCAGCGACGGTGTTTATGTGCTGCAAGAAGATTTTGATCAGACAATTGCACAGATCTATCAGGATATGAATGTGAGTGGCGGGATCTCGCCGGCAGATGATAACATGATTTATTTGGGCAGAGAGTTGACAGAGTTTTCATGGGAGGAATTATCCGATATAGCGAAAGCAGGAACCACAGCAGAACATGACATCCATGTTGGGGATTATAAGACACTTACACTCTCCCATACCGAACGAGATATTACAACAGAGTATCCGATACGTATGCAGGTGGCAGGAATTAAT
>Ga0153947_1000242_pt1 | contig 26311 bp, 26 predicted proteins | sample TSNJ031MetaG_FD_104697 | JGI IMG/M metagenome (GOLD analysis project Ga0153947, IMG submission 104697) | Attine ant fungus gardens microbial communities from New Jersey, USA - TSNJ031 MetaG | ecosystem: Host-associated > Fungi > Mycelium > Unclassified | place: USA: New Jersey, Wharton State... | reverse complement strand
TTCTCGATGAATTATGATATTACCGGTCTCATCACCATGAATAACGCCCTGGAATCCCTGATCAGCACTCCTGACGATGAGAAGACCAAGCCCCCTAAGCGGATTACTAATAATGTCAATGATCTGCTGGACGATCTGATCGCCCAGTCGGTTGAACTGGTAGGCAAACCGGTGGCGTTAATGACTAAAGAAGATAAAATCGCAGCAATACAATTTTTAAATGATACCGGTGCTTTCCTGATCACAAAATCAGGAGATAAAGTTTCTTCATACTTTGGTATCTCCAAATTTACACTGTACAGCTATATGGATGCTGCAAATAAGCCTGCCGGTGAGCCGCAATAACTTTATTTAAGGAGGATTAATGGTGAATCAAATAAAATGGACAGCGAATAAGCTGCCAAAAACTGAAGATCGAAATCTAGCGCTTCTTTCTATCGAACATGCCAAAGAGGTCAAGAATTTCCACGAGAGTTTCCCGCAATACGACAAGACACCTCTCGTACAGCTGAATAAAATGGCTGAACACCTCGGGCTTAAACAGATTTTTGTCAAAGACGAATCCTATCGTTTTGGTTTAAATGCTTTCAAAGTACTGGGCGGCTCTTATGCAATCGCGAAGTATATCGCCGGGAAACTCGGAAAGGACATCTCGGAACTTCCTTATAACGTCCTTACTGACCATGCTTTACGCGAAGAATTCGGCCAGGGCACCTTTTTCACGGCGACCGACGGCAATCATGGCCGCGGCATTGCCTGGGCCGCTAATAAGCTAAGACAGAAATGTGTCGTATACATGCCCATCGGAACGACCCAGACCCGTCTGGATCACGTCCTTCGTGAAAATGCCAAAGCTACTATCGAAGACTTAAATTATGACGATTGCGTCAGGAAAGCTGCTGCCGAAGCCGATGCTGCGGAAAACGGCGTCATCATACAGGATACTGCCTGGGAGGGTTATGAAGAAATCCCCACCTGGATCATGCAGGGTTACGGAACGATGGCCTATGAAGCCGACCAGCAGCTGGCCGATTATGGCTGCGAACGTCCTACCCATATATTTGTTCAAGCCGGTGTCGGTTCTCTGGCCGGAGCTGTGCAGGGTTATTTTGCTAACCGTTATCCGGATCAAGAGCCCAAAGTGATTATCGTTGAAGCTGATGTTGCTTCCTGTCTGTATGACGGCGCTATGGCCGGAGACGGAGAGCCCCGCACTGTCGGCGGCAATATGCTGACCTTGATGAACGGGCTGGCCTGCGGAGAACCCAGTACCATATCGTGGGATATATTAAGAAATCATTCCCATATGTTTGCAGCCTGCCCGGATTGGGTAACAGCAAAGGGAATGAGGATTCTGGCGGCACCGCTTAGCGGTGATGCACCGGTTACTGCCGGTGAATCCGGCGCGGTGACAATGGGACTCCTGTATACGATTATGACCGATGATACATATAAAGATTTACGCATCCAGCTGGAATTAGACGAGAACTCCAGCGTACTGCTCTTCTCAACCGAAGGCGATACAGATCCTGGACGTTATCAATCAATCGTTTGGGATGGAGCAAATTCACTGTAAAAATTTAGGAGGAATGGAAATGAATTTTAAAGAAATTAGATCTGCTGCTGAAAATTACCAAAAGGATATGACCGCTTTCTTAAGAGCAATCGTCCGCAACCCGGGTGAAAGCTGTGATGAAAAGGCTCACATCGACACGATTGCTGCAGAAATGAAAAAACTGAACTTTGACGAAGTCCAGATCGACCCGCAGGGAAACGTGATCGGCTATATGGGCACCGGCAGCCGGATCATTGCTTATGATGCGCATATTGATACAGTTGGTATCGGTAATATTGCAAACTGGGATTTCGATCCGTATGAAGGTTATGAAAACGACACCGAAATCGGCGGCCGCGGCGTGTCCGACCAGTGCGGCGGTCTTGTTTCCGCGGTATACGGAGCAAGAGTCATGAAGGATATGAACCTTATTCCGGAAGACTGCAAGATCATGGTAACCGGAACTGTTCAGGAAGAAGACTGCGACGGTCTCTGCTGGCAGTACATCATCAACGAAGACAAGGTTCGTCCTGAATTCGTCGTGATCACCGAACCGACCAACAACAAAATCTACCGCGGACACCGCGGCCGGATGGAAATCCGGGTTGAGGTCGATGGTGTTTCCTGCCATGGTTCCGCACCGGAGCGAGGCGAAAATGCGATCTATAAGATGGCTGAAATCCTGCTGAATATTCGTGACCTGAATGAAAATGATGCTGCCGACGAAACCGAAATCAAGGGTCTGGTGAAGATGCTGGAAGAAAAATATAATCCGCAGTATCAAGAAGCTAACTTCTTAAGCCGCGGCACTATTACTACTTCCGAGATTTTCTTTACCTCTCCAAGCCGCTGTGCGGTAGCTGACGGCTGCTTTGTTTCCCTTGACCGCCGGATGACCGCGGGTGAGACCTGGGAGAGTTGTCTGGATGAGATCCGCGCCCTGCCGGCAGTTAAAAAATACGGCGCAAGGGTGAGCATGTACAATTATAACCGTCCTTCCTACACCGGATTGGTTTATGAGACCGAATGCTACTTCCCGACCTGGGTCATTCCTGAAGATCATCCTGCCTGCCAGGCGGTGGCAGAGGCCTTTGATGGTACATACGGAGATCCAATCGTTGATAAATGGACCTTCTCCACCAATGGTGTTTCCATCATGGGACGTGAAGGTATCCCCTGTATCGGCCTTGGACCAGGGAAAGAAGAAGAAGCCCATGCGCCTAACGAAAAGACCTGGAAAGCAGACCTCGTACAATGTGCTGCTGTATATGCCTGTGTTCCTGCTTTATATTTTAAGAAATAGTATATAACCGGTTAAGAAAGACTCCTTCCCCTTTTGTCTTTTCTTAAATAAATCAAAAAATAGCTGATGGAGGATTAAATGAAAACACTACAAACCTATATTGATAAGCTTAATGCATTGAATTTCAAAGAAATGTATAACAATGATTTTTTCCTGACCTGGGAAAAATCAGATGACGAAATCGAAGCCGTTTTCCTGGTCGCAGATGCCCTGCGCTATATGCGTGAGAATAACATCTCAACCAAAGTATTCGAAAGCGGTCTCGGCATTTCCCTGTTCCGCGATAACTCTACCCGTACCCGTTTCTCTTTTGCTTCGGCATGTAATCTGCTGGGGCTTGAAGTTCAGGATCTGGATGAGGGCAAATCACAGATCGCCCATGGTGAAACGGTTCGTGAAACAGCTAATATGATTTCCTTTATGGCCGATGTGATCGGTATCCGTGATGACATGTATATCGGCAAAGGTAATGCTTACATGCATGAAGTTGTTGATGCTGTAAAAGACGGGAATAACGATGGTATTCTGGAGCAAAAACCAACTCTGGTAAACCTCCAGTGCGATATTGACCATCCGACCCAGGCAATGGCTGATATGCTTCATATCATCCACGAATTCGGCGGTGTGGAAAACTTAAAAGGCAAGAAACTTGCTATGACCTGGGCTTACTCCCCTTCTTACGGCAAACCGCTTTCGGTTCCGCAGGGTATCATCGGACTAATGAGCCGCTTTGGCATGGATGTCGTTTTAGCCCATCCGGAAGGGTATGAAGTATTTGAAGATGTAAAAAAAACAGCAGAGCAAAACGCCGAAAAAACCGGCGGCTCTTTCAAGAAAACAAACGATATGGCCGAAGCTTTCAAAGATGCCGACATCGTTTATCCGAAGAGCTGGGCTCCTTTCGCAGCGATGGAAAAGCGTACTGATCTTTATGCCAAAGGTGATTCTCAGGGTATCGCCGATCTGGAAAAAGAATTGCTGGCACAAAACGCTGAGCACAAAGACTGGACCTGCACTGAAGAATTGATGAAGACGACCAAAGACGGCAAGGCATTATACATGCACTGTCTCCCTGCCGATATCACCGGCGTGAGCTGTGATGAAGGCGAAGTAGAAGCTTCTGTATTCGACCGCTACCGTAATCCGCTTTATAAAGAAGCAAGCTATAAGCCATATATCATCGCTGCGATGATCTTCCTGGCGAAATTTGAAAATCCTCAGAAAATTCTTAAAAAATTAGAAGAAAAAGGTGTATCCAGAATCTTTAAATAAAAAACGGAGGTATAACATGGCCAAAAAGAAAAGAATTGTCATCGCCCTGGGCGGCAACGCCCTGGGAAACAATCTTCCGGAACAAATGGAAGCAGTTAAGACTACTGCCAAAGCAATCGTAGATCTGATTCAGGAAGACTGTCAGGTAATCGTCGTACACGGAAACGGCCCCCAGGTAGGTATGATCAACAACGCCATGAGTGCTCTCTCCCGTGAAAACCCCGATCAGCCCAACACTCCTCTCTCGGTATGTGTTGCCATGAGTCAGGCTTACATCGGCTATGACCTGCAAAATGCATTACGGGAAGAATTACTGGTCCGGGGCATTGAAGAAATCCCGGTGACCACCATGATCACGCAAATGCGGGTGAACAGTGATGAACCGGCCTTCTTAGATCCGACCAAGCCGATCGGCCATTTTATGACCAGAGAAGAGGCTGATACCGCGGCTGAAAAATATGGCTATGCAGTGAAAGAAGACTCCGGCCGCGGCTACCGCCGGGTCGTCGCTTCACCGAAGCCAATGGAGATCATCGAATTACGGGCAATCCGCTCACTCGTGGACGACGGCCAGCTGGTCATCGCCTGCGGCGGCGGCGGTATCCCGGTTACATTAGAGAATAAGCATCTAAAAGGTGCCAGCGCAGTTATCGACAAAGATTTCGCAGCCTGTCTGCTGGCCGAAGAACTGGACGCCGACTGCCTGATCATCTTAACCGCAGTGGAAAAAGTAGCTGTTAATTTCGGCAAGCCTGATCAGCAGTGGTTAAGCACAATGAATGTGAAAGAGGCTGAACAGTATATCAAAGAAGGGCAATTTGCCTCGGGATCTATGCTTCCTAAGGTAGAAGCCGCTGTGAAATTCGTAAAATCTAAAAGTGGGCGTGAAGCAATCATTACGCTCCTGGAGAAAGCAAGGGATGGTATCAACGGCACTACTGGTACTCATATCTGTGAATAACCCCCGGAAAGGAGAACTTATGAACAAAGAAAAACAATATGCTTCCGTATTTGATCTGAACGGCCGGCCAAAATTCAGCGAATCTCTGCCACTGGCAATCCAGCATGTGGTAGCGATGATCGTCGGCTGTGTAACCCCATCACTCATTATCGCCCAGGTAGCAGACTTATCTCCGGCTGCCAAAATCATCTTAATCCAGGCTGGATTGACCATGTCGGCCTTAACAACCTTCCTGCAGCTCTTTCCGATCGGAAAGAAAAACGGCTTCCAGTTAGGCTCTGGTCTGCCCATGATCATGGGGATCAGTTTTGCCTACCTGCCAAGTATGCAGGCCATCGCTGAGTCTAATGATGTCGCTACAATTTTAGGTTCCATGATAGTCGGTGGATTGGTTGCGGTCATCGTTGGTTTATTTATGAAAAAGATTCAGAAATTCTTTCCTCCGCTGATTGCAGGGACGGTCGTATTTACGATCGGTCTCTCACTATATCCGACGGCGGTTCGCTATATGGCCGGCGGTTCCGGTAATCCCGATTTTGGCTCGTGGCAAAACTGGCTCATTGCTCTGATCACGTTAGCAGTGGTAACCGGTTTGAACCATTTCGCCAAAGGGTTTTTGAAATTATCTTCTATCCTTGTCGGCGTTTTAGTCGGTTATGTGATCGCTCTGGCAATGGGTATGGTGGACTTTTCCAGCGTTGCTTCAGCCGGTTTATTCCAGTTGCCGAAGTTTATGTACTTTGGAATCCGTTTTGATATATCTTCTTGCGTTGCCCTGGGACTGTTGTTTGCTATCAACTCGGTTCAGGCAATCGGCGATTTCTCAGCTACAACAAGCGGCGGTATGGATCGTCAGCCAACTGGAAGGGAACTGCAGAACGGCGTGGTCGGATATGGATTATCCAATATGGTCTCCGCCCTCTTCGGCGGACTGCCGTCCGCTACATATAGTCAGAACGTCGGTATCGTAGCTACCACTAAAGTAATCAACCGGGGCGTTTTCGGTCTGGCCGGTGTTATTATTCTGATCGCTGGTCTGGTTCCTAAATTCTCAGCAATACTGACCACCATTCCCTCTTGTGTACTGGGTGGTGCCACTGTTTCGGTGTTCGCTTCGATAGCAATGACCGGTATCAAATTAATCGTCGAAAGTGAAGAAACGTTGAATTACCGGAATACTTCCATTATCGGTCTATCAGTAGCCTTGGGCATGGGCGTTACGCAAGTAGCCGATTGTTTCGTGCAGTTTCCTGACTGGGTGACTACCGTATTTGCTAAATCTCCTACGGTTGTTGCTACAATTGCAGCGATCTTGCTCAATCAGCTCCTTCCTAAAGCAGAGCAAAAGAAAGCAGTCCAGACCGCAGAAAATGAATAAAATATTTATCTGAAACAAGGGGATGCTGCCCACCAAAGTGGACACAGCATCCCCATTTCTATTCATTCTCTTTCATTCCCAGAAATACTTTCTCACCTGTAATCGGCAGTTCTCTGATCCATATCTGAGTTGCATTATAAATCGCTGCCGCAATGGCTGGCGGCGGCGTACTGATCACCACTTCACCAATCGATTTTGCCCCGAACGGACCGCTTTCTTCATAGCTGCTTTCTAATTCCACCCGGATATTTCCCACGTCCAGTCTGGTGGGAATTTTATACTGCATAAACGAGTTACTGTAATTCTTGCCTTTTTCGCTATACACAATATCCTCATAAAGCGCCATACCGATTCCCTGAGCCAATCCGCCTTCTGCCTGAACCTTGCATAAATTGGGATTGATCGGGGTACCGCAGTCCACCACACCGACATAATCGATCAATTCAATCTGACCGGTTTCCATATCTACCTCCACTTCTGCCATTCCAACCATAAATGGCGGCGGAGAAATCGGCGAGGAATGTGATTCGGTCGCAAAAAGAGCCGTTTCATTGCCGCACATCGCCTGATTAGCAAGATTTTTTAAGGTAATGCTCTTCTGCTCCTTTAAACAGCTCACCCGGCTGCCGTCAAAATCTGTTTCCTCATACCCGCAATCCAATGCTCCGGCCCCTTCTTTCCGAATCCGTTCAATCAGACTCTCACAGGTCTTAACGACCGCCATTCCGGTGACATAGGCGGTACTGGAGGCATAAGAACCGGTATCATAAGGAGAGGTATCGGTATCTACACCGTGCACAATGATATTATCCACATCGCATCCCAGGCAGTCAGCCGCTATCTGGGCAAGCGTCGTATCGCATCCGGTTCCCATATCGGCCGCTCCGGTCATAAGGCTGTAGAAGCCGTCATCATTTACTTTAATGCTGATGGCTGCCGTATCCACATGAGATATCCCTGATCCCTGCATATTCATTGCCACACCGACACCGCGGACCTTACCGTTACCCATATCTCTGGCCGGAAATTTCTCATCCCAGTCCATCATCTTTTTAGCGGTCGCCATACATTTATCCAGCGCACAGCTATTCAGGGTTTCACCGTAATATGCCGGCATAACATCACCAGATCTGAGCATATTTAGCTCACGGATAGCGGCCGGATCCATACCCAGTTTATCAGCCAGCTCATTTACTGCCGATTCCAGCGCAAATACCCCCTGGGTCGCACCATATCCGCGGTATGCCCCGGCTGCCATATGATTGGTATATACCACATCATAAGAAAACCGGAATGCTTCAGCCCTGGCATATAAAGGAATGGTCTTGTGTCCGGTCAGCCCGACGGTAGTCGGTCCATGATCACCAAAAGCTCCGGCATTGGACAAGGCATACATATCAATCGCTCTGATCACACCCTGCTTATCGGCACCAACCCGGACCTTTACCTCCATCTCATGGCGGGGGGAAGATGCAATCTGCGACTCTTCCCTGGTATATACGATCTTCGCCGGCCTTCCCGTTTTCAGAGTGACTATCGCCGGATACGGTTCGGAAACGGCCGTCTGTTTCGCGCCAAAACCACCGCCCATCCGGGGCTTGATCACCCGGATTCTGGACTTCGGAATGCCCAGTCCGTTGGAAAGGATCCGCCGTACATGAAAAGGAACCTGAGTGGAAGAAACCACGTTGAGCCGGCCAAAGGCATCCAGATAGGTATAGGTCCTGAAAGTCTCCATCATCGCCTGTTGATTGGCTTTCGTGCGATAGGTTCGTTCCACCGTAAAATCACAGGCTGCCAGGACTGCATCCACATCTCCCATAGCATCCTTACTACTGGCTACGAGATTCCGTTTTGGATCACCGCCCACTTCTACCAGCGCCCGCCAATTATCCTCCGGGTGGATGACAATTTCCGAATCTTTAGCCTGCCGTAAATCTAGAATCGGCTCCAGTACCCGGTATGCTATCTTCAGCAATTTCATTGCCCGGTCAACAGCCTTTTCACTCTCACCTGCTATGATTGCCGCCGCATCACCGATAAAACGCATTCTCTGATCCAATATCAGCCGGTCATAAGGGCTGAATTCGGGATAGGTCTGTCCGGCGGTGGTATAACGCTGATCAGGAACGTCTTCATAGGTTAATATGCACACAATGCCCGGCACCTTCAGCGCCGCTGTCTGATCAATCTCTTCAATCAGCGCATGAGCATAAGGGCTTCGAACCACCTTTACAACCAGGCATTCCGGCGGAGCAATGTCATCGGTATAAACCGGCTGCCCGGTCACCAGCGCCATCGCATCTTTTTTTCTGATTCCACTATTTACTGAATTCATGAGACCACCGCCTTTTTCTGATCCAGATAACTTTTTATCGCTCTCAGCTGCCCCATATATCCGGTACAGCGGCACAAATTCCCCGACAGATATGCTTTAATCTCATCCTCAGAGGGGTCCTCTAATTCTTTGCTCATGGCAAGAACATTTATGATAAAACCAGGACTGCAGAAACCACACTGTTCCGCTCCCTGATCGGCCAGAAAGCCGCCGAATTCCTCCGCTTCTTCTCTGACCCCTTCCAGGGTCTCCACCCGCCGTTCCGCTGCTCTGGCTGCCAAAACTGAACAGGATAGAACCGGTTTCTCATCCAGAAGTACGGTACACAAACCGCAGTTAGCCGTCTCACATCCCCGCTTCACACTGTAACATCCATGCTTGCGGACAAAATCCAACAGCAATGTATCCGCATCGATGACATCCTCGATTAATTTTCCATTCAACCACATTTTAATTACCATAAGACACCTCCTCTAATGCTTTCAGTGCCCGGTAGATGCTTACTGCTGCAAGATGTTCCCGATACTCTGCACTCCCCCGCATATTGCTGCCGTATTTAAATTTCTTTGCCGTATCCCGGGCAAAGTTTTTAAAGTCTTCTTCCGTGTTAATATCTGCTAAATCACTCCTGTTTATCTCTAATACCTCTGCTTTCATCGGCCGTGCACCAAAGGACAGGTAAAGCTTGTCCTCTGTAAATGACGCCGCACTTGCAAGGATCGGGAAATCGGTTCTGGTCCTCCGAAATGACTGATATACTGCTGACCGCCTGTCCTTCCGGATAATGATCCGGACCAAAATATCATTATCCCGCGGCAGTTTTATAAAATCATGAAGGGAAACAAGCCCTCCCTGATATAATTCTACATAAGTATCCAGAGTTAATAAACAGGTCAGGATATCGGAAAACCCAAACCGCCCGAATATACTGCCACCAATGGTTGCACAATTGCGAAACTGTACCCCTACAATATGCTGCAGGCTTTCTTTGATCACACCATCATAACAGCTGTTAAGCGAATGATTGACCTCCAACTCCCGCAAACTGCACATGGCACCAATGGTAAACTTTTCTTCATCCTCCTCGATCTGATCAAGCCCCAGACCGGAAAGATCAATTACCGTCTGAACACTGCGTTTTCCCATTTTCAGCCAGAGCATTCCGCCCAGGACCACATTAGTCCTCTTCTGATTCAGTTGATAAGCTTCTTCAAGGCTTGCCGCTCTGACATAATTTTTTACTCTTATCAAACTCCGTTTCCTCCCTCATTCTTTTGTACTCTGCCCAGCAATATACTATTTTTATTTTAGCATATCTACCCTCAATTGACAATGAACACACGGTTTTGAAGGTAAATAAGTCATTAAGAATTCTTAATATATTTTCCAATAGCTGTCATATATATAACTATATTAATAAATAAATGAATGGGGAAAATTTATGCAAATACATGTTGTACAGTCCGGAGACACGGTAAATAATATTGCTGACAGATATGATGTTTCATCGGACTCTATCATTTATGTGAATCAATTAGTATATCCTTATTATATGGTGATAGGGCAGGCTCTGCTGATTCATGATGACAGAGATGAATTAGAAAGGGAAACTGTTAAAGTGAATGGATATGCTTATCCATTCATTAGTCCATGGGTATTAAGAGAAACGCTGCCTTTCCTTACGGAATTATCTATTTTCTCGTATGGATTCACTACCGATGGGGATTTAGTTATGCCGCCTTTGGATGATACATGGATGATAGAAGCGGCAGAAGAATATAATGTATTACCTATTCTTACACTAACACCTTTTGGACCGGAGGGAACCTTTAATAATTACCTGATCAGTGTAATTGTTAATGATCTGCAGGCACAGCAGAATTTGATTAATCAACTGGAGCAGACGATAATGACCAAGGGGTTTAAAGGCGTTGATATTGATTTTGAATATATTTTAGCAAAAGACAGGGATGCTTTTACTGAATTTGTAAGAAATGTAACCAATAGCGTAAATGCTCTTGGTTATGAAGTGTCGGTAGCTTTAGCGCCAAAAACTTCAAGTGAGCAGGGAGGGATTCTCTTTGAGGGAAAAGATTTTGCAGCACTTGGAGCGGCAGCGAATCATGTGCTGTTAATGACATATGAGTGGGGGTACACATATGGTCCGCCAATGGCCGTAGCCCCTATTAATATGGTGCGCAAAGTAGTGGATTATGCTATAACACAAATACCAAGAGAAAAAATCAATTTAGGTATACCAAATTATGGATATGACTGGCCTCTTCCGTTTATACAAGGGGTTACACGGGCAACAACAATAGGAAATGTGGAAGCTGTACAGATTGCAATAGCCAACGGGGCTGATATTCAATTTGATACACTTGCACAGAGCCCTTTCTTTCGATATTGGAAAGATGGCATTGAACATGAAGTATGGTTTGAAGATGTCCGCAGTTTAAAAGCGAAGTTTGAACTAATAAAGGAATATAGCTTGCGCGGAGCGGGGTATTGGCAAATCATGAGATTCTTTCGGGCTAATTGGATTCTGTTACAGGATATGTTTTATATTGTGTAATAAATGACCTGAATTCTTAAGTGAACTGACCTCCAATCGCTAGATTTTTTAGGTCTAACTTTTGGAGGTCAGTTCAAACTAGAACTAATTTAACCGGAAGCTTATTATGAAAACCTTTTAGGCATGAATCTCTTCCTGATTGTCTGCCTTGACTAAAGCGTACATGTTCATATCGACTGCTTTTCCGTTTTTTATAGCATTCTTGCGCAATGTTCCTTCAAACTGAAATCCGGCCTTTTCAAGTATTCTACACGAAGCGGCATTCGTCGAAAAAGGCTCTGCAAAAATCCTAATAATATCTGTATTTTCAAAAATATAATTACTGGTTTGCTTTACTGTTTCTGTAGCTATACCTCTGCCCCAATGGGACTCTGCAATATAATACCCCATTTCTGCTGTTCGATAATGTATGTTGCCGCATCGAAATACACCAATACTGCCAACCACAGTGTTATCACTCACTATCGCAAACGGATAAATATTCTCTTTATCTGCCGTCAACATTGCCTTAATAAACTCTTTGGCATCTTCAATAGTATATGGATAAGGTAATCCATCCCTTAAATTATCTTGGATCTTTTTATTATTTAGTGCCTTTGCCAAATCAGCCGCATCGTCAATCCGCCATTGTCTGATTATATGACTCATCTTAACCCCTCCGCTATGTATCATTTCTTTCACAATTTCCCGTAATGCCCTGCAAGGCTAAGGTTATTTCTCAAGCATTCTGTATACATCTGCCTTTGTTACATCCATTTTTTCTGCAACATGTTCAATTGACATACCATTTGCCTGGAACCTTTCAACAACGGCTTTCATACTTTCTCCAACCTCGATCAAATGATTATCCAAGTCGTAAAAGCGTATTCCCCGCTGTCCCCACGGTTGCTCCAAAACATCATGGAGCAAAACAATATCTTTTCTTTCATCTAATTTCTTTACAAAACCATCAAAATCCTGCATTTCAAAAAATATTTCACAAATCCTGTTGAAGTCCCAATCCACATTCAAAAGCAATGTTTCGCCCAAAATCATCTCTAATTTTAAGATCAAACAGTTCTTCATAAAATTTTCGTGCAGCTTGAATATCCGCCACTGCAAATAAACATCCGAATTCCATATGGTACCTCCGTAATTCACTACTCTGTCTTAGCACTTTTCAATCAGATATTTCACAATCTCATTCGGGCTACGATTTGTTGTATCAACTTTTATAGTATCTAAGCATTGATACATTTTAAGTCGTTGTAAACTTCCCTCGATCACATCAAATTTACGTAGACCGGCATTTATATCTTTTTCAAGTCTTTTTACTAATATCATCGAACCACATATTAGTGATATGTTATGAACCTTATGTCCGTTTATATTGAGTCTCGCTAAAATCTCGTTAATAATCGACTGTTCATGCATTACCCATGAAAATATAACATTTTCAAATACAGAACATTCAAGATAATTATTCAGGACATGAGTAATGTTATCAAAAACCATTTTCTTTGTTTCTTCATTCACAATAAACGGATTCATATTCCAACACCAATCACCGTCAAGATATACACTGCTTTCCAATTTTGATTTCATAATCTGACAAATTGTAGTTTTCCCAACACCCATAGGGCCGCCAATAAGATATATTTGTTTCATAATCTTTCTCCCGATTGGTATTTATTTAATTAATCAAAATAATAACTTTCACATCTTTATCAAGTACAATACTTTCTTTTTTTCTGATTTCTGCTTTGAGTGGAAGCAAGTAAGTATCTTGTTTTGTATCAAACCAGATGGCAGTTTTCCATTTACTGTTACCAATTTTTGCTGTTACTTTCATTCGTCCCCAGCCTTGTTCTAACCATTTAAAAATATCTCTTATTTCTATTGACATTTCTTTTGGAAGCGAAACAAAGGTCCAACCACTCATCTCTACTGACGATGAATATTGGTAAACTTTTGCTGAAAACTCATATTTTATTCCTTCACTTTCCATCTTGTGCACCTCTCAAAAATTCAGATATTAAATTCCATTTTACCAATTTAATGTTAATGCAAAGTCTTACTTTGTTCATTGAGCTACCACAATCAACCGCCGGCTTTTTTCATTATAATCACTTGTGTCATAGTCACCATAAATTTGTATGTTTTTAAAGCCTGCCTTTGAAAGCAATGCTCTATAATCATCATCAAGAATAATTTTATAAATAACATCATATTGATTGCTTTCATTGCGATCGTCTGAATGAAATAAATCCAAAACATGAATCGTTTGAAATTGGTTGTCATGTTCTTTTACAAATACACGTGAAAAGTCTGCTCGATTTATAACAACTTCAATGGGGGGCAAAGATAATGTATAATGAGTAGTTCCTTGTGTCAACACTAGCAATCCATTTTCATTTAATCTATTTTTCATTGATTTAAGAGCTGTTATTAAGTCTTCATCCGTATGAAGATGCGGAAGCGCAGTAGTGAGACATACAATTGCATCAAAAACTTGTGTATATTTCTGCTCTAAATATCGAAAATCACAATGGCATAAAGGAATTGCTTTTCCGTATGTCTTCAAGTTTTTATCTGCAACCTCAAGCATGGATTCAGAATAATCCGAGCCACTAACGTCAAATCCCATCTCTGAAAGCATATACAAATGTTGTCCAGTCCCGCAAGCACAATCCAAAATGGTTTTTACATCATACTTTACAAATAATTTTTCAAAGAAAGCTCTTTCACTTCCGAGATATCCTTCAATTGCGCCAAATTCATCATAGTCATATGCGAATTTCTCATACAGATCTTTCATTGCCACACCTCTAAATAACTTTAATTTAAAATAAAGAAGAAAAGCACGACCGAAGCCGTGCAATGTATCAATCTTCTACAGGCGTAATAATTGGTTTGCCCTCGGCATCTGCTAACATAACTAAACCAGTGCCGCCAGAAGCATTGTCTCTATGAAACAAATAGTTAACACCGGTTTGAGTGTCGACAATAATTTTAGATGTACCTGATGATGCACTTACTTTTTCAACTGCAAAACGTTCTTTAGCCATATAATATAATCTCCTTTACTTTTTGAGATTATTATAACACAGATTGAGAATACATGTATTAAAGATTTTCAACCACTCCTGTTTGAATTAGGACATGATTTATATCCATGATCCAGCCATTTATTATTTGTGTATTCTCATTAAGCTTATCTTTATTTTTTTCATAACCTTGCAAAAGTTTTAGTTGGCGTTTCCAATATTCAGTCAGCTTAATAAAAAATGCTTTTTCAGTCGATACAACCGCTAAATTACCGGACTGCATATTTTTATTTATTGACTTCAGTTTATCTAAGGCCTGTTCGGCAGATAAAGACATTACTTTTTTAAAATCCCGCAAAACCCATTGCCGTTCAAAAACATTCATATTTCGCCAGCCATTATACTGTTCTTCAAATGTTTCAAGTATTTTAGCAGTATGTTTTTGGATTATTTGGATAGATGAATCATCTAAATTGATATTTTGTCTTTTAGGGAGAATATCATCATTTTCTAATAGCTTGTAATCCATTAATACTTGTATGGAGCCAACCTCCTGACCGTGATAGATTTTTGCGTTTAATACCGATAAAGCAAATCCCACTCCAGCACTCTCCACATCTAAAATATGCTGACTATTCATTGCATAAAAATCAGCGGTACTCATTCCCATGCTTTCAGCCACTATTTCTATACTTCTCATTGCGGTTTCAGTTTTTACTAAACCAGGACCGATGGTGAAGGTGAATATATTTCTGTTTTCAAGCTCCATTGCCAATGTATTGCAAAGCTCTACCTGCGCCGTTTTGAAAACCTCGTATGCTCCCATATATGGCGAAGCGCCCGAAGATGAAATGAAAACTATTGTACCACTGTCGCGTTGCTTCATCAGAGATAAGAATTTTTGTGTAAGTAATAAGGGGGCTTTTAGATTTACAGCATAACTTTTATCCCAAAACGAGCTGTCAACTTCATCAATTGCACCCATTTTAGTGATCGTTGCATTGTTAAAAATAACATCGGGACATCCATATGTTTTTATTATATAATCGACCATATTATTCATTTGCTTTTCATCAGTTAAATCAATATCATAAAATTTTACAGGTGGCATGTCATACATTGCGTTAATGGCATTTTCAGCAAATTCGCCTTTTTCTTTTGATATTTCCGCAATAATAATCTTCGCACCCATATACGCAAAAGCCTTAGCGGCTTCAAAGCCTATGCCGCCTCCGGCACCGGTTAATAGAATAATTTTGCCATTTAATACATTTTTCAATTCTTGTTTGTTTTCAATTAGCATAATGAATATCTCCCTAATCAGTCAAAGCGGATACTTACAAAAGTCAGCGTAATTTATAAGTGATAACTCCCGTAAGACGAGAGTATATTAGTAGTCCTAATAATATACTATAAATAGAATGTTAGTTTTACTTGATTGTATTTGTTTTTTTTCATATCTGCCCTCTAATTCAACCACATTACATTTTAAAATCAACTGTATTTAGCTCTAAATTCTTCCTTTGCCTTTTTAGTGATAGCGGTTATAAAATCAGTTTTCTTCTCCGTATATTCATCACGATTATGTTCATATTGTTTCCATAATTCTAATTTTAATTTTTCGTATTGCTTTGCAATCACAGGATATTCATTCAAATAATCCCGAAAATACAATTCATCATTATCACCAGCATTTCTTAAATGTAAATGAAAAACTTTTTCAGCAAATCCATTTTCTGTATAGCCTTTATTAAAAGACATACGACCAGATACTTCAGACATACATATATATCCATTCGTGGTTAGCATACCTTTTTTATGCTGCATATCACAGCCCGGCACTAGTTCCACCAGGATATCAATAATGGGCTTAGCCCATATTCCCTCTATAGCCGTACTCCCAATATGGCTGAAACGTTTTATGTCATATGCAGGCAATAATTCCTTTAAAACTTTTATCTCAGAGTCATAGTCTTTACTCCAGCCTGGTTTATGCTCCGTTAAATATATGGGGAATAATTGCCAAAGTTCTTCTAAACTCATCTCGGATAACTTCTTATCCACCTTACATGCTCCTTCCCAAAGCTCATTGCTATTTAGCAGGCATAATAACCACTTATCCTTATTCTCTCCTAATTTAATTCTATCATTCTATGACAAAATTCACCTTTACCTTATGCTTTATAAACACCCTATCCCCCAGATACTCCCGCACATCCATAAACATAAAATAAGAATAGACTATAGATTTCCTTTTCAAACGTATGTAATTACAAAATTCCATAAGCCTCCTTACAAACTATTTGATTATTGCCGTAATCCTGAAGCACTTCAATTCCAACTTCCGATACGGTACCGAACATCAGTCCTGCAATACCAAAGGGCTCCAGATTGATAATCCACCGTATGATTGTAGAAAAGGCATCGGCAAAGCTCTGTACCATATCTTTTACATGCCCCGATGCGGCTAAGCTTCAGGGTCATCGGGAAGAAATAGCTTACAACTGCCGCCGTCAGACCGGCAAGGAATGTACCCAGCAATCACATTATACCACGTTTACCACATTTTACAAATTATTCAGCACCCCATATCTTAGGTTTCCGTGTTTTCAACCGGAAACTTAAGAAACCGGGATATTGACAGATACCGGTATTTGTGTTACCTTAAGCTGGAAGATTGCAGGGGAGCTTGTGACAGCAGGCTGAGAGGAAGTAATCAACTTCGACCCTTAAACCTGATGTGGGTAATGCCAACGTAGGAAGTATACATACTATACTATTCATGAAGGAGGATACCACAACGGTATTCTCCTTATTTACGTGCATTCCTCCAAACAAGAAAGAGGGGAAATCATAAAATGAATCAATCCAAAACTTCTGTCCTGTCAAATGGACTCATCTGGTTCGGTGCTGCAGTATCGATCGCCGAAATCCTGACCGGAACCCTGATTGCACCACTCGGTTTACTCCGCGGGGCTGCAGCCATTTTGATCGGCCATGTGATTGGCTGTATTCTGCTGTTTCTGGCTGGACTGATCGGTGCCCGTACCGGCAAAAGCGGCATGGAAACAGTCAAACGCTCTTTTGGCGAAAAAGGATCGCGGCTGTTCTCGGTGCTTAACATCCTGCAGCTGATCGGTTGGACTGCCGTAATGATTGCCAGTGGTGCTGCTGCCGCCAATGGCATTGTAAAAACTTCTTATCCTTGGATATGGTCAGTCTTAATCGGCGCTTTCATTCTATTGTGGATACTGGTCGGGATAAAAAATCTCGGTAAACTCAATATTATCGCCATGGGGCTTTTGTTTGTCCTGACCATGCTGTTAAGTGTTACCATCTTTGACCATACGAACATTACATCTATGGAGGGCTATTTGTCGTTCGGCGCTGCTGTCGAATTATCCATCGCCATGCCTTTATCCTGGCTGCCGCTGATATCCGACTATACCCGGCTGGCGGCCAAACCGCTGAAAGCGGCCAGCGTCAGCGTAATCATCTATTTCGCGGCCAGCACCTGGATGTATATGATCGGTTTGGGTGCTGCTCTCTTTACCGGTGAAACCGACATCGGCCGGATTCTGGTAAAAGCCGGGCTGGGGATTGCCGCATTGCTTATTATTATTTTTTCCACTGTCACCACTACTTTTCTGGATGTATATTCGGCAGGCGTCAGCAGTGAAAGTATTGCAAAACAATTTAAAACCAAACCGGTTGCTGTCAGCGTTTGTACACTTGGTACTCTATTGGCAATATTTGCATCGGTTTCAAAATTTGAAGACTTTTTGTACATCATCAGTTCTGTCTTTGCACCGATGATCGCCATTCAGATCAGTGATTACTTTATTTTAAAACGGGATTATTCGAATCAGGATAACCATTGGCCCAATTTAATTCTATGGCTCGTCGGATTTGCCGTATATCGGTTATTTCTGCGGATTGAAACACCGTTGGGAAGTACCCTTCCGGTCATGCTGATCGTAATCGTCTTATGTGTCGCAACGAGTTATATAACAGGAGGACAAAAAATTGCTAAAAAGAATACTTGATAATGTTAGAAAAACCACACCGCTGATTCATAATATTACCAACTATGTCACCGTCAACGACTGTGCCAATGCACTGCTTGCCTGCGGTGCCTCACCGGTCATGGCCGACGAGCCCGATGATGCTGAAGAGATTACCGCCATCTGCGGCGGTCTGAATCTTAATATTGGCACCCTGAATGCCCGCACTATCCCGGCTATGTTCGCGGCTGGCCGCTTGGCGGCCAAATTGCACCATCCGATCGTCCTGGATCCGGTTGGTGCCGGTGCCTCTTCCCGCCGCACCGAAACTGCTGCCGGCCTGCTGGAAACCCTCAACATTACAGCTCTGCGGGGTAATATTTCGGAGATCAAAGCTCTCGCCGCCGGCTCCGGTTCCACCAAAGGTGTGGATGCAGATGCGGCCGACGCGGTCACTGAAGAAACCCTTTCCCAGACTGTGGACTTTGCCAAAAGGTTTGCTGCAGAAACCGGGGCCGTGATTATCATCACTGGCGCTATTGATGTTGTAGCCGATACCGGACAGGCCTACTGCATTTATAATGGAACCCCGATGATGAGCAAGGTGACCGGAACCGGCTGCATGCTTTCTGCCATTACAGCAGCATATCTGACCGCCAATCCTGCCATCCCTCTGGCTGCCAGTGCGGCGGCGACCATCAATATGGGGCTCTGCGGCGAACTGGCTTTCGCCCGTTTAACGGAAAAGGATGGCAATGCCACTTATAGAAATTATATCATTGATGAAATCTGTAATCTCGATGGTGATACTCTGGTCGGAGGTGCCCGTTATGAAGTGCGATAAGCAAGGCTGTATCTATTCTGAAATGGAGGTTAAATTAACATGAAAAAAGTACTGACTATTGCTGGTTCCGACTGCAGCGGCGGTGCCGGCATCCAGGCCGACATCAAAACGATCACCGCACATAAAATGTATGCCATGAGTGCTATCACCGCTCTAACCGCCCAAAATACCACCGGTGTCTCCGGAATCATGGAAGTCTCACCAGATTTTGTCGCCCGGCAGCTCGACTGTATCTTTACCGATATCCATCCTGATGCGGTAAAGATCGGTATGGTTTCTAACAGCGGCATCATTGAAGTAATCGCCGGTAAATTAAAACAATACGATGCCCGTAATATCGTCGTCGATCCGGTCATGGTATCCACCAGCGGCAGCAAGCTGCTTTCCGATGATGCTATGAATGCGGTGATTTCAACTCTGATTCCCTGCGGCACAATCATCACACCCAACATTCCGGAAGCGGAAATACTATGTGGATTTACGATTACCGATGAGGAAGATATGATCAGAGCCGCCCGTCATATTGCCGCGTACTATCCGGGCGCAATTCTGGTGAAAGGCGGACATCTGGTGAACGACGCCGTTGATCTGCTTTACAAAAACGAAACTGTCCATTGGTATTCTTCCCGGCGGATTGATAATCCGAATACCCACGGTACCGGCTGTACCCTTTCTTCAGCCATTGCCTGCAGCCTGGCCGACGGCTGCACCTTAGACGAGAGCATAGTACATGCCAAAACATATCTGACCGGCGCTTTAGAGCAGATGCTGAATCTGGGACATGGCCCCGGCCCACTGGATCATATGTATAATTAATCCTGATTCTTTTCATATTCTTCCACTGCCGGATCTTTCATCTCATAAGTCCGGTAGTATTCTTTGGTCTCTTCCTCCTTCCATGTTTCACTGCGATTATGGGATAAGAACCGTGTAATTGCATAGCAGTCGACCCATATTTCATTATTCCCCTCTTTTTGCGATTCATCGAAAATCAACTGCAGTCCCCAGTGCAGATGAGTCTCATCAATATTGTTGACATTCTCTTTGGCACTATATCCGGTGTGACCCATATAACCAATCACTTCGCCTGCCGTTACAACACTGCCCTCCTCCAATGATTTTTTGAAAGGGAAATTCTGCCGCAGATGAGCATAGTAATAATATCGCTTACCATCAAAACTGCGGATTCCGATCCGCCAGCCGCCGTATTGATTCCAGCCCAGCACGTCTATATATCCTGATTCGACCGCAACGATCGGTGTCCCGACCAAGCCCATCATGTCGTGTCCCAGATGATTTCGTTTATACCCATAAGAGCGCGAAACCCCGAAATCATCATAGTCGCTGTAACCATACCCCTTTGCAACCGGTGAAAATGCTTTTAGACCGTATTTCTGCGACCACTGTGTTTCACTGTCATCAGCAGCCCCTTCTACTGTTGTTTCAATTTCATATTCCCCTACCATACCGCCGAGGACCGCATTGTATGCCTCGGCATAGTAGTCATAATATTGCATAGACTCTGTCAGTGATTCTATCGTTTCTTCACCAGCGGTCAGTATTTCCGCAAGCGCATCCAGATCAGATTTTTTATACTTTGAAAAATCACCGCCATACTTGGCTCCCAGATACGCCAGCATTTCAATCCAGTCCAGATGGACCTCTGCTTCGTATGTTTCGACATCCCAGTCATACGCATGCTGCAGGGCTTCATAAGTTACATTGAATTCTACCCATTTAATATAAGATTCTTCTCCCTTCTGTTCAGCAGATTCTCCATTTACTTTGTCTACCGTATTAAACGGGTGAAAATAAATACCGGCCAAAATAATAAGCATACAGAATTCTATCAATATATGCCTGATCCCTATACTCTTCATATCTCATACCTGTCAAAAAAGAACTTCATCATATTCTATTAGTATATACACAGAAATATGATGAAGCTTTTTTCTATAGATAGGTATTTTTATATTCTTCCCTGATTGCCTGGGGTACTAATTTACCACCTGTTGCCCACGCAATATGGGTCGTATTTGACAATTTGTCAGCCAGTCCGTTTGTCTGTATATACTTAGTCATCTCCGGATAATGGTGAAATTGGGCCGGTCCTTCGAATGCTGCACATGCACTGGGTTCGATGAAGATATCCTCCGTTTCCAGCAGCGCCCGCATATAATCATAGAGTCTGGCGTCTTTCATAGTATATATACCGCTCAACAGCGGCTCCATCACCTTCCCGACGAATCCGGATGGCCGCCCTACCGCCAGTCCATCAGCATGGGTCAGACCGGTCAGGCCAAGATCCTGTACACAGATCTCATTGTGCCGGCCGCTCGCCATACCCGCCAGCATACACGGCGCTTGTGTCGGTTCGATGAAAAAACAGTGTACGTCATCGCCAAAGAGCTGCTTCAACCCGTAAGTCACTCCGCCGGGGGCTCCGCCCACACCACAGGGGAGATATACAAATAGCGGATGTTCTTCATCAACTGTAATTGCCAGTTCCGTCAACTGCACCGCTAAACGCTTCGCCGCTACAGCATAGCCGAGAAATAGGTCTTTTGAATTTTCATCATCGACAAAATAGCTCCGGGGATTCTGATCAGATAACCTCCGTCCATTTTCTACCGCTTCACTATAATCCGATTCATATTCTATTACTGTAACCCCGTGACTGCGGAGCATATCTTTCTTCCACTGCCTGGCATCCGACGACATATGGACGATCGTCTCGTAGCCCACCGCCGCACTTGTGATTCCAATACTCAGCCCCAGATTCCCGGTCGAACCGACCTGAATCGTGTAATCGGCAAAAAATTCCCGGCACTCAGCCGAAGCCAGCTTATCATAAGAATCATCCGGAGCGATCAGCCCATGCTCCAGGGCCAGATCTTCGGTATGTTTTAAGACTTCATAAATCCCGCCCCTTGCTTTCACCGAACCGGCTACCGCCAGATGACTGTCCTGTTTTAGCAGCAATTTCCCTTTCAGACCGCTGTGAACGGTGTCATTCAGCCATGAAAGCATATCAGGTATCGGTACCAGCGCTGACTCAATCTCTCCATTCTCCTCCGCTGTTTCCGGAAAGCACTTGGCAATAAACGGCGCAAACTTTTTCAGCCGCATCTCTGCCTCGGTAATATCATCCCGCGAAAGCTCCAGTCCTGCCAAAGCCGGACCGGCAGCAATCTTCCGCGGATTCACCCATACCTGCTCCACTTCTTTGGCCACCCGCTTTAATACTTCATTCATCATCATATGCATTTTGCCCCTCCTTCATCATTCTATTAATATCATCTTACTATACCTTCAATTGATAATGCAATACACGGTTTTGAAACAACAATTGACAATGCAATACACAAAAAGATTCTTCCTGCGGCAGAAGAACCTTTTCTTTAAATAATCTATTCGATATTATAACATTCGATGGTTGCATAAGCATTGATTCCGTACGAACCGACCAGAGCTATTGCACCGCCGCATACTCTAAAGGCGAGTGTAACACCAGTCCCTTGCGCCGGCGGATTAAATCCGTAGATTAAATCAATGCCGGTATTTCCGATATCACTGATCCTGAACATATTCCCGGTGTCGCTGCCGTTTACTACCAGCCGTACAAATGGTGTTCCCGTGTAAGATGCTACATTCACACCCATGATAATGTGCTGGAACGTGTTTCCCGGCATTGTAATCGTATTCCCGTATGAGTTAATTTCCACCCCGTTTGTTACCAGCTGGCCTTCGAACGAGATCAGCTGGCCTTCATATATGGTTTCTCCTGAATTCTGATAGAAGCTGCCAAATGCCACAACCGACTGCGGGCCGGCCGGCCCCTGCGGACCAGTCGGACCGGTATCACCCTGGATTCCCTGCGGACCCTGAGGACCCTGCGGACCCTGGATTCCCTGCGGGCCCCGCTCGCCCTGGGGGCCGGTCGGACCCTGGACACCTTCCGGACCCTGGGGGCCGGTCGGTCCTATATCTCCCTGAAATCCCTGGGGACCCTGTTCACCCTGAATTCCCTGCGGGCCGGCCGGGCCGATATCCCCCGGAGGGCCGGCCGGGCCGGTCAATCCCTGGGGACCCTGCGGGCCGGTTAACCCCTGCGGACCCTGGGGACCAACATCACCCTGGGGGCCGGCTGGTCCAGTCAACCCCTGTGAACCCTGAGGACCGGCCGGACCAGTCAGGCCGGTTTCCCCCTGAATTCCCTGTAAGCCCTGCGGACCGGGTCTGCCAGGAGGCCCTTGCTGACCCCTCGGGCCGCGCGGTCCACGCGGCCCTGTGCAACAATTGCATTGATGACGGCGGTCCCCACATCCATTTTCCCATCCAATTCTTTCTGCTTCTATGTTTCCTTCGTTAAATCTATCGTAATTATTATTTTTTCCATTACGGCCAAACACCATATTTACCTCCTTCTATTTTATGTCATCAAACATGATACCCTCCATTAGCAATATATGCTTAAAACAGAAAACCCGCACCAACAGATTTAATACCATAATATGGTCTGAATCTGTTTTTGTGCAGGTCTTTCGATAAAAAGTGACAATATTCTATTTTATTTTACAAGGTCAGACATAAAAATTTTTCTCTATCTCCTCTTTAAACTCTTTCCAGCGGAATATCATCAGTCCGATCACCACCAGAAATCCCAGTGCTGAACAGATTACCGACAAATAGATGAAGTGCACCGCTCCCACCATCAGCAGGATAGTCGGCACGATACAGCTGTATCCCGCGGCCATCAGCAGATAAATCATATACTCCCTGGCCGTATGTGACTGTAATTTAGCAATTACTAACATTGATAGCATAACCGCTATACTGGCGGCCGGAAAAGCGTAGTCGATAGACCATCCCCGCCAGCCGATCAAAACATCCCAGATCATACACCCGCAAGTGATCCAAATCAACTGCCACATTGCATCTTTTAACAAATTATGACGTTTATAATACCCCACCATCAAGGTCATCCATAAACTGGCGATCCCGCCCACAGCTATCCATGACCAGAAACTGCCCCGGGCAAACATCATATTAATTGCAACTGCTAACACCGCAGCCGCAATACATGAGAATGAAAACCACTGAAATATTCTCACACCGGTCAAACTCGGGGTGTCACTCTGGGGATAATCCGGCTCTGTCACTTTTGAGCCGACTCCCAGTTCCTCTAATTTTCGATAAAAATTCCGCTGTATATTGGTTGTATCGAATCTGGCGGTAAAACCAAGTGACACTGTATCCTCAAATGAACACATACACAGTTCCATCTTTGGCGTACTGGTATATACTCCAAACCGTTCAATATACGGAACATATTCCGGCGGCATCTGAATCACACCCATATTAGAATAAATAGCCGTTACGTTATTCTCAGCCTGCCTGGCACCGGTTGAAATTCCCCAGTTCTTGATCTCCAGCGGGAAAAATTTCAAGACCGGATGTTTCTCCAAAGCAATCAGCTCATTGATATGAGAGGTCATCTTCTCTTTGGTAAGATTGGTTTCAAATTCCTTTTTAACCTGCTTAAGGACTGCTTCAAATGATACTTCAGCTTGTCCGAATAAAAATCCCGGCTCAATCCAGGCAAAGAAATTGAGCATTGAATCAGACGTAAAAAATTTCCGCAGGTTTACCGGCACCATCAGGATAACCGGCTTTTTCTCCTGCAGCCGGGACATTTCCTGGTAGATTGCCCAAATGTATACAGTGGTTACCAGGACTGACATCGACACATTTAATTCGCGTGCCAGTGTCAATAATTCTTTGACTGAAAGGGTCCGTTCCGCGATCTGCAGTCTCCCGTATACCCGGGTCCGTTTCCGCAGCTGAAATGCTTTTGGTTTCTGCTTTTTCTTACCTCTGCGCTCCTTGGTATAATACTTGGAAAAGCTGTCATCTTCATGATCCTGTACTGTCACATCCGGATTGCCCAATAAGACATCCGAAAGCCCCTCTTCACGGTAGCAGGCAAGCAGATACTGCTTAACCAGTTCCCGCAGGAATTCGGTTGCCCCGGTGCCATCGGTCAGAGCATGAAATATTTCTACATTGATCCGGTTCTTATAGTAAGTTACCTCAAAGAGCAAGTTTTTCTTATCTCTTACGTATAGCGGAGCACAGGGATCCTTATATTCCTGCCTGATCTCAGCTTTCAGATCACTGTGCTCCAGATAGTGCCAGAATAATCCTTTACGCATAACCGATAAAAATAACGGGTATTTTTCCACTGTCCGTTCTAAGGCTATCTGCAATTTTCCTCCCCGCACCTTTTCTTTCATCTCACAGTAGAAGCGAAACACACGGGGATCTTTCTCATTGCTCGCCGCGGAAAACAGCAGGGCCGCATTATCTAATTTTCGCCATGATACACGCTTTTTGTGCTGCATAAATCTCCATCCTCCCGTATAAATTCATTAATCAGTTCAAAGCTTTCCTGAACATGAAAATACTTTATCCCCAAGGCAAAATATCCGTGCAGGGCATCTTTGATGCGGCAAACCCGCACATCATTCCCCGCTTCCTTCAATCTTCTCCCATACTCTTCGCCTTCATCTCTTAAAGGATCGTATTCAGCGGTCAGAATGAGCGTTTTCGGCTGATCAGAATAGTCTTTCTCATAGAGCGGTGCAAAATATGGATTCTGCTTGTCTTCCTCACTGCCGGCATAAAGATTAATATAGTCTCTGAGCTTACCGGCCGTCAACAGATAGTCACTGCCGTTTTCCTGTACTGAGGCAAAGGGGGAATGATCTGAATAGTCACTGTTTACTGCCGGATAGATCAGAATCTGCCGCCGCGGCATAAATTCACCCCGGTCTCTTGCCATCAATCCTAAATCTGCAGTCAGATTGCCGCCGGCGCTGTCCCCGATAATAGTGATCTGTTCCGGATCAACATTCAGGATAAAACGCTGCTGGTATAATGCTTTCGCTACCGCATAGCAATCCTCCAGTCCGCTTGGAAACGGATGTTCCGGTGCCAGCCGGTATTCAATAGAAATCACAATGTGTTCGGTCGCATTTGCCATCCGGGCGCAG